>APMI01023415.1_pt1 | contig 11540 bp, 3 predicted proteins | sample 667938 | NCBI WGS metagenome assembly APMI01 (sample SAMN01084076, study PRJNA167559) | wastewater metagenome | biome: Wastewater | place: Denmark: Ejby Moelle, Odense | collected 2011-11-28 | reverse complement strand
AATCAACTGTTTACTTCAAATTAAAATAATTATACAATTTAATACGCAGTTTCAGGTCGCTCATCCATTTCTACAATAAAAATATTTTTATTATCAAATAAAATTTATTAATCATCTAGTTATAAATTCAATGACACAAAATGTTGTTAATTATTCCTTTGTTCGCAATTATATGAATTTATTGATTTGGTTAAAATAGCAGTTGATGGTTATAATAAGAATGTCGATAATATTAAATGTTTATAAAGAAGTTAAACAAAATATACGCGCCACAGCCAAACTCCGCATCCTCAAAGAAGCCGCCTTTAAATGACTCCTATTCAACAAAGCCGTTAAAAATAACAATGATATCAATGGACCCGCACTGCAATCTCCTGAGCCTGTATAGTGAATAATCTGACACAATATATATAGTGTCAATATTGAGCATCCTCTAGTACATGGATAAATACAGGAAATAATACTGTGAGACAGGGGGCAGGCATTACTCACATAAAAGTGGTCTCATACCGCAGCTGATGATACAGAATTCTAAACTTACTCTTCATATTTTCGATATTTCGTTTAGTTACTCTCTGCAGAATACTCAGTTTATTGTGGTCACCTATTTTAGTGGAGAATTAGTCATGTATAGTGTTAATTCCGGTAAGAAGATAGACAGTGTCGATATTACATAGAAAAAGCATTAAGATTAACATAAGGAATACAACAAAAAATAATATAATTAAGGCAGTGATAGTAAAATAGTCACAAACAATAATAAGAATACATAAAGCAGTCCTATTTTCAATGTCAATGTAATCGGACATAGTATTTTTATTAGCTTATACGATGGCACTCTACTATGCTATGAAGGTCGGGAGTTAGGCAAATGTCTCAAATTTTAAGGCGAGTGGGTCAGACTTGGCTATGGTACTATTGTAGAATAAGACAGTAGAGACAATATTAAGAAGAGCAAAACTAACACAAATAGAACAAAAAGAGTGCCCATTTACGTTGACACAGATAAAAATATAAAACTGGGTAACTCTATAATTACTTCTTTAAACATGCAAACAAAGAGACAGAGTAGCCGTTTATCATCATCCAAGCTTGAAACCTCCAGTATGATATAATATCGTAAATTGTAAAAGTAAAAGATAACAGCGACAGGCAGTTTTCGCGATTGTGGACTATCACCATGTTAACGCTATCTAATTTGGAAAGGACATGACGGACTCAAAGTAGACTCATGTCTGCTGAGTTAAATATCGTTTTAGATCAGTCTTAGGCAGAATAATTGGAATAAAATTAAGGATGTTGAGTTTGGCAGCTGGCCGTATATTAATCAATTCTGGGGAATATAGTACAAGGCTGGTTAATAGAAAAAATAATGTACTAATTTTATACAGTTTGTTATGAAATCTGCTGATATTGTATTAGCAGTAATCGAGGACTACAATTTTCCACTTTCAGCCCCAATAACATCAGTAAATAATTCCCAGTCTGGTACAATTTAATAGCATATTTAAAACTAATCATCTATAACAAATCTCCGTAGCATCTCGATCATAAAATTGAAATTTAAACATACAAAGCAGCCACCATTAATATGTTAGTATGAGCCAATAATTATCTGTAAGATGGTTGATGCCAAGTATAATATAGTTGATCTATGCTGGATTGGACCCACTATTTTACTATACTTGGATGACCATGCCAATTTGTATTATATGGAGGTGGATTAACAGTTATTCATGGATATATGATATTTACTACAATACTAATACTTATGCTAATACTAATGCTAATTGTATATTATATCTTGATTATGTGTTATATAGTATAGTGATAAAATATTCTAATAATAACGATCCGAATGCAAGCCCCCAGAAATATTCAAAAACCCTCAAAAAATACCCATCCTAGCCAGCCAACTCTAAAATCAACATTGCATTGCAGATCACTCGTAGACTTGAGTCCTGATGCCTCAGCGTAGAAATAAAACAGACATGGTGATCAGCATCATCATTATTCCAGTGTGATCTCGCATCCTGATAGCAATAGTAATATCAGCTTTAATGAATGTTATTAGTATAAGTAGCACAATAATTGTCAATCGAATACCAATTCTAATATGAGGAAAAATATTAATGGTCATAATAAAGAAAATGTTATCAAATTGCATGAGCTCAATCCACATACTACTAATGTTAGGGTCTATCAACAGTAAAGGCAGCCATTGAGTCAGTCTAAAGATGTCAGCAATATTGCTAAAATTATTATGGGAGCTACTAATCACAAAAACAAAAATGTTAATAATACTAAGGCAGTACTATCCACTAAGAGCAGTGCGAAAAATATGAGCAGTATTGTTAATGTAACCAGAAAGAACTAAATATTGGCTAGTATTTTGAATCCAAGGCACAAATTGGAGGCAAGAACAAGCTCACAGACCAGTCTTAGAGATAATTCAGTCACAAGCACACATTCTAAGCTGTCTCATTTAAAATAGAGTTCGTACCCAGCAGTAGTATTGAAGCAATAGTTAATAAAGCAAAAATCAGATAAATCCCTGACTAAACAAAACGGTACAGGCACAACTCCGTCCCATATTAATAATAATCATAATAATAGTAATAATCAGTCAAGTTCAAGTATATCAGCCACTCCAACAGCAGCAGGGAATAATATGATAAACCCAGATTACTCGCTGTTGTTAAAACTAAAATAATATATTTAATAGTTGAAATAAAATGAGTCAAAATATGTGCAGCAAATTGACCAAATGACCACATAGAACCAGAAATTGCAGTAAGAGTTGACTTTATGTAAAGATAAAATTGCTGTATATCAGATCAGGGAGAAATAAATGAGTAGAAAAATCAGACAACAACAACAATAGATCACTAATAATAATACTAAAAATAATGATAATACTGATAATGATAATTGTCAATAACATATGCTAATTATCCAAAGTCTCAAAAATGTAATAAATGAGCAGATGTCCAAAATAATACAAATGGAGACATACAAAATACAGTTACAATAACAGCAAAAGCACAAACATGTCAATCAGCAACACATCAATCATATTGAAAATACAGATAATACTAATATTAATAATAGGAAAATATGTTAGATATCATAGTAGATGAAATTCAGTGTCACAGACCATAATAATAATAATAATAATAGAAAGTCGAAATTCTAATAAGTATATTCATTTAAGAAGCGAAACAATAACAAGTTAGATGAATCAAGCATATACATATAAGATGAGATTATGGATTCATAGAATACAGGTTAATAACAGCCGCCAGTACAGCATCACAGCAGACAGCACCCACATAATAATAATAATAATAGTAGCAGTAGAACAAGAACGAAACGAGAGAACTCTTCCCAGTAAAGTATACCATAGCCTTACAACTAATTAATAAAATGTTTGAAATCAGACTCACGTATACAGCCACAAGTGCAGACTAGTTAGGATTAACGTGTATAATCTATATCTGTGCAAGAGTAGGAAGAACAGTAGGATGGAGGAGCATAATAGGATTAAATTCTGCATTAAGTTGGCAAGTATCTGCATAATATCAGACAAAATGTTCGCAAATGTTGACATTAAGATAATACTATCCACTGTGCTTATTTATTCATCTATATTGTTCTCTCACTCTATTATATTACTATAATATCAAGCATCTGCATATTGGCTAGCTCATACACTGTATATGATAATTGTATAATAAATTAATAGTATGGACCTATCAACCAAACTCGCCCAGCTCTATCAAATATAGAAGGTGCGGTACAGCAAAAAAGGAGCCAAAAACATAATAATCGCAATTACTTTGTTACTCAGTATATTATTCGGAGCATCGGCATTAGGCAAAGCTGTATGGCCCACCCATATTCACAATAGTAACTCATACATATAATCAGAATAGTTGTTTATAGTAGCTGTATCATTCTGTATCCATGTGGTGTGTCAAATTGTGTATTTTATTATATACGTACCTGGATATGCTAATCTGTCTTCTTTTTATTAAAAATATCGAATCAATAAGGGAGTCACACGGCCATGGTAAGACTCATAAAAATGGCCAACTGCTAAACGAAGACTAATGTTCTATCTAGGACTCAACTATCTACTAGTTTACCCTCTTATGATTGTGATTAGTACATTCGTGAGCGGTATTAAGGTCAGATTTGATATTCCTCCTAGCACGTATTCTATCAATTAATGCAGAGCAGAAATTGCTTGGCAGTTGCTATTTATTGCCTTTTGCGAAGACGTATTCTTTTACTGGGCTCATCGAATTGCTCATGAGTCTTCCTTCATGTATAAATTCCACAAAGTACATCATGAGTATACCGAAATATTCTCCTTGGCTACTGAGTACATGCACCCTATTGATTATATTACCGGTGTGCTTATCCCTTCTGCGATGCCCTTTATTATTTTAGGTTCAAGAGTTCACTGTTTTACTTTCTTTTTCTGGCAAGCCTGGAAGATGATGGTGAGTACTTAAGGCCATTGCGGGTACAATTTCCCATGGAGTCCCACAAGGATCTTCTTATTTGTATCTGACCCCTCTTTTCATGACTACCATCATAGTAAAAATGTAGGTAATTACTGCGGTAGCATATATCTATGGGATCACTTCAATGGATCAGCCCAGAAGTATTTTGAGCTGTATGGAGTCAAATTCAACCATTAATAGCAATCAGAAAGCGTAAATGAGAAAGTAGATAAGAGAAAATGATCATTTTAATGTTCACTTATAAATGCAATATATTAAAAAATAAGCCAATATCAATTTTATCCTCTCACAACTATTGACATAATTTCTCCAATTATACTAGTGGCCATATTAATTATCAAAAAGTCATTCGAATATATAACTTTAATTTTAAATATTGATAAACACAGATTGTGTAAGACAAACAATGTGAAATTAATCAATGTTGAACTTCACAGTTTTATTAATGGATGATCATAACTTAATAATAATGTTTTTTGTTGTGATATACGTTTGTATTTTGTATATATTTGGCAATATAAAATCACAGAAAAATAAAACTTATGTCACTTTCGAAAATACATGATTCTGCATTGTTAAGACAGCTACAAATTATTAAATTATCATTAGATTTTGTTGCTGATGCATGAGTCTATGACTTTTGTTGGATTTTGTTAATTTCTCAATTCACAATTCACTTAAGACCACGTATGAAAATTTCAGTCGATAATGATGTTAAATTGACTGTGTCTGAATAGTACGATGAGTAGAATAAAGAAAAGGAGAAAACTAAGAAATTTTCATTGTATATTTAAGCTTGCCGTCTGATATCAATTGCCTTAAGTGTGCAAATATTCATAGCGTAATTTACCTTAGTCTTTAGCAATATAAATTTGGATAGGCTGTAACAGCCCTTAATATTCACAAATTCAATACTATTAATTCAAGTATCGTCTATACATGGCCAAAATATGATATTTATTGAGCATTTACTCGTCTACACTCAGCCTGATTACAATATTGATTTTTGGCTTCGCGTGAATGAATTATTTTGCCGTGATTTAAATATTCAACTCTTATAACATGAAGCAAAGTGTAGAGCCAGCACACTTTTACAAGCAATTTCCTGTAATTTCAATGACCTTTACAAAGCCACTTTTGTGTGCAGGAATGATTACGCCTTTTTGTTGAGCTAATAATTTAATAGAAATAATTGTAGGCACTTAAAAAAGATAGCCGAGATTGATCGGCAAGATTTCAATGTTAGTAGTGGATTTAATTATAATCCGCAAGTTTAAGTCAAAATGGGATGTTGTTTCAATTTCATCCTGCTCAAACAAAAAAATATTACAAGCTCGAAGCCTTTCAGTGGACTCAAGCCAGACTAAAATTATTATTTCCGGAAGAAGGAGTATCATATATCGTCGATTCAGAGTCCGTACTCTGAAGGGGTTGATAACAGCAAAATTGGAAAAAGAATGGGACGATTATTTATGTAATTAAATGGGTCGTACCTTATAATTAAAAATATATTGATCCTCAAATGAGCTAAAAGGGTAATTCCTTCAGGCCCAATTATTATACTGTGATTACCGAGATTGTCACTGACGACCATGACCAGAAATACGTGAGTTATGATTCTGTCAATAAGCCTGTTGACAATAGCGAAACTAGACCCGGGCTACAACCTTGCTACAAGAGCTTTATTGGCTAGTGCTTACTGTCCCAGGAATAGCGGAAGTTTACCATTAGTTTCGAAGACGGCTTCATGGATGAGCACTAAACGGCTTTCAAAAAACAAACGGAGAATTTCATAGAATCATCTTTCAAATTCGGCGAATCCAATGAAAATTCCTTTGCAACTGAAGGATTGTTCTCGGAATAGCTTGAGTTCGAGTAATTCTCGAAATTTGAGAAGATTACCATCGGAAGTGGTGACCATAAAAAATTTCTAAAAGAAATTTAAAAATAGGAATACATTGACCAGCTTTTCCACTTCATATGTGCCTAAGTGCCTAAGAAAGTTGCCAGCTAGCTACTGTGGGTTTGCGAGCTGGCATGGGAAGCTCGTAGAGACTTCTTAAAAAAGAACTATTGTCTGTCGAATTAAATGGAAATTATGGAACTAGTCAAGAAAATACTTGAAGAATCGCTCTAAAAGCTTTACTTAGATTAAAGAATTAATTTTCTTAACCTGAGAAAAGCTCAAAAGAGCCAGTTGAACTCGAATTACCTTGTAAAGAAGGCCTTCAAAGCCTACCTTTAATTTTTTATGTGCACAACTATCCTAATTCTGGAAGGCTACTTTGCTAACCCTTACACTTAAAGCGAGGAGACAAGGAGACTGAACGGGTTCAGGTTGGAGTAAGTTTTCGAAGAGAACGACGTCGAGAATAATTCAAGTTCAAGTACTGGAAGTATTCAATATGGGATGCCTAAGAAAAGAATACACTGACGAGACTCCTCATGAGTGAAAATTGCTAATTTATTAATTATTTGCTACCATCTCTTAATTTAACCCATTATAGCTTATAACATTAATTTCGGTTGAGTTGAAATTTACTGGGATTTGCACAGAAATTTTTAAATTTTATTCAGTGGATGATAAAACATCTAAAAATATTTAAATACACAATCATTTCCTGAAGCACAATTCAAGGAAGCCCATAAGGTCCTGCTCTAACATTTGCTTCTGCTTCGGACTGATCGAAGTTTACCCTAATGGTGTTAACATGACAGTCATTTGATGGTCTTATTTAAGAATTATACCAAGTCGGTAGCGTGAAGAAGTCTCTCGAAAAAGTAAATCACATTCAAATTTCTATGATATGATAAATGGGTACGTTTTTGGATGTTTCCTGCATCCCTGGGAAAAAAGAGAATAAATATTTTGTATCCGAAAGTATTTTTTGAGAGTGAGGAAAAGTCAGGGTAAGCTGATCTCGAGAATTTAGCTCATGGCTGTTGTCTGATTTGTAAATTTCTATTGTTTTGAACAAAACAAATGGAACAAGTACTTTTGTAGTGTATGGTTTTGAATTTTTACTAAATAAAACACAATTTACATGTATTAAATGATAATAAATATCGGAAGATAAGTGTTATTTAAGAAAGAATGCATGACTCGGCAAAACAGTGTAAATTTCTCCTGTTAACTAGCTTGAAGACAGAAGATATATTAAGTTTCTAAACCGATCTGATATTAATTGAAATCTGTATCACATCGGACCCTAATTTCATTAATCTGCGTGTCGGAAGTGTTAGTAAGATGAATGACGAATTTGACCTCGTTGTTTGAAATTGGCTAACTGATTATTCCGATTTCCAGTTAATTTTATTTAAGTAATAGATCTTTTTTCTTTAAGCAACATCGACAAAAACGCAGGAAACGTTCCTTATCACCCTTTAAAATTTGATTACGGAGAGGTTAATATTTTTTGAAGTCGTAGTTTGTTGGCTGCTTGTCTGTTATTCCAGAGTACATTTGATGTTGCTGTGACGTGTTGCCTAATTTTAAAGCTGAGCCTTCTCCTTGAATATTGTTGTTAATATGACTTTTAGATTTTATTGTTGGTTGATTTTATCTATTCAGCTCTTTGAATAACTTAACTTGCTCTCCCATTTAGATAGCTTCAATATCGCGTAAGTCTAATTTCTTCTGCAAAGTTTTATTCTTTTATTTTAAGCTTCTAACTTCTGTATCTAAGTTGTTGCATTTTTGCTATAACTGTTTATATTTACGATCAAATTCTTCTCGTTACTCTCGGATTGAGTTCTTGTAGATGTTGAGCTCATCATTTAAATTCATAATTTGCTTGTTCTTTTTTGATATTTAATTTTCATTAGGAACTTTCTATAAAATAATTTGGTTCTCATTTTTTTGATTTTGCAATTACCTTTATAATCTTTTTATTTTTTAGTTAAGTTACATTAAAGTATTGCTATTTAAAGTTTCGTCATTTCTTCTAGCTGATTTCCTAAGATTCTCATGTTATATTTTGAGCTGATCGTAAGCTTAACTCAGACTTTGATTTTCGTGCTATCGAGATCTTGAGACTTTCATTGATTTTTAAAGTTAATACAGTTTTTACTTCAATTTCTAGTTTTATTTAATAAATCCTTAATTTTTATTTGCATTATTACTACCTATTTATTGCTTGATATTCCTTAATCTCTCTTAACAACTTTGCACGATATGATTCTTTTACATTTCGTGTTGAGCCCGCTCTTGTTAAAGCCTATCATTTAACGCCTGAATCTGCATTCGATACCGTTATTTCAACTACTGAAGACCTTATTGTTGTGGTCTAAGCGCATTATCTGGTGAATATGATGCTTATCGGCTTCCATTGATATCGCTCCTTCCCAGCAGTTATCTTTTCGCTGAACTTTTTACTTTCTTAAAATTATTGTTCGTATCGACCATCTAACGAGAAGTATACTCTACCTACGACTTCTATGGAATTTCTATGGTTTAAGTAGTGGCTCTTCTCATGAATTATTCATATGATATTTTGTTATTTTCCATTAAATTGTAGTTTACAATATACTGCTACAACCACTGCTTATCGAGTTTGTCTTTGCCGTTGACATTTTGAGAATACTTCTGTTACAGTAAAGTTATAGCATTTTTATTAAATTTTTATAATTTATCATATCTTTTTGCTCCCTATGTTTGTAAATTATACAAATTGTTTTTCAATACGTTAATATTTTATGCTTATCTATACTGATTTGATGTTTAGGATTTGCTTGATTTTTATGAAGAAAAGTGCCGACTTGAGTCTAAATCAACTGAGTCTTACGAAAAAAATTAAACTTTATATGTATTTCGAAACCTAAATGTTATTTTATGATTACTTTTCAGTGTCTGAATTTTTGTAATAATTGAAATTATTATGAAAGTGAACTCCTCGATCTTTCAAACTTTGTAAACCTTTCGAATATATGCTTTAATTTCCATTTTCGTCAACCTTAATCCAATTACCCCAGTGATAGATAGACTAAAGGTTAAGAATAAAATAAGTTGAGCCATATCGCTAAATTTATTGCTTTTCTGATGATGATGCGTTCAAGTATTGAGGATGATCGTAAAAGTAAGATTCACCTCTGTTGAGATCCTCTGATTAAAGTCGATATGAGCACACTTTCAGCATGTGTGGGACTAGCTTGCTGAGCTAGTTAATTACATCCTGTTTTCCCAAAATCATAATATCTCTTGCAAACTGAATAGTTCAGAGTTTTTACTCTTATGGCTAACACTTTTGATAAGATATTAGCATTCGGGTCCGATATTATTAATTATATTTCTCGTACTATTGTCTTCAGTACTCCTGGACTTGATTTCTATATCTCTGCAATAAATCGAGGAGTTCCTGTTCGGTAACTTTCAATATTTGCTAATATTTTTCGAAATTCCCACTCCATCGACTTCTACTGAAGATCTATATTATAAACTTATATTTAAATCAAATACAGTGTTTATATATTTAAGAATTGATTAAAAATAAAAAAGGACTCATAATGTAGTATTCTCAGACAACAAAGTGTTTGTTGATTTCTGGAACTGATGGAAGGGTACTTTTTTTCTATATCTTGTTCGAACTTAGGGGTGACTCTCTGAATTCTTAATTTTCATCATCTTCTTCTTCGGTACCTTTCTCACTGATTTAATTGCTCTCCATGATGGTCATAAATTTGTCATCTTGAATATTTCCCCAGCTCTCAAATGAAGTTGGTTTTTGTTCGATTTAGTCAAGAGTGTAAACAGGGCTTGTGACAAAATCGTACTCATTAAATAATTCATTCACTTTCTTATTTTTTTATTATAAAGGTGATTTTATTGATGTTGAACTTATGTTTCCTTAACTAGGAAACTTATCTGACATATCTGATATTTATGATAGATCCGATTTATTGAGTTTCGAAATTTTTAGTTTGCCCTCTTTGATTGAAAATTCATCATCAGAAGACTGAAATGGTATACTTGCCAATATTTGTTCGATATTTATTTATTTTTGTTGACCCTTATAATACTATTGTAGCAATTTGGCGATCTTCTATGTGGGTACAGACTCATCTCTGGAATCCAGCCATTTCTGATAGCCTTATATAATTTTAGCGACGGTTTACTAACTCAATTAAAATAACTCGTTTTTGTGTTAAAACATCTGATTATATTCCTTAGCAGCTAACTGTTAATTGCACTTGTTTATTAGACTTTCATTATTGCCCTGTACTGAGATTTCGTAAGCCACAAAAATACAGTACTATTTCATATTATTCTCAACGTCGGCAAAGATTTGCGCCAATAGCGTAGGTATTTCTAGCTGCTTACTCAACCTCAGTAACGTAACTGTGGACCTATCCCTGCTTAGAGTTATGGTTTGCCCTTGTAAAAATTTCAGTATGACTTCAAGTGCTTCTTCTGCTTCTTTGAGATTTTGGCCTGGCTGATTTTAAATTACAATTGCCTTGTGACCTTAACTTATTTTCCTGGCAAAGTAGGAACTCTGCTGACGAATGGACTAGCAAACAGAAAATAGTTTATTTCCAAGCACCACGTAAATATTGGGTTCATTTTGAGCTGTGTTGTCACGTTCGGGTTCTGCTTAGATGTCTGTTGATGAGCACATTGTGTTTTTCTGAGTTGACATTATTTTGCTTATGAAATGCTTGATATTTAAAGATTATTATATTCTAGAAGTACAGTTACTAAAAAAAATATTAAAAAATAGTCAGCCTCCCAGTAAATGTCAAAATGACTGCATCATGTGACCCGAAGTTGTCATTTAAAAATGTTTTAAAAGCAAAATACATTCTGATTGAGATTCATTCAAAAAATAGGAGCATTACACAGTAGAATGCAGAACATTTAAGCCAAAGCTTGAGATCATTTGAACTGTTGTCAATCCCTCAAGAATATTTCATTCACAATGTTGATATATTTACTTGTAAATATTATTAAAGATTAGATTAAGGCCTACGATGTTCTTTTTAATTTCCTGATCATCAACAGAATAAATTGCT
>APMI01007992.1_pt1 | contig 11540 bp, 9 predicted proteins | sample 667938 | NCBI WGS metagenome assembly APMI01 (sample SAMN01084076, study PRJNA167559) | wastewater metagenome | biome: Wastewater | place: Denmark: Ejby Moelle, Odense | collected 2011-11-28 | reverse complement strand
TTCATTTTTCAGACATTCAATCTGCTGCCGGTTCTTTCCGCTGCTGAAAACGTCGAATATCCTCTGCTTCGACGCAAAGACATCTCCGCAGAAGAACGAAAAAAGCGCGTCGATTATTTTCTTGAAATTGTCGGTCTGACCAAATTTGCCGATCACCGCCCGAATCAGCTCAGCGGAGGACAACGACAGCGGGTCGCCATCGCCCGCGCCTTGGCGATCAAACCGAGCATCGTCCTCGCCGATGAACCCACCGCGAATCTTGACAAGGCAACAGGTCGAGAAATTCTCAGCCTGATGAAGCAAATCAACCGTCGCCTTAAAACCACCTTTATTTTCTCCACCCATGACCAGAAGGTGATCGATCGCGCCGACCGCCTGGTACAGATGGAAGACGGCTGCATCACCGCCTTTGGTGTCCGCAACGATATCGACAAGACTTGGAGTCTGGCACGCATTCGCCCAGAGACCGAATCTGAAGACGAATAGCATATTCGAAAATTCCAACAGGAATACCCAGTGACCCACCTGAAACTCCCGTTCCATTTGAGTATCCTCGCGGCATGTTGCCTGACGTTTAGCGCCAGCGCCGCAGAGGACGACCTGTTAAGCCGTGACTCGCTATTTGGAGACGACCTTCCCAAACTTTCTTCTGCGCGTAGCGAACCCGGCCTTGGTATCAAGGGCTTCATCCAGTTCGAAGCGGCACGCACAATAGCTGAGCCAGAACACTGGTCGAAGCTGCGTAGTCGCGCCGAACTCGGCACTTCCGGCAAACTTGGTGACAGCATGAAGTGGAAAGTCGGGGCTCGTTTCGACTATGACTTTGCTTACGCAAGCAACGATTTTTATCCCTCGGACGTCGAAAAAAATCAGCGCCACGGTATCGAACTACGCGAAAACTACTTTGATTACAGTTTGGGTAACTGGGATTTCCGTGTCGGCAAGCAGCACGTCGTCTGGGGCGAAATGGTCGGACTTTTCTTCGCCGACGTAGTCTCCGCTCGCGACCTGCGGGAATTCGTCCTCCCTGAGTTTGATCAGATGCGGATTCCCCAGTGGGCAGCCCGGGCCGAGTATTTCGCCGACGACTATCATGCTGAGTTTCTATGGATTCCGGTGGCCACTTACGACAACATCGGCAAGCCCGGCTCGGAATTCTATCCAATGCCTACAGCCCCGAACGTACGCTACCTTCAGGAAGTCCGACCACAACGTGACGCGGACAACATGAACTACGGACTCCGCTTGTCAACACTGAAAAACGGGTGGGACATCTCGGCTTTCTACTATCGCAGCACCGATGTCAGCCCAACCTTTTACCGTCAATTTGATGGCCCAACAATGGTCTTTCAAGCTCGCCACGACCGAATCAATCAATACGGAAGCACTCTTTCCAAGGATTTTGGAGACGTGGTCTTGAAGGCCGAAGGTGTATACACAACAGGCCGTAGCTTCGGCGTGCTGGATCTTGCCGACAGTGACGGTGTCGTCCGGCAAAACACGCTCGACTGGGCCGTCGGTCTCGATTTCACCCTTCCGGCCGAAAGTCGTTTCAACGTCCAACTCTTCCAACGTCGTTATTCCAACTATAACGCCACCCAGATTCCCGACAAGGAAGAAAATGGCTACAGTCTTTTGTTCAATACCAAGTTCATCAACAACTGGGAAGCTCAGGCTATCTTCATTTCCAGCCTGAACAGGAGCGACTGGCTACTTCGCCCACGCGTAACTTGGAACTTTGAACGCAATTGGCGCTTAATGTTCGGTGCGGACCTCTTCAAGGGGGCACCAACCGGACTATTTGGTCGCTATGATCAAAAGGACAGGATATACAGTGAAGTCCGCTACACTTTCTAGCACTATGCTGATTGCCATTTGAAGTGTCGACATTCTTTACACTCCTCTGTCATCAATTCGATACGCCCCCCCCCAAACCATTGATTAAAATCAACTATTAATTAATGGCATAACGCTTGCTTAGTTATGACGCACAAGCCTCACCCCTAAACGCAGTTGCCAAGAGCAACAATTTGGAATCAAGGAGATTTACAATGAAAACCTCGCTTATACGTAAAGGCATTTTGGCATCTGCCGTTGCAGCCACACTCGGCTTGGGTTTTGCCCCGCAAGCCATGGCGGTTCCTGGTGTGTTCGAAGTCAGCCCGAACAACTTGGGCTTGACCGGCTATTCGCCGTTCAACGCTGATCAGATGCTCGGAAATTCTTCCGTTCTGCTGACGGCCACTGACGCCACACACGAAACCGGCTCAGGCTGGATCAACTTCACCAGCTTTACGTTGAACAACACGCCGATTTTGGCCGGCGCAAGCGGCATCAATCTGGGCGGTGCTAATTCTTACGCCCTGTACATTACCTTCGATCAAGCAGCAACTTTGACGACTGGTACAATCAATACACCGGGAAGCTCTGGGGTTCTGACGTCGTTGAATTACACCCTGTGGGCCGACGTGGGTTCAGACAGCGTCTTTACAAACGCTTCAGCATCAACCGCTACTGCTGCTACCGTAACCCAAAACACGGCGGACAAGAAATTGGCTACCGGAAGCTTGATTTCAGGCGTAAACGGCATCAATGCTCTTGGTGGCGCTTTCTTTAATTCGGTTACCACCATCAGCCTGACGGCAGACGGCAGTAGCTACTTCACCAAACCGATCCCTTTCTTTGAACTGGCCTTTGAACAGTTTAATAACACCAGTCAAGGTATCGAAATTGTTGGCAACTTGGTTTCAATTAACCAAGAAACAGGCTCGGTCGACTTCAACCGCATCCCGGAGCCGGCCTCTCTGGCGCTGATGGGACTTGGTCTTTTGGGCTTGGGTGCTTCCCGTCGCCGTAACAAATAAGTCCAAGTAGCATTTAAAAATCCCCCTGTTGATTATTTGTCAACAGGGGGATTTTGCGTTTACCAATATGTGTTTATTAATTGATACGTTTCGCCGGACATCCAACCCACGTTTCGTCACGTTTGATATGACTGCCCTTTGGCACTACTGACTGAACGCCGACCAGTGCACCATCATCAATAGTCACCCCGGCCATAATGATGGCTCGAGCCCCGATGGTGACATTGTCCCCAATCACGATTGGTTCATATGCGAGGACATCCCCTTCAATAATATGAGCAATCAACATTGCATCATTCCCGATTAGGGAATTCTTCCCGATTTGGACGAACTGGGGATCCATCATCAGGCCTGAGCAGAAACTGTTCGTTCCTATTTTCGCCCCCAAGGCCCGAAGTAGCATCCCCAAGACCGGATATGGCAAAAATCTGGAAAATATTAGAGGATTAAAGAGCAGGATATAGTGGAGCATATACACAAATGCAGTGTTCTCCGCTGCACTACCTGGTTTGATATTTCCATTTGGAATCGGCGCAATACGTTGGCGCAATCTAAAAAGCAATATCGTCAAAAAATAAAACACTACGAAAGCGCTTGCCAGCGTCAGCACCCCACGAAAATCATCAGGGAAACTATCTTTAGCAGTCCAAGCAGCAAGGCACGTGATTATCAGATTGGAACTAGTCATACCAAAAAACTGTACGACCGCTTTGGTTGATATCTTTCTCACCCAAAATCTCCCATTTTCTAATTGGTAGCTTAGCTAGTCGCCAGAATTCGTTTCTATTGCTTTGTAATATCGCAACTTTCCAAAGCTTCTCGATTAAGCAATTTGGCGAGAAACCATTCGAGCGAACGGCTATCAAGGCATTGCTTGGCAGACTGGGCCAGTTTCACCGCATTGATTCGGTAACAATCCTTAGTCCAAAGTTGATTTGCCAAGTTGAGCACAGACTCTCTTGTGATACGGTCAGCACGCATTGTCAAGCCTGCACCAATTTTCTCAATGGCTCGCATATTCATGAATTGATCCATGTTTTTTGCGATACCTAAGACAGGAACACCGTTCACCAATGCTTGATTGGTCGTAGGACTTCCGCCATTGCAAACGACCAATCGCGCTGCCTTACAGACCAAATCGCCCGGAACGAAATCAAATACTTTAACGTTAGAAGGAAGACTACCATCCGGCCACCTCCATCTAGCTGCAGTTGAAACAATGACTTGAGGACCAAGCTTTGCCAACGCCATCAAAATATCAAACAAAACATCCGTATCACCCGAGCTACCCATAGATACGTAAAAATATTCGCTACTCAGGTCGGCAGATAAAGCAAAATCTGCGTTATTTTCTGGAGACCAGGCTACCGGGCCGATGAAAGCGCAACTTTCGCTCTCCTCAACGTCAGGGAACAATGCAGGAATATTAGCAAACAGTCTGAGATCAGCGTCGGTATAGCATTTTTGTAAATCATAGCCCAACGATGACAGGCCATATTCGGATCTCAAGCGTTCATGAGGTATTGCATGGATTCGGAAAGCCAGCGGCGAAAACACCCTAAAACAAAGTTCGGCAAAGCGAATCGGAAGATAACGTGTAAATGCAAATACTGGAAGCACAGATTTTACGGAATGCTCTGGACTCCAGTAAGCGTCACACAAATTAATGAATGGAATTTTTCGAACACGCGAACTGACCGACAGTGACAATCGAAAATCCCCGATGGTCACATCAGGACAAACCAAATCAATCAGCGAAAGATCATCCCGTACATAACTTTTCAACGTCGGATAATCATATAAAGGCAAGCCTCTTTCCAAGCGCCTAGAAAACTCATTGGGATCTTGACACGACAGATCAATGATCTTGAACGATTCATTTTTCGTCAGCCATTCGTAATTTTTTGGGCGTGCAAAAACCACATCAACCCTCGTCGGGTCCAAACTTCTTGCAAGAACCAAGGATCTGGCAACATGAGCAAGAGTCGCCCCCTCTGCAAAGAAAAGGATTTTCTTACGGCCGTCTTGGTCTTCAATCATCTGATGCCCTGGTCAAATCCACGATCAGCACAGTCACTTCATAAGCTTTTCAAGATCAACTCTCAATGAGCGTGATGTGGGCCGAGTAGATTGCCCCAATCTTGCAAAGAAGCCGAAAGGCGTGTCTGGCGTTGCGCTACACATTTTTTCGAATTCAAGTGCCAAAACCGAAGCTCGTTCTGCAATTCCTAGCTTTCGAGAGAATTGTCGTCCTGATCGCGTGTACCAGCGAAAAATAACCGGAGTCATTTCCGGTTGAACGTAATAGCCGAGTGCTGTCGCAGTTAGCCAGAACCGCTGCATCGATACCCCCATTAATACCCAATCCATTAGTTTCGATGGTGCATTTTTTGGTCGAATCAAGACATGCGATGAACACATAATTGCGGGTAATAAGTCCAACTGTATCCGTGGCAATATTGTTCCAAAAGCATATTTGTTGAAAAAGTCAACGCGCTCCCAACTCTGCATCACCCATCGCATTAGCCTCGCGGTAAAAGGATCAACACCAACAGCCTGCTCAGGAATCCTGTCTTTGCTGAATTGCGCGCTCCATTCGATAACGTGTTTATGAACAAGGTAAGCCTCTGGGGAGACCAACCGTAAATAAGCACTTTTCCAAAGGAGTCTTGCCACGCTTAATCTACGCCCTAGCGTCTCGAAGAAATGAAGATCAAATTGCTCCCCTACTGATTTGATCAGGGTATTCTTCTCATCATTACTCAGTGGCACTATTCTCATAGAGCGCCTTTGGACTACGCGAGACTGGATATAAATAGCTAGAGGGTCTCGTTCCAATCCATTCGCTGGTTTAAGGGATACCCTATAAACAGGGAGTCGATCATCTGACATCGGATCAATTTCCCAAGAGGCTAACATACCCTCCAAACTCGCTGCTATGCGAATGGTCTCCAAGAGTGCCCCATGCGCCATATGGCTTGCATGGCCATCGAAGTCGTAAAGCACATTATCTCGGGTATCATGGCCATACACGGCTACGTTAAAGTCATCAACAATTCGAAAACGCCAAGGTTGAGTGTTATCACCGCTAGGCGCCCAACGAGCCAAATCCAAAATTCTTTCCAGCGCTTGACTACTCATCGCTTTACCACCTTGGTCATAACCTGAAGTTGACGGCGCACCAATGAGCGCATTACAGCTTGCAACGGATTTCTGTACCCTCCTGGACGCCACGTTTTCTTATAGATCATTCGATAGGCATCGAACTGGCTTCCCCATGGCGCAAGCTTGACCCCTCCACGACCAAGTAACAGTTTTAGTGCCTCAACAGCAGCAACGCCAGCACACAACTGACAAGCCGCAATGCTTGAGGGACCACGGCGCTCCGCAAGACTGATACGGCTCATGTCAGCCACATATCCTCTTTGCAGCATGCCTGGAGAAAGCCCTACCAAGAAGCGAATTGCCATCTCCATTTCATCACAGCCTTCAAACCCAAAATAATCCTCAAACGACATTCCACTTGGCGCAAATACCAATAATGCCGTTCCCAATCCCAATGGTGCTGCCGTTACAACCGGAATCCCCATACGTTCGCATGCAGCAAAAGTCAAACGCCGGGCAGAAAAAGCAAAAAAATCCAGCCCGTCGACATAGAGGTCCACTCCACGAAGAAAGTCGTCCAATGAATCATGCTGTATTCCAGCAGGAAAGAGCTTCAACTCAAGGCCAGGGTTGATTTGACGTGCCATATCTGCAAGCACATCAATCTTGGACTGGTGAAGCGTATTTATCGTAGCCCCAACTTGTCGGTTAAAATTAACAATATCAAAAACATCAAAGTCTGCAATATTAAATTTACCCACTCCTAACCGGGCAAGAGTCAAGAGATGGACCCCTCCAACCCCACCAAGCCCCCCGATCGCCACCCGGGCATTTCTGAGCTTGAGCTGTTCTGATTCTGTAACCCAACCTATGTTCCGCGAGAATGCCGCCTCGTAATCGAACATTTCTTAGCTCCTCAAGATACCTGCCAATTAGTATTACAATCGTTTTGACAACCTTACCTTAAGCTTCATGTCACGCCAATGATCAATATCGTTACAGAGGCTCTTGTTGCGCTACGCAACCTGAAGCGAAATAAAAACAGAACGACAATTGCACTCATTACAGTTGCAAGTGGCCTGATTGCCTATATGTTGGCTGGAGGCTTCATCGAATGGATCTTCCAAGGCATGAGGGAAGGCGCCATTCGCTCACAACTGGGCCATATTCAGATCGTTCGACCAGGATATTTCGAACGAGGCATCGCCGACCCATACAATTTTCTGCTTCCGGCAAATTCAAAAGAATTAAGTCAGATCGCCACATTGCCAGATGTGCGAGAAGTATCGGAAAGACTTTCGTTTAGTGGACTTATCAGCCTTGGTGACACAACCGTAAGTTTCATTGGGGAAGGAATACAACCAAAGCAAGAAGCAATTATTAGCGATGCCATTTACATGCGGGCCGGCACAAATCTGGAGTCGAACAACCAGCGTGCCGCCTTACTTGGGGAAGGCTTGGCTAAAAACCTTGGGGCCAAAATAGGCGATAACATCGTCTTGCTTGCGACAGCAAAAAATGGCACCCCTAATGCAATTGAAGTCAAAGTCTCAGGAATATTCTATACAGCCTCCAAGGACTATGACGACAACGCATTGCGCCTCCCCATTGATTTTGCCAGAAAACTTATGCGTGTCGAAGGTTCGACTGTGTGGGTACTAATTTTGAAAAAAACCTCATTAACCGACTCTGTGGTTGTCGCCTTAAAACAATTTCTTCCGAATACAAATTTTCAAATCTTTGCTTGGATTGAGCTCGCAGATTTCTATAAGAAAACCGTCAGTTTATTTGGAAAACAAATCAGTCTTATCAAGATGATCATCGCATTAATTATTGTATTAACAATTTCCAACTCGCAAAACATGAGCGTTATGGAAAGAACTACAGAGATTGGCACAATGATCGCTATAGGTTCCCGTCGCTCAGCAATACTTCGAATGTTCATTCTGGAAGGACTAATGCTTGGCATTCTCGGTGGGATAGTTGGTGTCTCGCTAGGATATTCGCTGGCGGCAACACTATCTTTCATTGGGATTCCCATGCCCCCTCCACCGGGTATGGAAGTTGGATTCACCGCAGAAATACTCGTTACACCACCTCTGGTGATTGATGCTTTCGCTCTCGCCATGATCACCACAGTGTTTGCAAGTCTAATGCCAGCGATTAGAGCCAGTCGCCTAAATATCGTGGACGCTTTGCGGAGCAATCAATGAAATCTATTATCTCGATGCGGCTATCTTTAGCCGTTCGAAATCTCATAAGACAACGCTCTCGCACCGCAACATCTCTGGGCGCCATTATCTTCGGCGTCGCGTCCATGATCATCGTTGGTGGATTTGTCAATGACATATTTATCCAACTTGGGGAGGCGACAATTCACTCGCAAACGGGTCATATCCAATTGGCCAAGAGCGGCTTTTGGGCTGCGCGATCTCGCGCATCTGATTCATTCATGATCCAATCTACGGAAAAGCTAAAGCTGACAATCGGAGCTCTTCTGGAAACCGATCAAGTGGTATCACGAGTTAATTTTGTTGGTATGTTAAACAACGGAAAACGTGACCTTGGCATTTTCGGTGACGGCATTGAACCAGATGGCGAAGCACATATTGGTAGCTTCATGCGTTACATCCAAGGTCGCCCACTAGCAGACAAAGATACAGATGGCATGGTAATTGGTCAGGGGGTTGCACAATCGCTGAATTTAAAAGTAGGCGATCACGCAACCTTAGTGATTAGTTTGGCGCAAGGAGCAGTCAACACGCTGGATTTTAAGGTTATAGGTATATTCCAGAGTTTTTCGAGAGAATTTGATGCTAGGGCAGTCCGAATTCCGCTACCAGCCGCGCAAGATCTTCTTGATACTCGTTCAGTGCACCTAGTTATCACAACACTCAAGTTAACAAATGACTCCGAACGAATCGCAAACATGTTGAAAAAAGCTCTCAATGATGAAGGCCTTGACATCATGACTTGGCGAGAGCTCTCAGACTTCTATGAAAAAACTGTTCAGCTTTATGAGGCACAGTTTGGAGTATTGCGACTGATAATTTTTCTAATGGTATTACTAAGCGTAGCGAACAGTATCAACATGAGTCTTTTCGAACGAACCAGAGAGTTCGGCACTTTGCTTGCTCTCGGAGAAACGCCGAACGGAGTATTCAAACTTATCTTGACCGAAACCACCTTGCTTGGTGCATTTGGCGCTTTCCTTGGAATTCTAACCGGTGTCGGTGTCGCTTGGGTCATCTCGTTAGTTGGCATCGAAATGCCGCCACCACCCAACTCAAATCTTGGGTATTCAGCTTTAATCCGACTTGACCCCATAGCTATCCTCACATCGGGCGCAATTGGATTCTTTGCTACTGTTTTCGCATCATTGTATCCAGCACGCCGCTCAACGAAGATCAACATTATCGATGCTTTGCGGCACGGCGTTTAACCTACAACGTGAATTCCTTCTCACCGCATAGTCTTCAATGTCGGGTTTTGCTCCCATTTCCGCTATGATATCGCCCTATTGATTGCCTGCAATGGCACTTACCATCCGCAACCTGATCGAGATAAAAAACCATGTCAAACCTCTATTCCAACTTGGTTACTGCATCAAAATTATTAATTGCATCGACTATCGTTTGGTCCTTGATTGGTTGTAGCTCCAACCCTCCAGCACCACCTTTGGCCGCAACAGCAGATTACAGCTACAAAATTGGGCCAGGCGACACTCTCAATATTGTTGTTTGGCGCAATCCAGAACTATCCATGAGCGTTCCGGTGCGCCCTGATGGGAAGATTTCCGCCCCATTGATCGACGACTTAGCGGCAATGGGCAAAGATCCAACCACACTGGCTCGCGACATCGAGAAGGAACTGGGCAAGTTCATTCGTGATCCAGTTGTCACAGTTATCGTGACCGGTTTTGTTGGCCCATACAGTGAGCAGATTCGTGTCATCGGGGCAGCCACCAAACCGCAAATTCTTTCATACAAGCAAAAAATGACGATTTTGGATGTCATGATCGCTGTCGGAGGTATCACTGACTTTGCAGACGGCAACAAGGCAACCATCCTACGAACTTCTGAAAATAATGCCCAATACAAAGTACGCCTCAAAGATCTTGTCAAAAATGGTGATGTTTCAGCTAACGTGGAAATGAAACCTGGCGATGTAGTCATCATTCCGCAAAGCTGGTTTTAAACGGTCCTGATCAACCTCTACGTTCATCCTATATTTACGGTGACCGTTAATTAATTGAGCATATTAGATGGATGAAATTCTTCGCCAAGCTTTATCGGTCTTGCGCGCAACATGGAAGCATCGTCGGCTCGGCATGCTTGTCGCTTGGGTTGTCGGGGCCATTGCAGCCGGAGTAATTTTGCGTATTCCAAACCAGTTCGAAGCATCAGCTCGTATATATGTTGACACCCAATCTATCCTGAGACCGCTAATGTCGGGACTCGCTGTTCAACCGAATATTGAACAGCAAATCATGATGCTGAGTCGGACCCTTATCAGCCGCCCGAATATTGAAAAATTGATCAGAATGGCCGATCTTGATTTGAATATCAAAAGCAAAACTCAGCAAGACGCACTGATCGACTCTTTGACGAGCACACTAAAAATTCAGAGCTTGGGCAGGGATAACCTTTACACAATTTCACATCGCGACCCCGACCCAGCCAAGGCACAACGGGTTGTGCAAGCACTTGTGTCAATTTTCATTGAATCCAGCCTTGGCGACAAACGTCAGGACACCGACTCAGCCAGAAAATTTCTAGAAGAACAGATTCGTAATTATGAGAAAAAACTGGAGCAGGGCGAAAACCGTTTGAAAGAGTTCAAGTTAAGAAATATTGATCTTGCTACCAGCGAAGGAAGAAGTGGCATTGATCGCTTAAGTGAACTTACAACAAAGCTAAATACCGCTCGGCTCGAACTACGTGAAGCAGAACAATCGCGCGATGCCCTGCGACGGCAAATTGTGGGAGAAGAACCGGTGCTTCTTCCGGAAACATCGGGCAGTCAGTCAAGTATATCTCTTCCAGAAATCGATGGCCGAATCGATGTTCAAAAGCGAAATCTTGACACCTTACTCCAGCGTTACACCGAACAGCACCCTGATATTATTGGAACGCGACGCTTGATTAAGGATCTTGAAGATCAAAAGCGGCAAGAGCTCCAAGCTCGTAAAAAGTTTGCGGTCGCAAATCCAGGGGCGTCTGTAAGCAACAACCCAGTCTACCAGCAACTTAAGGTTTCGCTTGCTGAGGCAGAAGCTAATACAGCCTCGCTTCGGGCTCGAGTAAGTGAATACGAAGAGCGCTACAAGCGCACTACCGCAGTTATGAAGACACAGCCGCAGTTGGAAACTGAACTTGCTCAACTTAACCGAGATTATGAACTAGACAAGAAAAACTATGAACAGCTAGTTACTCGGAGAGACTCAGCCGAACTTACCGGGGATCTTGACTCGGCTGGTTCGATGGCAGATTTCCGCCTAATTGACCCTCCTCGAGCGTCGTCCACTCCAGTTGCACCCAATCGATTGCTTCTTTTCCCTCTCGGTCTGGT
>APMI01002864.1_pt1 | contig 11542 bp, 10 predicted proteins | sample 667938 | NCBI WGS metagenome assembly APMI01 (sample SAMN01084076, study PRJNA167559) | wastewater metagenome | biome: Wastewater | place: Denmark: Ejby Moelle, Odense | collected 2011-11-28 | reverse complement strand
AGAGTTTTCGGGCATAGGTTTACTATATCGTATAATAACCAATTATTTTCCTGTAAAAATCTCTCTAAATTTCCGTAGCCCTGTTTGCTCGGGCGGGATGTCGTGGAGAATGATGCTATCGATGTAGTCATCACTAACACGACGCGATTTTTGAATCCGCCAGCGCTCTTTGAACATGTGAGGTATAAGCACCCAGCTGAGTAAAAATCCCTTGATGGCTGGCATTCCACGTCCCCCTACGATTGCATGGCCGAGTATCAGAAAGTAAGAGAGGACAAAGCGGGGGTAAATGTGAGCACAGAGCCGTAGTGGTACGTTTTTTGTCAGTAGCATGGGTAGATTTTTAAAGGTTTGCTTGGTCGCTAGCCCGGGAACCTTGTTGGTACTGGCGCTGATTTTGTGGTAAGCAATCGCCTTGGGGGTGTAGCGGACTTTGTAGCCAGCCAGCTGAGCACGGAAGCAGAGGTCAACATCCTCGAAGTACATAAAATACTTTTCATCAAATAGCCCAATATCACGCAGCATCTCAGCACGCGCAATGAAGCCACCACCAGTGCTGCCGAACACGTATTCTGCGCTCTTTGGCGCATCCGCGAGCTTACTATTGCGGCCTCGTGGACTAGGGATGCCCCAGGTGGTATAGGAGTCGCCAGTACTGTCGACATGCTCACGATTACTACGAGCTAAAATGCCGGTCGCGATGCCAGTGTCGGGGTGGTTGATCAGCTCGGCGAGTAGCGAAGCGCTCCAGCGGCTGTCGGCAACAGCATCAGGATTTAGGGTACCTACATATTCATAATCATGAGCTAGTGCTTCTGAGAAACCGAGATTATTTCCAGCAGTGTACCCTCCATTGACACTACTTTCTATTAACCAAATAGGTGAAGTTTGATGCGCTGCGACAAATGTCTTAATTTGTGCCACCGAGTCGTCGGATGAATTATTATCAACAATATAGATATCCGGCGCGTGAGGACTTTGTGACAGCAACGACTGTACGCAGGCGATTGAATCATCGGCGCAGTTCCAGTTTAAAACAATAATTGCAAGGCTGTTTTTCGTCACCCTCTTATCATATAATGGACTCTAGAGATATGAAACTATCTAATGTCATGAACCGGCGTAACCGGATACTCCTGCGAGAACTCGTCATTACCGACTTTAAACTTCGCTATCAAGGGTCGGTGTTGGGGTATGCATGGAGTGTCTTAAAGCCACTATTTTTGTTCGTCATCCTTTATATCGTGTTCGAAAAATTCTTGCGTTTAGGTAGAGATATTGAGCATTTCCCGGTATACCTACTACTAGGTGTAGTCCTATGGGGATTTTTTACAGAAGCGACAGTGCAGGGGCTTCAGTCTATCGTTTCAAGAGGTGATTTGATACGAAAGATTAATTTTCCAAAGTATATCATTGTGATATCTGGCACGGTGTCGGCGCTCATAAATCTCGTTATTAATATGATGGTGGTCTTTGTATTCGGCCTGATTAATGGTGTTAATATATCCTATGACGCACTTCTAACCGTCCCGCTTCTTATGGAGTTATACATTCTTGCACTTGCAATTGCTTTTTTTCTTGCTGCACTCAACGCAAAATATCGCGACATTGGGTATCTATGGGAGATTTTTCTCCAAGCTGCCTTCTATGCGACTCCAGTGCTGTACCCACTACAGATGGTAATGAAACAAGCTCCAGCTGCGGCAAGCTGGCTGATGATTAACCCCGTAGCGCAGATAGTACAGGATGTTCGGTATTTGCTTGTCACAAAGCAGACAGTAACACTATATCAGCTGGCGAGTGACTGGCGTATTGTTCTGCCATTTCTTTCAATTATAGCTCTGCTCGCCGTAGCATCATTTTATTTTAGAAAAACCCAGAAGTACTTTGCGGAGATGGTATAGATGTCAGACAAGTCGGTGGTAGTTCGCGTACAGAATCTTACTAAGACATTTCGCATACCCATCGAGGCGAGTAGTGGTATTAAGCAGAAGCTTGTAAATTTGTTGCAGGGACGCAAGGGATATCGCAACTTCACTCCACTGGACAACCTCTCTTTTGAGATTGAAGAGGGTGATTTTTTTGGAATCGTAGGTCGCAACGGTTCTGGAAAGAGTACGCTACTCAAGACAATAGCCGGCATCTACACTCCTAATAGCGGTAGTGTTGATGTGGCAGGAAGTCTCGTGCCGTTTATTGAGCTCGGAGTTGGTTTCAACCCTGAACTAACTGGTCGTGAAAATGTGTTTTTGAACGGCGCCCTGCTCGGCTTCAGTAGGCAAGAAATGGAGAATATGTATGAGGGAATCGTTAATTTTGCCGAGCTGCATGATTTCATGGATGAGCGACTAAAGAACTACTCGAGTGGCATGCAGGTTCGCCTTGCATTTAGTATAGCTATCAGGGCACGTGGCGACATCTTACTACTTGACGAAGTACTCGCTGTAGGAGACGAGGCGTTCCAGCAAAAGTGTTTCGACTACTTTCGTGAGCTCAAGGAGAAGCGCCATACTGTTATTCTCGTGACTCATGACATGGGTGCGGTGAAGCAATATTGCAACAAGGCGCTACTCATAGACGACTCTCGCGTTTTATATGTTGGTGATCCGTTTGAGGCCGCAAGTCGTTATAGCATGCTGATGTTCAGCCGTGATAGTGGTGATATCTCTAGTCAGCCAATCATAGTCTCCTCAGTTAAGGATCATCACCGATCAAAACCCCACTACACCCCAAAAGATACGCTCGACCTAGATATTGTTCTGGAGTCGAACACAGATCTACCATTCCGTTGCGCGTATAGTATCATGAGGGACGGTGTTATTATCACCGAAGCGAATAGCGGCAATGAATCGATCCTTGTGGCAGAGCCAAGAGGCCGGCACAGACTACGTCTAAAAGTTGACATTTCTGACTTTAACTCAGGAAATTATTCACTCAACTTATCATTTGACGACACGCATTCCATGAGGATGGTGGCATATCGTTTCCGCGCATATAACTTTATCATTAGCTCGAGCAACGGTAAGTATGGAGGCTTTTTCAAGGCAGATAGCCAGTGGGAGTTTTTGGATGATAAAGACAAAACTAATTGATAAGCTTCGTCGAGTGACGGGCATCCAGGAAATCATCACACGAGTCTTTGTTGTTGGTGAAGACGTGAAAGATCTAAAGAGGGTAATGTATGAGCTTAAGATGCGAAACGATGACATACAGCAGCAGCTCACACAGGCTGTAGATATGCTTGTTGCCGAGAGGGACGATATTGATAGTCTGAAAGACACCCTAAAGCATGTGCGTGAATCGGCCGAGTATACACGTGCCTATACGAAGAAGAAGCCACTTGTCACTGTCAGGATAGCCACGTACAACAAGTCGGAAGAATTACTTCGGCGTTGTCTTCCATCGGTACTCGGACAAACTTATAAGAATATCGAGGTAATTATTGTTGGGGATCACTGCACAGACGACACGGAAGAGCGAATACGTGAACTGAATGATCCGCGTGTTACTTTCATCAACCTGAGCCGACGTAGCACGTATCCTGAGGATAAACTACACCGATGGTTTGTGGCAGGCTCGCCGGGTATGAATATTGGTGTAGATGCCGCTCATGGAGATTGGATCGCACCAATAGACGACGATGATGAATTTACAAACGACCATATCGAGAAGTTATTAAAACTAGCACTCTCTTCGAAGGCTGAGCTAGTATATGGATCACTACGCCAGGTGAATAGCAGCAATGGGGAGGATCGATTAATCTACTCTAATCCACCAACACTCGGTAATTTTTCGTTTCAGGCCGCTATGTACCCTCGAGCTCTAAAGTTTATGAGGTACGATGAGCGAAGCTGGGTATCACGTGAGCCGGGCGATTGGAATCTGTGCAGACGCATGCTACTTGCGGGTGTTCGCACTGCATCAATAAAGGACGTTGTTGGGTTTTTATACATGCATAATCTCGATGATAAGAAGCACTACAAGAAGGGAAAATGATGCAACGAAAATGTAACATGTGTGGCAAATGGGGTCGGTTCTATAATCTTGACTGGCTCTCTAAGAAGTTAAAAGAGGAGGGTTTTCCATACAAAAGTACTGAGTTTGAGACGCTCGCAACACAGTATTATGAGTGCCCACATTGCCATTCATCAGACAGGGATCGACTTTATAAACTCTATCTCGAAAAGTATTCCCGAAACAGACGCGCACTGCTTGACTTTGCGCCATCTCTAGTGCTACAACGGTATATTCTCGACAAAAAAAGATGGAAGACGTATCGTTCGGCAGACCTATATATGGACGGCGTTGACGATAAGGTTGATATTACTAACATGCATCAATACAAAGATGGGCAATTTGATTTCTTCATTTGCTCGCACATATTAGAGCATGTTGATGACCAAAAAGCCCTGGCAGAGTTGTATAGAATATTAGCGCCTGGCGGGAGTGGCATACTGATGACTCCTATTATCGATCGGGACGATGTTTTCGACGAAGATCTTAATGTGACCGATGAGCATGAACGGTGGCGTAGATTCGCCCAGGACGACCACGTGCGACTCTATAGTAAAAGTGTGTTTCTGCGGCGTGTTCAGGAAGCTGGTTTTATCGTGCATCAATTGGATTGGAGAAAGCTCGGCCTTATGAATATGGTGATATATGGAATTAATCCGAAGTCGGTTTTATATATCGTTGAAAAGCCGGCTGATCGTTCTGTTTAGTATTTCTCGACCGAAAAGCCTGACTCCCGCGATGTTCTCCAGATGTCGGCAAAATCTAAACGCGACTTCATGCGCGTGTAGGGGTGTTTGTTGTTTGCATATAAATCCCAAGTAAGGTGGCTGGCTTGTGTCTTTTTTGTGCGCGCCCAAGACATTCGTAAAATATGATCACAAAAATAGTGCATCCTATCATCAATAAAATGAACACGGGTTAATCTGCGCCACAACATGAAAAGCAGTAAGTAGAACGAGCGCATCATCAGTAGGTGAATACCCGTTTTTCCGATATAGTACCGGTCAGTTTCTGCGGAAGCGGCCGGTACCCATGCTTTGGCATCCGGAAATGTTTTAAGGGGTAGATTATCTAATGACAAAGATATGCCACATGCAAACACACGCCACCTCTCTAGAATGGATAATTCCTCATCAAGCCATGACTGATCACGACAAACCAGGTCGCCATCAGTAATGAGCACGTGCTTACTTCTTATTAATGACAACCAATCATTCTCGAGTACTGTAGCAAATGCATTATTCGCAATATTATTGTCAAAGAGATAATACCGTTTTATATAACCTTTACGGGCCTGACGTCTTATATATGCGCTAATTTGTGGTGTGTTGCTGCTTGGATTCTCTATAACAATGATATCAAGCCGTGTAGAATACCCACAAAGGAAGTCGATTGAGCGTTTGATAATCGAAAATTGATCGTATACAAGCACGTAACAAGGTATTTTTCTTGTCATAATAGATAGTATACCTGAGGTGAAGCTGGTATACTATTGTATTAGACGATGGACAAAAAGATAGGATTACTTGGGAGTGGTGGGCAGGCAGACGAAGCCGCCTCTTTTTATAGTGGCGAAGTTGCCTTCCGGGCAGTATCAAAGATGTATATAAATGACATTGCGAACGTTGACCTTGCAGATCCTTCAGAGGACGAGAGGATAACTACTGTGTGCATCGCTGTTGGCGCACCTGGGTTACGGCGTGATTTTGCAGGGATTTGGCCGGGCGATCAGTACGCCTCAATCATAGCAAGCGGCGCAATGATCGATAGGAGTGCCGAGATTGGACTGGGCTCTATTATTGCACCGTATGCAGTGATCACGACAAGGGTAAGGATCGGAAGACACGCGCTGATTAACGTGGCGGCATCAGTTCAGCACAATTCTATCCTTGGTGATTATGTGACGGTCGGTCCCGGTGCGCGCATTGCGGGCGGTGTCGTAGTGGGTGACGGTGTTTATGTTGGTATTGGCGCTACTATTTCAAATGGTGTCACAATCGCCGAAGGCGCTGTTGTTGGTGCTGGCGCAACGCTCCTCGCGGATGCTAAGGAAAAAAACGGCGTTTATATTGGCACGCCAGCTCGATTATTACGGGTAAACGGAGACTGGCTACATGAGATATGAAATCCCATTTATAAAACCAAGCTTCCCGCCATCGGCTGCGGTAGTTGATGACTATGAAAAGATTGTTGCTTCAAATTGGTATACCAATTTTGGACCATACGAACAAAAATTTAGAGTAAAAACAGCAGAGTATATAGGCGATAACATTGAGGTGTGTACCGTATCGAATGCAACGGCAGCACTTTCGATTGTGACGCGTCTTCTATTTGGTAGCGAGGGGGATAGAAAAAATGTTCTTGTTCCCTCCTTCACTTTTGCGGCAGGGCCAGAGGCGCTCGTGACACACGGCTATACACCAGTATTCCTCGATATAAACACGGAGCTTCAGCCCTCAATTCAACAAGCACGTGAGTATCTAGAGGAGAACCGACACTCAACGGCTGGTATCTTGCTCTGTAATATTTTTGGAACTGGGAATACTGAAATTGCTCTTTGGGAGGAACTGGCAAAAGATGCAAATCTACCACTCGTCATTGATAGTGCTGCCGGCTTCGGTTCACTGTACCCCGATGGTACGCGCGTTGGATCGCGTGGTGATTGTGAAATATTTTCACTTCATGCCACAAAGCCGTTTGCGGTTGGTGAGGGCGGACTCATCGCGAGCCGAGATGTCGCACTGATTAATCGTTGTCGGTCAATGACAAACTTTGGATTTGGTGCTGACCGACAGATCCACTATATGGGCGAGAACGCAAAGCTCCAAGAGTTGAATTGTGCGATTGGCCTACGTCAGCTTGAGGCGCTTGATACGCGCATTGAAAGCCGTCGAAACACGCTTGAAAGATACAAACGTACTCTCAGCGGGAAGGGGTATACGTTTCAGGTGAACGACCAGCTATCAACGGTCGCGTTTGCCTCGGTGTTGGCTGCGACCGCCGACGATGCGGCGGCCTACCACGAGTTGCTAAATAGCCGGGGGGTTGAGGCGAGGCGCTACTACACCCCATTACACACGCAGGCCGCGCTTGCTAAGTACTGTATTAAGATCTGTGATCTTGCGACAACAGATCTGATCGCATCACGCATCATTTCGCTACCGGTGCATGATTATATGGACGAGAGTAGTATAGACGCGATTGCCAGTCAGGCGTGAATCGCGGTAGAAACCGCCACACTGGTATAATGGTACGCAAGAGGAGGGCGTAATGTGGCGAGTGAATCGATACGTAGATGAGGTGAGACAGTTACTGAACCAAAGACCGCTTGTTAAGCGTGTTGCTAAAGTTATTTTTACACCTGTAATCGTCACTATCGATCGACAGTACACGAAGAAATATAACAATTGGTTGCGCAAGCATCTACCAACCGCAGCCGAGCTGCAGAGACAACGGGTAGACGCGGAGGCTTTTGGCTACTTGCCGCTGATTACTATCGTGGTGCCGACATTTAATCCTGATAGCGGGCATTTCATCGAGATGGCTCAGTCAGTCATTGCTCAGTCCTATCAAAACTGGGAGCTAATTTTTATCGATGATGCTTCGTCGCGGAGGGATGTAAGGGACACGATTCGGCGGCTGGCAGAGGCAGACAAGCGCATCACATATCATTTCCTAAAGACCAATCGACAGATAGCGGGTGCGACTAACGAAGGGATAAAAAGGGCAACCGGTGAGTTTGTCGGTCTACTTGATAATGATGATATTCTACAGCCCAATGCCCTATACGAAGTAGTTAAGGTGCTTAATCAAAATACAGCACTGAATTTCATCTATAGTGATGAGGATAAATTTGAGACTAGCGACACACCACACTCTTACCCATATTTTAAACCAGACTGGAATCCGGAATTTCTTCGCTCGGTCAACTACATAACACATTTTGCAGTTATGAGGCGCTCGGTATTAGATAGTATCGGTGGGGAGGATGGTGAGTATAATGGCGCACAGGACTGGGAGCTCTTTCTGCGTATTGCAAGGAATATTGACGACTCCACAATTGCACATATACCAAAAATACTTTACAGCTGGCGTGTACATGACGGCTCGACAGCAAAGGGGATTGAGGTTAAACCATATGTTGTTCAGGCGCAGCGCAGACTACTTGAAGCAGACATGCAGACGAGGCATATTCACGGATACCAACTGAAGCAAGACAATCTCTATCCGGCACAGTGGGTTGTATCATACCCGGCCGTACCTACAACCGAAGACCTTCTTATCATTGCAATGAATGATCAAGCATATAGTAGCGCAAAGCCTCTTGAGGCGCTCGGCAAGTATGTCGTCAGACACCAGGATGCGGTGGACGCTAGGCTCGATTTACCCAAAGTGTCTTATGTGCTCTATGTGTTTGAGCCGGTGAATGAGACGGATTTTATAAAAGGCGTGGAGGGGATGCTATCGGATGCGATACGTAAGGACATTGGTTTTGTTGTTGCTGCGCATAGAGACCCAGACATGGCAATGAGATATATTGAGAGAATGATTAACCCTGATGCTGTAGACCTCGTGAAGAGATCGAGCACCCGCGAAGTTACAAAACACTTTTATACAACCGTGCGGTACAATATCCCACAGGTCTTGCCAATGGGCATCATGATGATTCAGAGTGCTAAGCTGCTAACTGCGCTCAGTCGGTGCAACTGCGAACTGGAAGACGTCCAGTCGATCAGTATGTACCTGGAAGAGAGTGAATCATGTCGAAGTCTGTATAACCCCTACGTAAGATGCTAAAATAGTATAGATGGGTGCTGTAGCAAAACTAAAGAAAATCTCTATTAAATCGCGCGATAGCATTGCGTCGGATGGCTTGCTTGGTTTTGGTAAACGAGCCGCGCTCTTTGCCTATTACAGAAAGTATCCTGAGAGAAAGAAAAAAAACTACAAGGATATACTGATTATCAACGGATGTGCTCTTGAGGCACCAACATGGTATCGAGTGGACCATCAAATGGAGCAGCTAAAGTCATGTGGGCTGAGCGTTGATACGATATTTTATGATTCGTTATCTCTTGATATGTTGGCGTACTATCGGGGCTTCATATTTTTCCGTTGCCCGATCACAGAAACTGTTGGTACGTTTATCCAGACCGCAAAACGCTACAACAAAACATGCCTTTTTGATATTGATGATCTCGTAATTGATACGAAGTACACAGATCAAAATAAATATGTCGCGAGTATGCAAACGGCCGATAAGGCCCTGTATGATGATGGAGTAAGGCGTATGCGTGAGACACTACAGCTTTGTGACGCGGCTATCACCACAACTGCAGCACTGAAGCAAGAACTGCTCAACTATTGCCCCGAAGTCTATATTAATCGCAACGTCGTATCAGATGAAATTCAGTACCACTCACAGCTTGCTCTCAAGAATGTTGTGCGCGATAGTGAAAGAGTTGTCATTGGCTATTTCAGTGGGAGTATTACGCATAATGAAGACTTTGAGTTGGTGCTACCAAGCTTGAAAAAGATTCTCGATGCGCACCCGAATGTTTACCTCAAGGTTACGGGTATACTCGATATACCAAAAGAGCTTGAGGTGTACAAGGAGCGTATTATCGGCGGCGGATTTTACCAGCAGAATGAGTTTCAGGGAATCATTGCTAGCTGTGATATCGCTATTGCACCTCTTACTGATTCGATATTTAATGCTGCAAAATCAGAAAACAAATGGCTACTGCCTTCATTGGTGAAGGTTCCAACGGTTGCCAGTAACCTCGGAGCATTTTGTGAGGTGGTTGAGAATCGCAAGACGGGTATTCTGGTAAATGACGACAATGAATGGTTTGATGTGCTTAATGAGCTGATTCTTAATCGTAAGCTCAGGGAAGACATTGGCCGTGCAGCATACGAGAAGGTGTCAAAAGAGTATATTACCGTATACAGTGGACACGGTGTGAGCGAGTATATCCGCAGTAAACTGGCACGTAATATCGCATTCTTCCTACCATCAACCGACATATCCGGCGGCGTAACTGTTGCGCTGAAACATGCAGATATTCTTCGTCGTTCAGGCTGGGATGTGACTATTATTGATGCTATTGATAAGCGCGCACTCAATAAAGCACACAAAGAGTATCACTACCGAACATCGATCAGTGGCTATAACGTCGTAACGGCATGCAAGACGAAAATGGATGCCTTCTTTGATAGCCAGGTTGCAACTCTTTGGTCAACGCTAAATATTGTCAAGGAATATCCGAATGTGAAGAACCGAATATACTTTGTGCAGGGCTTTGAAACTGACTTTTCACCACCAGGTGCTGGAAAACAGAGGTTCGACGCGAATGCCACCTACTGTGACACAACGGGGGTTCGATATATCACCATGTCACCATGGTGTAAAAAGTGGCTTAGAGAAAGCTTCGGAAAGGATGCCGGCTATGCTCCGAATGGTATTGATCTTGAGCGCTACCCTTATCGCAAGCGTAACTTTAGTGGGAAGATCAAGATTCTTATCGAAGGTGACAGTAAGAGTGAGATGAAGAATACCGATGAGGCCTTTCGAATCGTAGAAAAACTTGATCCGAAAAAATACGAAGTTTCTTATCTTTCGTATCGAAAAGAACCAAAAAATTGGTATCGAGTTGATAAGTTTTACAATCGTATTAGCCCCGATGAGGTGGGAGAGGTATATGCATCGTGTGATATTCTTATCAAAACAAGCCTACTCGAGAGTTTCTCGTATCCACCGCTTGAGATGATGGCCACTGGCGGTATCGCGATTGTTCTGCCTAACGATGGGAATGTCGAGTATCTCAAAGATGGCGAGAACTGCCTTCTTTACCCCCGTGGTGATGTCTCAGCGGCGTGTGCGAAAATCGAGGAAGTTGTAAAGGATGCCTCATTGCGCAGTAGGCTAAGCAAGAACGGAAGAAAAACAGCAAGCGGCTATCAGTGGACTCACGTTGAAGACCGAGTGCGCGCTTTATATCTGTAGGTATGAATAGTTGCAGAGGGCTGTTGTGCTAATAAAACCAAACATGCATCAGCGCGTCCGTGCTGTTGTTATAAAACACCTGCACTGTACCGCCATATCCCACCATACTAATATCGTTTAGGGCGGGAGAAAGGGATGAGCCAGACCTACTGCTTGTCGAGCCGCCATCGAGAATACCCGTAATCCAACCACCACCATTTATTGACGTGTAGGCAAAGCGCCATGAAGAGGTGTGCCCATCGGTGAAGCCGGTCGCGTCATCGTAGTAGATGACTATGAGCCTGCCATTAATATCTGAGGCACTCACTCGCTTGCCTGCGTTGATTGTATTCCTAGCTATTGACGTACTACTACCATCCATCGTCTCTGTTGCCCACATGCCGCCAAGTATGAAGGTGTGTATGAGTTCACCGGTGCCAGTGTTGTAATAGAATAACTGGATACCATTACCATAAGGCGTACCACTAATTGCAGATCCAAGTGTGCGGCTTTTGCCTAAGTAGCTCGTTGGCGTGCCGTCAA
>APMI01068337.1_pt1 | contig 11543 bp, 8 predicted proteins | sample 667938 | NCBI WGS metagenome assembly APMI01 (sample SAMN01084076, study PRJNA167559) | wastewater metagenome | biome: Wastewater | place: Denmark: Ejby Moelle, Odense | collected 2011-11-28 | reverse complement strand
CCCCCGAAGAGCCAGAAGCAGATTTGAAAGTGATGGGTGAAGTGGCAGGAGCAATCGTATAATGGCAATAAATTTTTTTAAAGAAAAAGAAAATTAAGAATGAAGAATATTGTAAGAATCATCCCGGGTCTGCTCCTGTTTTTTTGTACGGAAATTTCCGTAACGGGCCAGGTAACGCAACAATCATTGCAAAGGGTTGACCAGATGCCTTACCTGCCGCAGAAACTGCAGATCATCGACTATAAAAAACTGGCATTGCAGTTTGACAGAACGGTGTTTGATTTCAATGCCAAAGGAAAATTCTGGCCATTGGTATGGATCGACAGCAGTAAAAAGAATTTCCCCCAGGATGTAGTGGGCTTATACACTGCGTTGGCTGACGTGCGCCAGGGTGTCAACAACAAAGGGATGTTCCATGAAGCATTGGCAACGATGGGTGCAACTTTGGGAGCCAGCCTCGTAGGTATCGATAAATCGAGCCAGCACAAATTGAATTATGTTGGAATGTTGAAAAATTATTTCAACAAAGAAACCGGCTGGAACATCATGATGAACAATACCTGCCCGGAAGTGGCATTGCTGGGTGGCGGCTATGGCCGTGACTGGTGGTATGATGTTTATCCCAACGTCTTATTCTATGCGATCTACAGCCAGTATCCCAATGAACTGGGTTTTGATGAGATCGCAAGAACGATCGCTGATAAATTTTATGTAGCAGATTCCATTCTTGCCGGCAATTACGACTATTCTTATTTCGACTATGGCAAGATGCAGCCCATGAAAAACCAGATCTGTGCACAACCCGATGCAGCGGCCGGTCATGCGTATGTGTTGTACAGCGCCTTTAAAAAATTTGGAGATGAAAAATACCTGAAAGGTGCAATGAGTGCATTGTCTGCCTTGCAATCACAAAAAATAAATCCTACCTACGAATTGCTGATGCCCTTTGGCGCTTACCTGGCAGCAAGGATCAATGCAGAACAGGACCAGCAATATGACCTGCATAAAATGCTGGGCTGGAGTTTTGACGGCACGGCTGTTTGCCGGGAAGGCTGGGGTGTACTGGTAGGTAACTGGAACGGCTATGACATTTCCGGTATCGTTGGCAGCACGGTCGATCATGGCGGGTATGGTTTTTTGATGAACACCTATGATGCTGCCTGGCCGCTGGTTCCAATGGTTCGGTACGACCAGTCGTATGCACTTGCCATCGGCAAATGGATGCTCAATGCCGCCAATGCATCCAGGTTCTTTTATCCGCAGTACATGCCTGATGATCATGAAACCATTCCTCAACTGGCCGGCGTCACCAAAGGAGTGATAGGCTATGAAGGCATCATCAAACAATCGTCTTACAAACCGCATGAGCAATTGAAAGGGCCTGTAGCACAGGGTGATGGTCCTTTGTGGGTGCCGGGCAAAAACCCGGAGGAGTCACAGTTCAGTGTATATAGCAGCGGCCATGTGGGCATCTTCGGCAGTATCATCCGTACTACTAATGTTCCGGGTGTGTTGCAGTTGAACCTGCTGTCCACCGACTTTTATCATGATAAGGCGTATCCTTCTTTTCTCTACTACAATCCTTATACAAGCAGTAAAACTGTAGTGATAAAAACCGAAGCTGGCAAGAAAGTAGACCTGTATAATACGGTGAGTGGAAAATTCATTGCACGAAATGTCGCTGCTTCGGCCTCTGTAAAGCTGGCTCCGAAAAGCGCAGCCGTTATTGTTTGCGTACCATCCGGTGCAAAGGTAACTTATGATGGAGCTAAAATGCTGGTGAATGATATAGTAGTGGATTTCAGGTTTCAGCAAAAAAACTAAACCTTTTGTATGGGAGGCTCTTTTAGATTTATACTTGTACTAAAATTCAGCATTTGTCTTTCTTTTATTTTCCCATCTGCTTTTTCGCAGGTGGAGAAAGATGGGAGCAAATGGTGGAAGGAGACCGTTTTCTACGAAATATACATGCCCAGTTATGCAGACAGTAACGGTGACGGCTATGGAGATTTTAAAGGAATGACCTCCAAACTGGATTACCTGCAATCAATTGGAGTCAAAGGCATTTGGCTTACGCCCTTCCTGCAGTCTCCCAAGGTTGACAACGGGTATGATGTGGCCAATTATTACGATATAGACAGCACCTACGGCAGTACGGATGATTTTAAGAATTATTTAGCGGAAGCGCATAAAAGAGGCATCAAAGTAATTATGGATATGGTGCTCAACCATACTTCCAATGAATCCAGGTGGTTTCAGCAATCCAGGCTATCGGTTGACAATCCTTACCGGGATTATTATATCTGGAAAGACAAACCAAATAACTGGGAATCTTTTTTTGGCGGAACAGCATGGCAGAAAGATACCCTGACCAACCAATATTATTATCACAAGTTTGACACGAGAATGGCCGACCTGAACTGGAGCAACCCTAAAGTGGTGAAGGAAGTGCAGGATGTATTGCGCTATTGGCTACACCTCGGGGTGGATGGATTCAGGCTGGATGTGATCAATTTTTTAACCACCGATGGCATCAGCAACGACAACCCGGTAAAAGATGCTGTCCAGCAACACCTCAACGACATTGACCAGCCCGGGGTAAAGAATGCCATCAAAAAAATACGGGCCGTGATAAATGAATATGACAACCGGTTTTTAGTGGGAGAGATCGGCAGTGATAAGATAGCGGTCTTGAAGAAATACCAGTCACCACAACTGCTGGACGTGGTTTTCAATTTCAATTTTGGCAGTCTGCCCACATTTTCTCCTGGAAGGATATATAACGAATTGCGAAGTATGGAGAAGAACATGCCGGGATATCCAACCCTGTTCTTTGGAAGTCATGACATGCCACGCCTGGTCGACCGGCTGGCAGGAGGTGATCAAAACAGGGCCCTTGCGCTGGCCGCATTGATACTAACGGCCAGGGGTGTACCTTTTATTTATTACGGGGAAGAGATCGGGATGCACAACATCATCGCAAACAACCCGGAGGAAATGGTGGATATCCAGGGCAGAACACATTACCAACTGGCACTGGCTGCTGGTAAAGACGCTGCAGCAGCAATGGAGGAAGGAAATCAACACAACAGGGATAAATCACGCAGTCCAATGCAATGGAATGCAGGCCCTTTCGCCGGCTTTTCTCAAGGTAAAAGCTGGATCAAAGTAAATGCAGATCATGCGGAAGTGAATGTGGCTGATGGGTTAAAGAATAAGGCCTCCATCCTTAACAGTTATAAGAAATTGCTGGCGCTAAGAAACAGCGAAAAAGTATTGCAGTATGGCCGGTATAATGATCTTTCATTAAGTGAAGACCGCATTTCATTTACCCGGTCATGGCAGTCCGAAAAAATTACCGTGGTCATTAATTTCGGGAAAGAAAAAAAATATTCCCTTCCCGCCGGTGCTAAAATATTGATGGGCGCCGCAACCTTGAAAACGGATGGATTCCTGATCTACCGGCACTAATCTGTGCTTGCAGCCCGGTGCTGCACAAACATTCCCTCAACCATTCGTATTTCGCTTATTGATACAATGCAATGGCACCAACTGTGGAAAAATCTGGTTCAACAACTTAATGCCGGCCACCAGTTTGGCAGCATATGCATAATGCAGTCGCATCTGCCAATACGGTTTATTTGTTTTATCCATCCAACTAAAAAATGCTGCAACCATTTTAAACTTTTGACAGCCTGATACGTTGCAATTAAAACAACACTATCAATTTGAATATCCTCCTCACCGGCGCAACCGGGTATATCGCCCAACGATTACTTCCTGAATTGCTTGCCGCAAATCATTATGTGTATTGCTGTGTCCGGGACAAAGGCCGCTTTGACCTTCGAAGATTTGAGGATCCGGATATCAGCCTGGTAGAAGTTGACCTGCTGCGGCCAGAGACATTGGATAACATTCCGGTGGAAATTGACATTGCCTATTACCTGGTGCATTCGATGAGTACAAGCAATGGTGATTTTGAAAAAATGGAAGCGGAGGCCGCTGAAAATTTTAAGAACAGGATGGCGCAGACGAAGGTGAAACAGGTGATCTATCTTACCGGTATCGTTAATGAAAAGCATCTGTCAAAACACCTTCACTCGAGGCTGCAGGTAGAAAATATTTTAAGATCAGGGGCCTATTCTTTCACCGCTTTGCGTGCAGGCATCATCGTTGGTTCTGGTAGCGCTTCTTTTGAGATCATACGTGACCTGGTAGAAAAATTACCCATTATGATAACACCCAGGTGGCTCAATACCAAAACCCAGCCAATTGCGATCAGGGATGTCGTCGCTTATTTAAAGGGTGTTATTAACCTGCCGGCGGCGCTCAACAATAATTTTGACATCAGCAGCGGCGAGATATTTACTTACAAAGAATTATTACTAAAGTTTGCCGCAGTGAGGGGGCTTACAAGAAAGATCATCGTACTGCCTGTTCTCACTCCACGCATATCTTCTTACTGGCTCTACTTCGTTACGTCTACCAGTTATCCACTGGCGAGGAATTTGATCGACAGTATGAAAGTAGAAGTGATCGGGAAGAAAAATGAGCTGGCCGATATCCTGCAGATAAAACCCACCACTTACGAAAAGGCCATTGAACTGGCTTTTGTTAAAATAGAAAATGACCAGGTATTGTCGAGCTGGAAAGATGCAGCTACGAGCAATATCCTGTATAAAGGTCTCACGATCCATTTGCAGGTGCCCAAGGAAGGAACATTTAAAGACGCCCGGAAACAAAAAGTGGTGAGCGTTGAAAAAACACTTGATAAAATATGGCGCATTGGTGGTGCCAACGGCTGGTACTATGGTAAATCGCTCTGGGGCATAAGAGGCTTGTTAGATAAGATGGTCGGTGGGGTAGGACTGCGTCGGGGAAGAAGAAGTCCAAGCCAGCTTTATCCCGGTGAGTCGCTGGATTTCTGGCGGGTATTGATCGCCAGCAAAGAGGACCGGCGATTACTGTTGTATGCAGAAATGAAGTTGCCCGGGGAGGCCTGGCTGGAATTTTTTATCAATGAAAACAATGAACTGGAACAAACTGCTACTTTTCGTCCGCTCGGTTTGATGGGTCGGTTGTATTGGTACGCTATGTTTCCTTTTCATGGGTTTATTTTCCGTGGAATGCTAAACGCATTGTGTAAATGAGATGGATGATCAGCCCGGTTTGAATGCCTGCAGCCCCAGGCATTTTTGGCAATCGAATAGGTTTTTGGATGAAAAAATACAGGGTCGTCGGTACCGTTTTCAGCATCCAAAATAAATAATCCCCAAATGCGCCATGCAATCTGAAAATTCAATAATTTGCTGCTAACCCTTAATGGTTTATCCCACTAATTAAGAACTACTGACCCAACCGGAAACTGCATCTTTAGATCACATTTTTTGACTTTGGTACACCTGTATCTTGCTGGCTGAGAATTGTCCGGCAACGGGTACAAAAACTGCTGTACTCATTTTCCGCTGGAACTGAGGGAAGCGAAGCTCTGCAAAAGATGTTCTAAAAGGGCTGGCATACCGGAAACGATCGCCTTTGCACAGTGCATCTAAGCGTTGCCAAATGCGGCCTGTCCCAATTGTTGAATGAAGAAGGCTGCCTGCGTTTTTACATTGTTTCCTCTTGCGTTTTGATATTGTTTTTCAAAAAGCGCTATCCTGGAAAAACCTGCGCATTTTTCCATATCCTTTTGGCGATCAGCAACCTGCGTGCATTGTTGTTTTAAAGGTGGGATGTAAAACCTGCGTATATTTATGAGTTGGCTGCAAGGCTATCAGAAACAATCCAATACTACAACCTACTTTTAGAATATTGCAAAACGACACGAAAATATTTTCTTTTTGGGCGAATATCGGGATTGCAATTTTTATACTTCTAGTTATATATGTCTTTTTAGGCCCACCAAGTTATGTCGAGCTAGAATTAATAAATTTGCTTCTTTATTTAGTGATAGTTCCCGCTCTCTTAATCCCAGGAACAATTATTATTTGTTGTATAGCTGGAATACCAATTTACGTGATACCAAAACTTAAAAACTTTTGGCATAATAAACCATATTTAGCTCTCTCGCTTCTGCTGATTGGCTTTACACTTTTAATTTTATCAATCAATTCCGAAAAAGAATCGACACAACAAATATTAATTTCAAGTCTATTAGCTATTGGATGGTTCTTGATTTCATTTTCGTTAGTACATTTTCCATATGACACATTAATTTCCTCGATAAAGAAATTGACGCATCATAATGACAAAGGACCACACTAATTAAGCCCGCCCAGCAGCCAACATGGGGTTTTATGCAAGTTGGGCTTGACAAGCTTAACATCAGCAAATTGCAAAGCCAGGCATTGGTTCGGGGCTGGACAAACAATGTTGAGCATTAGTTTTAACTTCATCAAAATATTTTCAATCAACAGTGGTCCGGCAGACGGAATTCTATTTCCCAACCTGCATAAAGCCCTGTTCGTTAGCGGTTATGGCAGGACAACCCACACGACACAGACAAAATCAAATAATCAAGACGGCACAAAATGGACTTCACAACATTAACGACAGCAGGAAATATCGGATTCTACAACAGTTGTGAGGTAACAGAAATATTCTTACACAGAAAAAGTGATAACGCTGTATTCAACTTTTTTACGTTAGTTGTTTTTGAAGAAAAACCATACAATGGTTTAAATAAAAAATTCTTGGGTAATAGAATTGTCATAAATGATGATTACAATTTAGGTATTCAACGTTATTGGTTTACGGTTGCAGACGCAAAAACAAAATTTGACGCACTTAGGACACAAAATATATGGAGTGCGGACGGAATTAACTTTTCACAATTCCCACAACTTAAATACCTACCAAAACAATATGTTCCTTCTGTTGAAGGAAATCGTGTAAACCATTTTCTAAAAAATAATTTTCACAATGGTTCTTATACAATGGAATTCTTTGATGAAATTAAATCAAACCTTAGTTTTATTTTAAAAATAGATTCATTAGCAAAGTATAACGAACTCTGCGAAAAAATAAAAGAACACGTCCCAATAGACCTATCTGTTGTTCGTGACAGAATAGGAAATTTTATTTTTCAATTCCCTGTAACGATAATTGAACCACATTCAAAAGCACTTTCTACTTGGGACGGCGTTGATATGAATTTTTCGTGGCACAATTCTTTTTCTCATACAAGTATCCCAGACTGCTTAATACAAGTAGAATCTACATTTGACAAGAACTATATGGGTTCTACAATTACAGAATACAATAAAACCAACAATCAAAAAATTATTATAGGAAATCTTGACCAAATAAATCACATAAAAATTTGGAGAAAAGAACCGAGTTTGATTTTATCTACTTTTAGTGGCACCTACATTCGTGGTTTTCATTTGGGTATGGGAATAGTGAATCCAGAACCAAGAATATTTGAAATAGACGGAAACAAGGTTAATGTTCAGATTGCCTCTAAGGAGAATCACGGTAATAAAAAGAAAACACCAGCATACACAGACTACATATCAAACAATCTTTATGATGACGAAAAACAACAATTAGCAAAGAGATTAGCCTTCAAACAATACAATAATTCTCTTTCTGAGGTTGCGTTAAACGACATAAGGAAGTTGATTAGAGAAAAAGATGAAAATGGTGTGTATTTGTGGGACCCATTTTTGACTTCAATAGATATTTTAAAAACGCTTTATCACTCACCAACGGCAAATGTAGAAATAAGAGCAATTGGAGCGTTCAACAAAAGCGTAAGAAGAATTTACGATGTAGATAATGAAGATATAAAACCAGTACGTTTTTGGGAAAACTTTAAAAAACAAGTTTCTTCGTTCTTTCGCAACAAAAAAGAATCTCAAAGCAACCATTTATGGAAAGAATACATAAACAAAAATAAACTTATACTTGAAAACCCCAATCACAACAATTACGGATTGAATCTTGAATTTAGAATTCAACATTCAAACTATGGTTGGGCATTTCATGATAGGTTTCTTATTTTCCCAAGTACCGAATTGAAAAGACCACAAGTGTATTCACTTGGTACTTCAATTAACTCTTATGGAAATACTCATCACATATTACAGGAGGTTTCACACCCACAACCCGTAGTTGATTCATTTAATGAATTGTGGAATAAATTAAATCACCATGATTGTTTGGTATGGAAATTTCCGAAATAATATTAACGCAAGCATTAGCTAAAAGCAATTCATCTTCTATTCACATAGAATTGGATAATCTTTTAAAGAAACTTGAGTGCAAAACACTTGAAGAATTTCTTAGAGCCGAAGAAGACGAAGAAATATGGTCAATAGATAATGAAATTCGGAACATCGTAACCGAAATTATACACTTCAATCAAAACTCAGAAAACCATAAAATTGACAAAGTTTCCCAAATTATTTTTTCCGCGAAGGAATATCTTCACAAAGGTATTTCAAACGGAGATGTAAAGGCTATACTGATTTTTCTTAGTGTAAATTGTTACTTGCATATAGAACTTGAAAAGTTACTTCCTACAAACGATTTGGAGAGCGGTTATACTAAGACGATTTCCGAAAAACTTATAGAGGTTTTAAAAAGCATTAAATTATCAACCCAAGCATTACCAAATGCGCCTTATTGGGAAAAAGAAATTATGAGTGAATCCCAAAAGGGATTTTTAGAAAATGACATTTCTAAAACTTACAGATTTATTGAAGCAGTTGAACACGGTGGCAGGTGTTTTCATTTTAATTTTCTATTGGAAAGTTTACTTTCATTCCTATTCCACTTAAATTATACTTGTTTCCTTAACGCATTATCTCATTTACAAAGTCCAACTGACTTTGTCTTTTATTTTCAGAGTTTCAAAAAAGAAGATCTTTTGAAAATAGCGAACGAGATTTCACTTTCAAATAAATGGCTAAACTTTGAAATTATTCGTCAAATTATTGAAAAAGAACACAAAGAAAATATTGACGAATTAGAAATAGAAGCAGTAAAAAACATTCTTAACAGAATTAAACTTAACGACTTTAATTTTTTTAAACAGACAGCAATCTATTTTCACAGAAGCAGATTATTTAACGCTTCGTTGGGCGTTTTTTTGGTATCAGTCAATAATACGGAAATGGAAGAAATTATATCAGATTTTTCCATTGACAAATACGCTTTTCAAATTAAGACAAGAGATGAGTTATTTAATCATTATGCAAAACCCGTTTCAGAAGAGCAACTTGATTTATTTCTTGAACTAATTTTCAATAAATGGAAACGCTACTTTGACAACATTCTCACAACGGAAGATTGTTATCAAAACAGTATTTTGTTGACTGACTTTGCAAACTTTGTTGTTCACTACCATACACGCAAAACGGCTGACAATGATTTAGTTTCCTCAATGGAAAACTTAATACAAAAAATTAAGTTCATTGACTCTGAATGGTCAATTTCCAGTTCTCAACAACTAACAAAATTTCATTTGTATCATTCCGAACTGTATTTACTAACATACGCTTACAAATACAAAAAGCTAAATAATCCTCAAATGCTGACGAATTACGAAAGCATTATAAATGACAAAGTTCAACGTTCACGTTATGTATCAGATGAAACGCAACAACTTTTGGAAATAGGAAAAAAGAATATTGACAGGACAAAAGACGAATAAAACGGCAATGACAAAAAATGAAACATGACAGACTGAAAAGCCACAAACCGCTAACAAAAGTATTGGCAAAAGCTGGGCTTGACTCAATAACAATCGGCGGCAAATCGTTTTTTAGCTTCAGTTTCGGCGGACGGAAGATTGATCGGCAGCAAGTCTTATCTTCAACAAAATAATTTCAAATCACCGGACGTTCCAGGCAGACGGAAGTCTATTTCCCAGCCTTCGCCAATACTCGGTCGTTGGCAGTAAGCTTAAACAGACACCAATGAAACAAGTTTTACTATTTATTTTGACTTTAACAAGTTTGACAGCTTGCGACAATAATAATGAAAGCAAAAATGTCAAAACTTTTGTAGAGACTGATACAGTAAGAAAAATAAGATCTCAAGAAGTTGACACAATAAGAAATTCTAAGCTTATTGAAACAAGTTCAAACAGAGATACTTCACTAAACGGAGAGTTCAGAAATTATAAAATCTTTACTATAGCTGACACAATTAAAGCCGACTTAAATGGCGACAAAATTTTAGACTTGGCTTACTTTACTAGAACAGGCAATAAAAAGATTTATATTGTTGACGGAGTAACAAAAAATTCAACAGTGGTTGGACTTGACAAATCATTTGGCGATATGGGTAGTAGTTTTAGCTGGGTTGATTTTTGGGGAACAACAAACGATAATGAAACCTTTGAAGTAATTACTAAGGACAATGAGATTGTTGGAGAAAAGAAAGTAAAATTAGAAAACACATCGTTGTTTGTTAGAAAAGAAGAAGTTGGTGGTGGAGTAATTACTTTTAAAAACGGAAAATATATCTGGATTCATCAATCAGATTGAAAAAGCCTACTGCCAACAAAAATATTAAATCTAACGGGGCTTGACGTTGGAACAATGAACAGTTTGCAACCCCAATCTTCAGTTCGGGCTGGACGGAATTCTACTCGGCAACCAATTATTAACTTGTACTTTTTAATCAAAATTGGGCAGACGTTCCGGGCTTGACGGGCTATGAATATCCCGTCAGCTTTAATATCTGGTCGTTGGCTGCGATTAAACATTATGCTCAAGAACATTACAATATTCAGTCTTGCCTTAATGACAAAGTCATTATTATTCGGACAACAAAATACTGCAGTTGACTATAATATTTATTCCCTTCTAATTAAATCCGAGATTACAAGCAAAACAAAATCAGTTTCTATCATTGACAAATTCAGAAATGACACAACTTCTATTCCTTGGCTAACTGAGTCTATAAATTTGAAAGATCCTCAGCAATTAGAAGAACTGCGATTTTTAACCCGTGATGGGAATGGAAACAGCGTTAGTGAAATTGATACAGCAACCCAAAATCTTATTACCGCTTTCTATCGAACTCGTGCAGGTGATACCATACTGAAAAACCTGTTCAGCATTTCAAATGTGAAAGTATTTTTAATAAATAAAACCCCGATTATTACAGGCTCGGAAGGAGAATGGAAAAGCTTTTATGAAAATTATCCAAGTTCGGGTGGAATATTTGAGTTTTCTAATGTTAGTTACTCTGAAGATGGTAAAGAGGCGGTATTTTATCATTCTCTTTTTAGACGTGGGCTTAATGCACATGGCGCATTGACAGTCATGAAAAATGTAAATGGTGAATGGAGGATAAAGTATCATATTAATTTTTGGCAAGCGTGACATTAACCGCAGCCAACAAAAATATTGAGGGTAACGGGGCTTGACGTTGAACCAATCAGCAGTTTGCATCGCCAATCTTCAGTTCGGGCTCGACGAATAACTGTTGAGCAGTAGTCGGCAACTTCAATTTTATCACTTTATTGGGCAGACGTTCTGGGCTTGACGGGCTATGAATATCCCGTCATCCTCAATATCTGGTCGTTG
>APMI01001213.1_pt1 | contig 11543 bp, 8 predicted proteins | sample 667938 | NCBI WGS metagenome assembly APMI01 (sample SAMN01084076, study PRJNA167559) | wastewater metagenome | biome: Wastewater | place: Denmark: Ejby Moelle, Odense | collected 2011-11-28 | reverse complement strand
GGCTTCTTTGAAACCTAATTTTTTCTTTTTGCCTGCTGCAAGTGGATTTTTTGCTTTGAATTCAATTACAAGGGGTAAACTTAAAGAAGTTGTTGAGGCAGCGCACCTGCAAGAGCTATGTTCACAATTACCCTCGCAACCGTTGCTATCTTTGCATTTTTTGCAGGATTTACCCTTGCAACTGCTGTGTTTTGATTTTTTGGATTTCTCTTTTGAGCAAGAAGACTGCTCGGTTTGTGTTGATTTTTTGGAACAAGCATAACTCTGATTGGGCATCAGGAAGAAACCCAAAAAGAAAAGTGTTAAAATGCTTATATGTATTTTCAAATTTTTCAACGCTACAAAGTTACAAATAATATTGGCTTTTTTATCGTTTTTTTTTGCTATGTAAACAAAAATTACTACATCCGCAATAGTCTTTCAGTTTTTTTAAATTGATAAAATACCCTTTCCTGAAAACCTACCCTTATGAAAGTTCGGTCAGAAAAGGGCATTTAAAAGGCTTTGGGCTTACGTGTTCAAAGGTTCTATTTTGAAGCCTGCCTTTTGTATGGTGGATATTACTTCATGCTCGGTAATACCTTCTGACTTCACGGTAAGCACCCTGTCCTTATTGTTGGTGTCCACTTCCCAATGGCAGATGCCTTCCGCATTGTCCAGGTGTGGTTTTACAGATGCTATACAACCGCCGCAATTAATGTTTGTCTTGAATTGAAATTGTTTATTTTCCATTGCTAATAAATTTTAGAGTTATTAATACTGCAAATTTCAGTGCTATTTGGTTCAGAATTATTGTGTAATTTCTTATTTGATTTGTGATTTTTACTGTTTTACTTCTTCCACTTCAACCGCAGGCTGTTAATTACCACGCTTACGCTACTCAATGCCATTGCTGCGGCCGCAATCATCGGGTTAAGCAGGAACCCGTTAATCGGGTAAAGGATGCCCGCTGCAATCGGAATACCGATTATGTTGTAGATAAACGCCCAAAACAGATTTTGCTTAATGGTGGCTACGGTCTGTTTTGACAAACGTATTGCCTGTGGTATCTTGGTAAGGTCTGATGAAATGATGGTCATTTTGGCTACGTCCATTGCGATGTCCGAACCTTTGCCCATTGCGATACTTACATCGGCTGTTGCCAATGCAGTGCTATCGTTAATACCATCACCTACCATTGCCACTACTTTGCCTTTGCTTTGTAGCTCTTTCACAAAATCGGCTTTATGCTGTGGCAATACCTCGGCTCTGTAATACTTAATGCCAGTATCCTCTGCAATGGCTTTGGCGGTCGCTTCATTATCTCCAGTCAGCATATACAGGTCAATATCCATATCCTGAATTTCCCTGATGGCTTGTACCGATGTTTCTTTAATCTTATCGGAAATGGCAATTACAGAAAGAGCCTGTTTGCTGTTTGCAAACCAAATAACGGTTTGGGATTGTTTGCCCCATTCTTCGGCTTTGTTTTGTAATTCGTCAGCAATAGCGATGTTGTTTTCTGCCAATAGCTTTTTATTGCCTACATAATAGGTTTCGTTGTTATGGTCTGCTTTTGCGCCTTTACCTGTAATGCTATCGAACAATGATAAAGTTGCGGTTCCTGCTCCGTTCAAATGTTTTACTACTGCTTCCGCTAATGGATGTTCCGATTGCTTTTCGATGCGTAATAAAATATTTTTGGTGGTATCGTCATTGTTCAGCCAAGCAATATCTGTTACTTGCGGTCTTCCCTCGGTAATGGTTCCGGTTTTATCCAATACAATTGCGTTTACTTTTTTAGCCAGTTCAAGGCTTTCCGCATCCTTAATCAAAATACCGTTTTCAGCACCTTTGCCAACGCCTACCATAATAGCGGTCGGGGTCGCTAAGCCTAAAGCACAGGGGCAGGCAATAACCAATACCGTAACGGCTGCCAACAAGCCTTGCACAACTCCGTTTTCGCCCCCTAGTACCAACCATAAGATAAATGTAAGGGTAGCAATACCCATCACTACCGGAACAAAAATACCTGCAATCTTATCTACTAATTTCTGTACCGGAGCTTTGCTTCCCTGCGCATCCTGTACCATTTTGATGATGTGTGCAAGGATTGTTTCTTTGCCAACTTTAACCGCTTTGAATTGAAAGCTGCCTTTTTGGTTAATCGTTCCGGCAAATACCTTTTCATTTTCCTTTTTCAACACAGGTACAGGCTCGCCGCTTAGCATACTTTCGTCCACATAGGAATTACCTGACGTTACCATACCGTCCACCGCAATTTTTTCGCCGGGCTTTACGAGTATAATATCACCTGCGCTTACATCTTCAATAGCCTTCTGTCTTTCTGTGCCGTCAGCTTCTATCACAATAACCGTTTTAGGTTGTAAGCCCATTAGTTTTTTAATGGCTGAAGATGTATTGCCTTTAGCTCTTTCCTCTAACAGTTTCCCCAAGAGGATAAATGCGATAATTACTGCTGCGGCTTCAAAATAAACGTGGGCGTGTAGCCCTCTTTGATGCCAAAAGTCTGCAAACAACATATTGAATACACTGAACAGGTAAGCAATACCTGTACTTAATGCAACCAATGTATCCATATTGGCAGAACGGTGTTTTGCCTGCTTCCACGCATTAATAAAAAAGTCTTTTCCTAACCAGAGAAGTACCGGAGTTGAGAAAAGCCACATTATTAGGTTTGCATAAGGCATATCCATAAAGAACATACCAATTACCATCACAGGCAAGGAGAGGATGATTGCCCAAATGGTTTTGTTTTTGAGTTTCCTGAATTTTTCAGTGTGGATAGCTTCTAACGTTTCCTGCTGTGTGGTTTCGTCTTCAATCAATAAGTCATAACCAACTCCTTGTACTGCTTTTTGCAGCGTGGAAGCATTGGTCATATTGGGTAGATATTCTACCGTAAGATTGCCCGTTGCAAAATTCACGGAAGCATCAACTACTCCCGGTTGGTATTTAACAATGCTTTCGGCACTACCTGCACAAGATGCACAGGTCATACCCAATACAGGAAAAGAACTTTTAACCGTAGGAACTCCGTAGCCTAAATCTTTAATTGCCTTAACCGCTTCGGCTACTGCTTCGCCGTTATCTACTTTAATAGCTGCCCTGCGGTTATTTAGCTCTACTTTGTGGGTTTCTATGCCTTTTACTTGTGCCAACCCTTTTTCAACGATTAATGCACAATGTTCGCTTTCTACATCCTCCAATGGAATGTATATTGTTTCTTTATTATTAGTTGCCATATTCTGCTTGCTTTAATTAACAATGCAAAATTGGCTATTATATCAACGGGTGCTATTGTGAAATTTTGGAATTGATTTGTAAAATTTATTTACACTTTATCCCACGGCTTTCTCTTATCCTCTTTAATCTGTTTAAAATGGCTTGGTGTCAGTCCGGTAATTTTTTTGAACTGATTGCTTAAATATGCTACACTCGAATAGTTCAAACGAAAAGCAATTTCACTCAAAGACAGCTCATCATATACCAACAGTTCTTTTACTTTTTCAACCTTTTGGGCAATAAAGTATTTTTCAATAGTTGTACCCTCTACCTCTGAAAACAGATTGGACAGGTAATTATAATCGTGATGCAATTTATTACTCAATACATCTGAAAGATTGGTTTTTACATCATTATCCTGATGATGTACCAAGTCAATGATAGTGTTTTTTATCTTCTCTATTGTCCTGCCTTTTTTATCGTCAATTATCTCAAATCCCAATGGCTCTAAAGTTTTTACCAAAGCATCTTTTTTTGCAGGGGTTATCTCTTGGGCTAAGGTTACTTCGCCCAGTTTTATATTCTTAATGCCTAAACCGAGTTTTTCTAATTCATTTTGCACCACCATAATGCAGCGGTTGCAAACCATATTTTTTATAAAGAGTGTGTTCATATTTATTCACTGCCTGCATTGTATTTAATATAAAAGCAATAAACAAATTTACGATTTAAGTTTAATTACTCTGACTTCTTGCCAAGAGGAATAAAGCCTGTGTACATATATACTTACTGTTTTTCATCTTGTTCGTCCATTTTCTTTATCAGTGCTTCACACAGCCTGTCGAGGAATTTCGTTCGGTTTATTTTGCGGGCTTTAAGTTCCATGAACGTGTGGTAAAAATCGCCCAACTCAATATTAAAAGCATCTTCAAATACTTTGGCTATTAATTTTATGTCTGTATTTCCACTGTTAAATACACCGTGGGCGTATAATGCATAAATGAGTTCTGTTAGTGCTGTTTTGCTTGCCGTCCATTTCAGCGAATTGTCTGAACCTTTTTTCTCATTGATGTTATTCAGCCTGTCCTCTAATAAACTTGTATCAGGTCATTGGCAATTATCTTGGCAACCTTGTAATCGTGCGAAGTAGAAAAACGGTGGTCTGCCTCAAAGTAAAAAGTGTCTAACCATAGCCTTATATCGTGCTTGCCACGTACAAAAAACTTCTCGTCAACGAAAGAATTATTGCTGCGGTAATACTTATAAAAATCAAGATTTTTCTTAAAGAACCTTTGTAGCTTTTTGAGTTCTTTGGACAAATATTTCTTGATGCGCTTATTTCCATAAGGTCTTCTCGTTTCAATTTTATAGATGGCATTGTAGTAAATTAGTTTTGAAACAATAACAGGTTTCTGATATTTAAAAAATAGGATTTCTTCATCAATATTCTTAAATCCCTTTTTTAAGACGAACTCCTTTAACTTAGACAAAGAATTTACAATAAGAACTATTACAGCTTCTATTCTTTGGATTGGATATTCGGTTTCAATTTCTAATTCGTGGATTGTTGTTTCCAGCTCATACAGTGTTTTCTTATAAAATTTATCCATACAGTAAGTCTGTTTTATCAAGCACCATTTACATCTAAAAATAATACATTGAATTTTGAAACAATTTCCAAAATTCAATGTGTATTTTAATAGTAAAAAGGGAACTCACATTTATAAATGCAGGTATGTATGCCAGTATTTCTGCTTTATTTATTAAAGTTTGAAATCAATCCAAAAAAAGCATTTCGTGACATTGAAAAAATTAATTTGTTATCACCTAAACAAATTTCATTCGTTGTATTCTTATGGCATTTAGTATAGCCAATAATGCTACACCCACATCGGCGAAAACGGCTTCCCACATTGTAGCTAATCCACCTGCTCCGAGAATTAAAAAAATTGCTTTTACCGCAAATGCTAACGTGATATTTTGCCACACTATTTTCTTGGTTTGTTTACCAATATTGATTGCCATCGGAATTTTACTCGGTTTGTCATCTTGGATTACTACATCGGCAGTTTCAATAGTTGCATCACTTCCCAAACCTCCCATCGCAATACCAACATCGCTCAAAGCTACCACTGGTGCATCATTCACGCCGTCGCCTACAAATGCCACGGTTTGATTTTCGATTTTGATTTCTTTTACTTTATTTACTTTGTCTTCGGGTAATAAATCGCCAAAGGCATTATTGATGCCCAATTTATCTGCAACAAACTTTACTACTGTACTTTTATCGCCACTCAACATTGTTGTTTTTACACCTAAGGCTTTTAACTTATCAATGGTTAGTTGTGCATCTTCTTTTATACTGTCTGCTATGGTAATATAACCTGCAAATTTTCCATCATAGGCTATGGCGATTAGGGTGTACACAATTGTACTTGGGTCTAAATCATAAACGATATTAAACTTATCCATCAGTTTAAAGTTTCCTACCAATAACTCTTTTCCGTTAACGTTAGCTTTTAATCCGTGACCCGCAATTTCTTCTATTTTATCTAACTTTATAGAACTGTCTATTTCTCCAACAAATTGATGTATTGCGGTAGCAACAGGATGTGTACTTTGACTTTCCAAAGCGTTAACCATTTTCAAGATTTCGTCTTTACTAAATTCTGATTTTAATATTACTTCTTGCACTTTGAAAACGCCTTCTGTCATTGTTCCTGTTTTATCCATCACTACATTTTGGATATTAGCGATGGTGTCTAAGAAATTGCTTCCTTTAAATAAAATTCCATTTTTGGAAGCAGCACCAATTCCACCAAAATAGCCCAATGGAATACTGATAACTAAAGCACAAGGGCAAGAAATTACAAGAAAAACTAATGCTCTGTACAACCAATTGCTAAATTCATAATTGCTCACAAAAAAATAAGGAACAACCGTAATTAGCACTGCTAATAACACAACAATCGGCGTATATATTTTAGCAAATTTGCGGATGAATAATTCTGTTGGTGCTTTTTGTGCAGTGGCATTTTGTACCAATTCTAAAATTTTACTTAACTTGCTATCTGTGTATGCTGTGGTCACTTTTACCTGTACAACGGTGTTCAGATTTATCATTCCTGCCAATACAGTTTCACCTTTGCTCTTAGTGTCGGGCTTACTTTCTCCTGTAAGTGCTGCTGTGTTGAAGGAAGCGGTTTCGGATAGTAATTCGCCATCCAATCCTAATTTTTCTCCGGGTTTTAATTGAATGATATTGCCGATGTTGACGGTTTCTGCTTTTACGGTTTTAGGTTGGTTATTTTCTAAAATCGTTACTTCATCGGGTCTTTGGTCGAGCAAGGTTTTGATATTGGCTTTGGCTCTTGTAACCGCCAAAGTTTGAAACACTTCGCCAACCGCATAAAACAACATTACGGCAACTCCTTCCGGATATTCGCCAATGACAAAAGCTCCGATAGTGGCAATGCTCATCAATAAAAATTCTGAAAATACATCGCTTTTGCGGATGCTTTCAAATGCTTCTTTAATAACAGGAAAACCAACCGGAGCATAAGCAACAATGTACCAAACAGCTCTTACCCAACCTGTAAACCAGGATTGCGGTAGCCAATTATCAAAAGCAATAGCAATCATCAATAGCACGAATGAAATGATTGCAGGCAAGAACATTTGAAGGGTGGACTTATTTTCATCGTGGCTATGGTCGTGTCCATCATCGTCTGAATGTTCGTTGCTGTGGTCGTGGTCTAATTCTTCTTTGAACCTTGTACCGTGAAAATGACCATCGCCTTTGAAGTGGCGCTCTCTTGTTTTTTCTTCAATAACGGGTAAGGCTTTGGCACCTTCCTGCTGCACCAATTTTTCATCGGCTTTTTCATTTATTTTTGCTTCCTGCGGCGAACAGCAAATTTGCTTGCCTTGTGCATCGTATTTATGTTTGTGTTCCATTAGAGTAGTCTTTTAGTTGTTTTTTTATAAATTAAATATTGTTCTCCGTGTTGTTTTTCCAAAAACTCTTCTTCCAGTCTTATCTGAATTTGAATAACGATATAGGTAGTAAGCATCAGGAAAAATGTAAGTGTATTGGGTAGTATAAAAAATATTCCTGCAACACTGATTATCATTCCCAAAAAAATCGGGTTCCGGCTGTAAGAGAATAATCCTTTTGTGATTAATTCGGTTTTGTTATTTTCATCAATACCGACACGCCAACTGTTACTCATTTGATATTGCGCTACTGAAATCCATAGTAACGAAAAGTGTATTAGTATTAATCCAATGATTAAAAACACGTCTTTCATTAAATAAGAAATCGGCACTAAATATTGATATATTTTACCGCTAAGCGAATAGATGAATACCGCAACGAAAAGCAATGCTATCAATACTTTCATCACAAAACCGATATAATCGTGTGCATTATCTGTTTTGCCAAAAGTTACGGGATTGATGCCTGTTTGCTTGTAGGTGCGGTATGATGGTAACACAAAAGCTACCATCATATACAACACCAAATACACCGGCAAATAAAATTTTAACCAAACCATAGCGTTCATTTTTTAATGTTCGTGACCACCTGCATTGCTTAGTTTTGCATTCACGAAAAACGCACCTTTTACCACAATCTTTGCATTGGTAGGAATTTCATTTACAAAAGTTACTGCGGTGTAACCCATATTAGATACGCCTTTCAGCACTTCTACTTTTTCAAAATTCTTAGCCGTTTTATCTTCTTTGTGGTCTTTTTCTTCGCCCTCTTTGTGGTCGCCTTCTTTTTCGCCTTCTTCGTGATGGGCTTCTGCTTCTTTATTGGTTTGTACAAAAATGTAGTATTTACCATCGGCATTTACAATCGCATCATTGGGTACAGCTGGAGTTGTTACATTGCTAAGACTGACAATACCAGTGATGTTCATTCCATCAATTAAACCACTTTTATTACCATTTACACGACAATGAACGGCGATGGTTTTGCTCTCGTTTTCAAAGGATGAACCAATGCTGAAAACTGTAGCATCATACTCAGCAGTAGGATTATTGGTTAAAGTAAAATGAATAGTTTGACCCACTTTTACCTGTGGTAAATCTTTTTCAAACACCTGTAAATCTAAATGCAATGAACTGTTATCTACAATTTCGATAACCGGCGAAGAAACATCTACATAACTTCCAATTTTGGCAAAAACGTTGCTAACCGTACCATTCAGCGGACTGGTTACGACCAATGCGGATTTTAAATTTCCGTTTGATACCGAACCTGGATTGATGCCCATTAATTGTATCTGCTGTTGCAAGGAAGCTCTGCGGGTTCTTAAACTGCTTAATTCGGCAGTAGCACTTTGCAGATTTTTCTTTGCACCTGCATTGCCTTCATTCAGTTCTTTTTGCCTTGCTAATTCCTGTTCTGCAAACGTAATTCTGCTTGCTGTACTCAAATATTCTTCCTGCAATTGGATGAACTGCGGATTGGCAATGGTTGCAATAACCTGACCTTTTCTTACATAATCTCCAATTTGAACTTTCAGTGTTCTTATCACACCGCCATACAAAGAAGTGGCGTTGGCTTTATTGTTATTGGGAACTTTCAGATTTCCGTTTGCTTTGATGGTTGCTGTTAATTCCTTGTGTTCAATGGTGCCTAATTGTATGCCTACCGTTTTTATTTGTTCTTCGGTAAGTGTGGCAATGGTTGGCGTTTCTTCCTCGTGTGGTGCTTCTTCTTTTCCTGCAGTTTTGGTTTCGGCAGATTTATCTTCTGCTTTCTTATCATTTTTACAGGCAGAAAAAGCAAATAGTAAAACAGCTATGGCTGTCATCAACGTGATTTTTTTTATATTGAATTTCATTTGTACTTATTGATTGATGAATGAATAAATATTGATTACAGATTGGTTGACCTGCTGAATACTTTTGAGGTAATTCAACTGAATATCGGTTGCGGTTTGCAAGGCAAAAAGATATTCTACATAACCGATGTCGCCTGTTTTGTAACCCAATTGTGCCGCTGAAACAATTTCTTTAGCATTAGGCAAAGCTTCTTGCTGAAAATAATTGAACTGCTTCATATCCTGCTGGTATTGCAACAAAGCATTTTGCATTTGCGTTGCCAATGTTTTCTGTTGCTGTTGTGCATTGGCTTCGGCTGCTTGCTTTCTATAATCCAAAGATTTTATCCTTGCCTTTGTAGCACCGTAAGTAATGGGAATTGCGATGCCAATGTTTACAGAATTAAATCGGTTTCCGCCATTGAAAAACTTCTCAGCTCCATTCACATTTTGAAAACCAATTAAAGACTGATTGACATAACCAATCGTAAAATCGGGTAAACCTTGCGCCCGCTCAACTTTTTTGGTTTGTTCGGCAATTGTAGCTTCCTGATACAAAGATTGAATGATTGGATGATTGGCTACAGCATCATTATCCAACAAATTTGAAATTTGTAATGGTTGATAATTTCCATTTTCTGTAATGGAAAAATCTTCTTTTGTATTCATCAATGTTTTCAGATTGGAAATGGCATTGTTTAAGAAAACTTCATTTTGTTTTAATAACAAATTGATTTCGCCTTTCTTGGCTTCTGCCGTACTGATGTCCACTTTTTTGGTGTCGCCCGTTTTGTAACGAAGCTTTGCAATGCCTATGAAATTGTTGTACAAACTGTCTAATTCCTGTAGTTGTTTTTGATTGTGCTGCAAGTACAAAATTTGATAATAATAAGTACGCACTTGGTTTTTTAATTCTAAAACACTCAAGTTCTTCTGCAATTCTTTGCCTTTAATTTCAGCATTAATCAACTCCTTTTTTGCACCGAATAATGATGGAAAAGGAATGGTTTGCGACACCTGAAAAGACTGGTCGAACTTTACACTGTTGTACTGTCCCAACTGTGCATTAAAATCCAATTTGGGTAATTCTCCGGCTGTTTTTTTCAACGCTTTGCTTGCATCAATTTCTAAATCTGAAGCTTTAATGGTTTGATTATTTTGCAGGGCAATATTTATCGCATCATCAACACTTGATAAATGCTGTGTTTGTGCATTTGCTGTAAAGCCTGTTAATGACAGAAGCAATACAATGATAGTTGCAATAGGTTTCACTTTGGGTTTTCTTTTTAAATTAATTTTTGAATTAAAAATGATGTAGAGTAATGGCAGAACGAACAACGTAAGGAAAGTTGCCGTAATCAAACCACCGATAACTACGGTTGCTAAAGGCTTTTGAACTTCTGCACCTGCACTGCTACTGAGTGCCATCGGTAAAAATCCTAAGCTCGCAACGGTTGCTGTCATCAATACAGGTCGAAGTCTTATTTTTGTTCCTTCGATTACTCGTTTGAAAACATCTTTCATTCCTTCTTTTTCCAATTGGTTGAAAGTACCTATCAATACAATTCCGTTGAGAACGGCGACACCAAACAAGGCGATAAAACCAATTCCCGCACTGATGCTGAAAGGCATTCCACGAAGCATTAAAGCCAATACACCACCAATGGCACTCATCGGAATTGCGGTAAATATTAAACCTGCCTGTTTGAAGGAATGGAACGTGAAATAGAGCAAAACAAAAATCAATAACAGAGAAATAGGAACGGCTATCATTAATCGATTGCTGGCTTCTTTTAGATTTTCAAACTGACCGCCATACGTGAAATAATATCCCGGTGGTAATTTTATTTGTGCATTTAATTTTTGTTGAATTTCTTCCACCACACTTTGCACATCTCTGCCTGCAACGTTGAACCCGATTACAATTCTTCTTTTTCCTGCTTCACGGCTTATTTGCGCCGGACCTAATTTATAATCAATCGTAGCCACTTGCGATAACGGAATTTGATTGCCTGTAGAAGTTGGTATCATTAAATTATTTACATCTTCGATACTGCTTCTGTGAATACTATCTAACCGAACCACCAAATCAAATCTTCTTTCATTCTCGAAAACCACACCTGCACTTTTTCCTGCAAAAGCAGTACTTACCACATTGTTTACGTCTTCTACATTAATTCCATAATTGGCTAAACGAGTACGGTCATATTCAATATTTATTTGTGGTAACCCACTCACACGTTCCACCTGCGGAGCTGTAGCGCCTTCTACGGTTTGAATAACTTTGCTTACTTTGTCGGCATTCAACGCTAATGTATCTAAGTTTTCGCCGAATATTTTTACCGCCACATCTTGCCTGATACCTGTCATCAATTCATTGAAACGCATTTGTATCGGCTGATTTTTTTCAAAAAATACGCCTGGTATTGCTTCTAATTTTTCATTGATAGCATGTGCCAATTCATCATAACTTCTGCCACTTTT
>APMI01027153.1_pt1 | contig 11547 bp, 10 predicted proteins | sample 667938 | NCBI WGS metagenome assembly APMI01 (sample SAMN01084076, study PRJNA167559) | wastewater metagenome | biome: Wastewater | place: Denmark: Ejby Moelle, Odense | collected 2011-11-28 | reverse complement strand
CCTCAAGATCCGGCCGGCCGGTTGATCGGCCCATAAGATCGCCATCATCAAAGACGTCAGGGGACATCGCCATGGAACGCAAACTGATCGAACTTGCCAATCTCGCGGCTGAAGGCACGACGCGCCGCGACTTCCTTCGGCTTGCCGCAGCGGCCGGCATTGGCGCGGGAGCCGCGATGACGCTTGCCAGGCAGGCGGTGGCATCGAGCCCGGCGAAAGGCGGTACGATCAGGGCCGCGATGGTCGGCGGCGAATCGACCGATACGCTCGATCCGGCGCATTTCGCTAGCCAGATACCGCTTACCTTCGGCCGCTGTTGGGGTGAGCAATTGGTCGAAATGGCGCCGGACGGGTCGGTCGATCTCAGGCTCGCCGAGGCCTACGATCACTCGAAGGACGCAAAGACCTGGCATTTCAAGATCCGCAAGGGCGTCACGTTCCACAATGGAAAGACGCTGAGCCCGCAGGATGTCGTGGCGACCTATCGGCGCCATTCGGATGATAAATCGTCCTCTGCCGCTGCGCCGCTTCTGGCCGGCTTCGAATCCATGGACGTCGATGGCGACCATGTCGTCATCAAGCTGCGCGAGCCGGATGTCGATCTGCCCTATCTGCTGACCGACTTCCACTTGATGATCCAGCCGGACGGCGGCGTCGACAATCCCGCGGCAGGGATCGGTACGGGCCCTTACAAGGTGGTGGCGAACGAGCCCGGCGTGCGCTTCGGCGGCGAACGTTTTGCCGATTATTGGGCGCCGGAAACGCGCGGCCACGCCAACGAGATCGAAATTCTCGTCGTCAACGATGCGACCGCACGCGTCTCCGCGTTGCAGGCCGGGCGGGTGGACCTCATCAATCGCGTGGAGCCGAAGATCGTGCCCCTCCTCAAGAACATCAAGGGTGTCTCGATCAGGAACGTCTCCGGGCGCGGCCATTATTATATGGTCGCTCGCTGCAAGACCGCGCCCTTCGATAACAATGATCTCAGGCTGGCCTTGAAATACGCGCTGGATCGCGAGGCCCTGGTGAAGACCATCCTCGGCGGCTTCGGCAAGGTCGGGAACGACACGCCGGTCATGAGCGCCTATCCGCTTTTCAGCGAGGAGATCCCGCAGCGGACCTACGATCCCGACAAGGCGGCCTTCCACTACAAGAAGTCCGGCCACAGTGGTTCGGTACTCCTGCAAACCTCGGACGTCGCTTTCCCCGGAGCCGTCGAGACGGCGCAATTGTTCCAGCAGAGCGCCGCGAAGGCCGGCATCGTGATCGACGTGAAGCGGGAGCCGGGGGACGGTTATTGGTCGAACGTCTGGAACAAGCAGCCGTTCACTCAGACTTTCATCTTCGGGCGCCCGACGCAGAACCTCGTTTACTCCCAGTTCTATCTCTCGAAGGCCGAGTGGAACGATACCCAGTTCGAGCGGGAGGATTTCGACACTCTCATCCGCGCCGCGAGAGGCGAGACGAACGAGGCCACCCGCAAGGAGATGTACCACGACGCAACGATGATCCTGCGTGACGAGGGCGGGGCCATGATCCCGATGTTCGGTGACTATATTGATGCGACCGGTCCCGGGCTCGGCGGCTGGATCGATAATCCCAACGGCGAGCTCATGGGCGGGCAGGCGCTGACCCAGTGCTGGAAGATTTAGCGCCCTGTGTCGTGGGATAGCTCTAGATGACGGCGACAGCGTTGACCCATGAGCTGCCGAGGGAGGTGTTTCCCATTGCAGTTCGAATGGAGTTTTCCGCTTATCACCAGCGACCGTACATGCGTCTTTTGCGTTGAGGAGGCCGCAATCTGCGATACGCGAGCGTCGGGATGTGTGACGCTCGGTGGTCCATTGGCGTCTTTAGCCACGCTTTCGACAGGAGGCGGCCAGCATATCTGCACTTAACGATTGGCTGTGGCACTGGGCATGGAGAGTGACCATACAGTTCCGTGGTTTTCCGACGGCAATAGCTTGATCTCGCCGCCGTAAAGCTCGACAAGCTCCTTGACGATCGTCAGTCCGAAGCCGTCTCCAGCGACGGTTTCGTCCAGGCGCTTTCCTGGAAGAAACACCTCCGCAACATTGGTATTCGCAATGCCCGCTCCGTCGTCTGCGATGGTGAGGACGATATTGGCACCCTCCCTCCGCGCCGAGATATCGACGCTGCTGCGGGCCCATTTGAACGCGTTGTCGATCAGATTGCCGAGGATTTCGTCGAGATCCTCGGCGGCGCAGGCGACTTTGAGATCAACAGGGATGTCAGCCTCCGCCTTGATAGCGCGATCGGCATAGACACGGGACATGACCAGTAGGAGATCGTCGATCCGTGGCTTGATCGAAGTGGTGGCGCTAATGCTGCCCGATGCGATTTTGCGCGCGCGAGACAAATGATGGCGAATGCGCTGGTCGATCCGATCAACGAGCGCGCGAAGCTCGCCACCGGGATCATTGACAGGGCCTAGCGCTACGGAAAGGCTTGCGACCGGCGTTTTCAGGGCGTGTGCGAGGTTTGCAAAATGCAGGCGCGTTTGAGCGAGCCGCTCCGCGTTCTGGTAGATCAGTCGATTGATTTCGCGCGTGACCGGCCTGAGCTCCACCACCGCGGCATCGGACACGCTCTCGCGGGTTCCGGCGGAGGTAGCCGAAAGATCGGATGTCAATTGGCGAAGCGGGGAGAGGCCATACCGCACTTGCCAAAAGATCCCGCCGACGAGGCTGGCGCCCAGAAGGGTCATGACAGGAATGAGCCACATCAATGCCCGGCGTGCCGGCGCAACAAGCGCCGTGCGTGGTGCCGTGGCGGTAATATCGACGGTTTTTTCGCCGACGATTGCCTTGGCCGTCCGTGAATACAACGTCTCGCCATGAAAGGCCGTTTTATCGAGCGTTTGCGGCTCGCCACTCAGTGTATGCCGCCAGTCGAAAGGACGTGGCGGATTGTCAATGGATGCGCCCGCGAGCGAGCGCGAGGTGATTTTGACGCCGCTGCCCAGAACCTGCCAATACCATCCGGATCCTTGCCGATCAAAAGGTGGCCCGTCCATCGCGGTATTGAGCACGGCATCGCCATTCACGCCGGCAGACAGTGCACCACGCAAACCCTCAATCTGGGTATCGAGCCGTTGGTCGATCTGCTCACGAACCACGGATGCGACAATGAGATAAAGGATCGATGCCGCCACAAGCATGGTCGCGCTGACGAACACGATTGAGAAGGTAATCAACCGCCTCGATATCGAGGGCTGGCGATTGTTCGGGACAGGCGTCATGACGCTGCCGTCAACATATAGCCGCGGCCGCGAATGGTCTCGATGTGCTCCGCGCCAATCTTCCTGCGAAGCCGCGCGACAATGACTTCGATGGAATTGGAATCGACGTCCGCATCGCCGTCATAGACACGTTCGATCAGCTCACGCCGATCGACGACGATCTCTTTTCGAAGAATGAGGCAGGAGAGCACACGCCATTCCAGGGCTGTCAGTTTCAGCGGTAAACCGTCGTAGTCGAAGGTGCCGAGCTGTGCGTCGAAGACGAGGGGGCCGCAAGCGATCCTTGAGGCGGCATGCCCGTTGGAGCGGCGCACGAGCGCGCGCAACCGCAGCACCAGTTCCTCGACCTTGAAAGGCTTCGTCAGGAAATCATCCGCGCCGGCCTTGAAACTCTCGACCTTATCCGGCCAGCCGTCCCGCGCCGTCAGGATCAGGACCGGTAGATTGCGTTCGGCGGATCGCCAGGATTTTAGAACGGAGACACCGTCCATCTTCGGTAGCCCGAGGTCGAGGACCGCCGCGTCATAGAGCTCGGTCAGCCCCAGATGCTCGGCGTCCTCGCCGTTTCGGGCGATATCGACCACAAAGCTCTCGGCTTTAAGGCTTGCGGCGATCCGCTTTGAAAGATCGGAATCGTCTTCGACGAGAAGCACACGCATGTCTGATCCACCCACGGGAATGTCTGACGTCTATGCGCAGGAGGCTTAACTCAAGCTGAACCGCGACGTTCAGGATAGCGGGGGGAGGTGGCTGGTAAAACCCTCTTCACCCAACAAAAGGAGACGACGATGTCAGTTCTGGATGACAACGGTACTATGAAGCCGCACGAGACCGCCGTGAAACCCGACCTCTCGGTACCGCCGCACAAGCACCGTGAACGAAAGGCGGCGACCTTCGGCGTTCTGGCTGTCGTGGCCCTTGCGCTGGGCGCCGCCGCCGGCGCCGGGGCGATGAAGCTCACAAGACCAAGCCTCGAGCTTGCGCCGATGACACCTGTCGCGATTTCGGCCATGACGGATTTCTCGCTCGTCACCGTTAAAGGCAAGGTGGAGGAAGTTTTCGGCAACAAGTTTATCGTTCAGGACGATAGCGGCCGCGCGCTCGTTGAAACCGGCCCTTCTGGCAGCAATGGAAAACTGGTAGCCGCCAACGAGACCGTGAGCGTGCAAGGCCGATTTGAGGATGGTTTCCTCCACGCGAGCTACATCGTCCGTGAGGACGGCAGCATTGAAGCGCTTGGGCCGGTCGGTGGACCGCCGCATCGGGGTGGGCCGCTGGAAGAGATGCTGCGGCATGTGACGCGGTAGGTCACCAGGCGCTTTGCCGCCTTCGTTTTCACTCCGCAACGTTCTGCCTGAAATAGGGGATGCGCCGGGAACCAACAGGCCCGGCGCATCATTACCGGCGGCCAATTCAGCAGTCGCTCAATCAAGCGAGGACGCCCCCAATGCAATCTCTCCCATCGAAGGGTCTTTCCGATCGGTCGCTGGTCGCTCTGGCCGTCCTCAACTTCTTCCTTGCCGATGCCCGCGATGGTCTTGGTCCCTTTCTGGATGGGTTCCTGGCGACCAAGGGATGGTCGCCAATGACGCTTGGCTTCATCGCTACGTTGGGCGGTGTGCTCGGCATGATTACGACCCCTCTGTTCGGGGCTTGGGTCGATGCATCCCGGCACAAGCGCATGCTGATCATTGTGCCCGTAGTGCTCGTCACGGCAGCGGCGCTCTGGACCCTTGCCATTCCAGATAACGTCTCCGTTTTCGGCGGGCAGTCAGCGACAGCGATTGTGGGAGCCGTCATCGGGCCGGCCCTTATGGGGCTGACGCTTGGTCTGGTCGGCGAGCGCCGGTTTCCCGACCAGGTCTCGCGAAACGAATTCTGGAATCACCTCGGCAATGTCGTTTCGCTCGCCGGCATCTACCTTGCGACCATGATGTTCGGTCTTAGCGGAATTGTCGCGCTGATGGTCCTGACGGCTGCTGCGGCGATTGCTGCCGTGCTGGCGATCGACCCTCGCCGGATCGATCATGCCGTGGCGAGAGGCCTCAGCCATGATGATGGTACGCCTGGCCCGTCCGGCTATTCTGTCCTTGCCGGGAGCAAAGGTCTGATCCTCCTTGCCGTCGTGCTGATGATTTTCCATTTCGGCAACGCGCCGATCAGCCGTCTGATTGCCCAGAACTTTTCGCTCCAGCTCGGTACGCCGTTTCGTACGACGGCGATCATTACAGGTGTGGCGCAGCTGTCGATGATCGTGATGGCCTTCTCCGCCCCCTATCTGATCCGGCGTTTCGGCCTCGCGACCGTGTTCGTCGTCGCGCTCCTGGCATTGCCGATCCGCGGTGCGATTGCCGGCTCCTTCACTTCCTACGCCTCCATCTTCCCGGTGCAGATACTCGACGGGATCGGGGCAGGGCTGATTGGAATTGCGACGCCGATCGCGGCGGAACGAATCTTGTCGGGCACAGGCCGGTTCAATGTCGGCCTCGCAGCGGTGATGACGGTTCAGGGGATAGGGGCATCCCTGAGCAATATCGTGGCCGGGTGGCTTACAGACGCGGGCGGTTACAGCCTTGCTTACTGGGTGCACGGCGGGGTCGCGGCGATTGCGCTTGCGGCGTTCCTTGCCGCACACAAAAGCATTGCGCCAGCCGGGGCGAGTGATAGTCAGGGCGCACCTTATACGGCGGCAACGCCCGACTTCTCGCAATGACCTGAAGAGACCATGATGGATACCACGACAATGACCTGGGCGATTGCCGGGATGACGGCACTCGGCGTGATCACACGGCCGTTTTCCTTGCCGGAGGCTGTCTGGGCCGTACTCGGCGCCGTCCTGTTGCTGGCGCTGGGATTGATCGGACTTCCCGAGGCCTGGACGGGCGTCGTCAAAGGCCTCGACGTCTACCTCTTCCTCGTCGGCATGATGCTGTTATCCGAGCTTGCGCGTCGCGAAGGACTTTTCGACTGGTTGGCCTCGGTTGCGACCTCCCATGCCAAGGGATCACCCGTCCGCCTGTTCATCCTGATCTATTGCGTCGGGATCGTCGTGACGGTGTTCCTGTCGAACGACGCCACGGCTGTCGTCCTCACGCCGGCCGTCTATGCGGCGTGCCGGGCGGCAAAGGTCAGGGATCCCATGCCCTACCTTCTCATTTGCGCCTTCATAGCCAATGCCGCGAGTTTTGTGCTGCCGATCTCCAATCCGGCCAATCTGGTGATTTTCGGTGGGGGAGCGATGCCGCCGCTGTGGCAATGGCTGACGACCTTCACGCTGCCATCCATAGTGTCGATCGTCGTGACATTCCTCGCGCTCTATTGGACGCAACGCCGTGTGATTGCCGCCGACACTGTGGCGGCGGACATAGAGGAGGTTCAACTGACGACGACCGCCAAGCTTGCGGCTTTCGGACTATGCGGCACCGCCGTGCTGCTTCTCGCAGCCTCCGCGCTCAACCTTGATCTCGGCCTTCCGACATTCGTGTCGGGTTGCCTCACCACGGCGGCGATCCTGCTTGTGTCGCGGCAGAGCCCTGCGGCCACTCTGAAGGATATTTCCTGGAGTGTTCTGCCGCTGGTGGCAGGTCTATTCATCGTTGTCGAAGCCTTGAACCGGACGGGCTTGATCGATCATCTCGCGCACTACCTTTCGGAAGGTGCGGCGAACGCCCCCCTGCAAACGGCGGCGGCGGCCGGCACGATCGTGGCGCTGGCCTCCAACCTCGTCAACAACCTCCCGGCGGGACTGGTTGCCGGCAGTGCGGTTCAGGCGGCGGATGTGTCCGACAAGATTGCCGGCGCAGTGCTCATTGGCGTCGATCTCGGCCCCAATCTCTCGATCACCGGATCTCTTGCAACGATATTGTGGCTGAGCGCGATGCGTCACGAAGGACTGCGCATCGGCGCCTGGAGCTTTCTGAAGATCGGCGTCGTGGTGATGACCCCGGCCTTGATCCTGTCCCTTGCCGTCCTCATCCTTCAGTAAGGTCGCCTGACTCACTCTTCCGGTTGGCGCTGATTTTCCACGCCGAACCGGCCCGATTTCGCGTAGAAACCAATGATCACCTACCGCATGACTTTCTCGAACTGAAACCCCTCGCCGCCCACAGGATCGTCTGATCCGGGGTGGTGTGGGTCGGGATGACGCGCGTGGAAGAAAGCGATGATCTTAAAGCCGCACTTGTTGACGTAAAAGTGGATGTTTCTCTTCTCAAAATAAGGCGTGTGCGTTTGCCACGTAGCAGTCTGCGGATAGCGTGCTTCGATAGCAAGCCAAGCTTTATGGCCCAGACCATGGCCGTGCTCGCCAACCTTTAGGAAGAATAGGTCGAGTGTGTTGTGGTGGGTCTCTTGATCGATGGTTACCACTGCACCGCCGACATTTTCGCCGTCGCGGAGAATGCGCAATGCAACGGTTCCGGGAGCGTTGATGGCGTTGTCGAGATCTTCGTCGGAAGGGATGGGACCGTTTTGAAGCGCCCCAAATTCCTCGACGACCGCGATGGCAAAAGCCTCCTGGAGTTCCTTCTTGAACTTCGGAAGGTCGTTCGGATCTGCGACGGCGAGGCTTACACTTTGACTGATCATGACTTCTCTCAGATTGTTCAAGGCGCGGATCGGTCTCATCGGATGTCGGCGCGCGTGCGCTAACTTTTAAGAAACTCGACCCCGCGTGGTATCGATTGACGCCGTTGAGATTAGCAACCGGAATTTGAGATTATGTGGAGGCTGTGTGGAAAGTGTGTGGAGCCGGCGGGCGCGCGCCGAAACGACGCGGCCACCCTCCCGGCTGCTTGCCTGGCAGTTTGCATATCAGGAGACGGGCCTTCCGAGAGAAATCTCGAACATGGCACCGCCTTTGTTGGAAGGCGCGTAGCGGACCTTGCCGCCATGCGCCTCCACGATGGCGCGAACGACTGACAGACCAAGGCCATTTCCGCCTTTCTCCAGGGAATGGGATTTCCTCCCCCTCCGGAAGGGTTCAAAAGCCGATGAGGCGATATCTGCGTCGAGCCCAGGCCCCTCGTCGGCGACCCGCAGTATGACCTGATCACTCTCAACCTTCAGACTGATCTCGATACCACCGCGCACGGCATATCGGCGGGCGTTCGTGATGAGCGCAAGAAGCACTTGGCGGATCCGCATGGCATCGACAGATACCAGAGCATCGGAAAGTTGAAGCCGAAGTTCAAAGCCGTCCTGCTTCAATTCCTGTTCGAGCACCCCTGCCAGCCGCTCGATCTCATCCTTGAGCCGTATGGGCTGAAGATGGAGATCGAGGTGTCCGCTGTCGGCCAACGTCACCGTGCGCAGGTCCTCGACAAGCCTGGCAAGGGAGTCCACCTGTTGCACCAAGGCATGGAGGGATTTTTCGTCGGGCTCAAAGACACCGTCGATCATGCCCTGCAGGCGTCCCTTCAGGATGGTCAGGGGTGTGCGCAATTCGTGAGCGATCGTGGCATTCCACAGCGTCATGTCGGACGCCATGTCCTGCAGACGCTGGGCCATGGCGTTGAAGTCTTCGACAAGAAGGGCCGTCTCGCCAAGGGACTTGTCGCCGGGAATGGCGCGGGCCGAAAGGTCACCGTCCTTGATGCGCCTGGCGCTCTCTGCCAGCGATTCCAACGGTTCGAGGATGCGTCGCGCAAGCCTTATCGACGCTACGGCTGCAACGACAACCGCGATGAAGATAAGGACGGCCAGAATCGTTAAATCGAAGCCCGTCAACCAATTGTCGGTATCTTCGGACCACGGAGAGAAATAGAAAAGGATGCTGAACGCGAGGTAGGTCCCGAAGAAGACCAGCAATCCGGCGGCCACAGTGACCGACGCCATGGCGAACAGGATTTGCCGGCTAAGCCCCTTTATAAGCCTCATCTATCGACTGCCAGACGGTATCCAATACCTCTGATACTTACCAGCATGCCTTCCCCTCCGGCCTGTTCGAGTTTCCTACGAAGCTTGCTCAGATGACTGTCGATGGTTCGATCCAGCGCATCCGAACCGGGCAGGCATGCATCGACAAGCTCGCTTCGCGAGAAGGCCTTGGTGGGGGTCCTCGCTAAATGCGCGAGCAGTCTGAACTCGGTCAAAGTCAGTGGGAGGGCAACAGGCACGCCGTCTTTCTCAATCGTCGCCTGATAGCCATCCAGATCGATCGTCAGGTTTCCGGTGCGGATCATCGCGCCTGCCTGGCGCAGGCCCGCACGCCTCAGCACCGCTTTTGCTCGTGCGACGACCTCGATCGGATTGAACGGCTTGACGATGTAGTCGTCAGCGCCGATTCGCAGCCCCTGCAAACGGTCGACGTCTTCATCCAGGGCTGTGATCATGATGACGGGGGTGTGACCCCGCCTTTGAATTTCGGCGAGGAGCTCCCACCCGTCCAGCCGCGGCATCGTGATGTCCGCCAGAACGATATCCGGCTTTAGTGAGCGGTGGAGATCGAGAGCAACCTGCCCATCTCGTGCGTGCACCGTGCGAAAGCCCTCACGGGTAAAATAAGCCTCTAGAATACCGGCGATCTCTGTATCGTCTTCGGCAATCAAAACAAGTTCTGCCATGGTCATCGCGCTCCTTAAGACTTCAATGCCACCGAACATTGTTAGCGTCGAGTGCGCGCGCGTCATCTCCACGTAATCGCAACATAACCTCCACAAAGCGCCAATCCAACGACCGTAGAAACTGGCCATCAAGCTCGTTCTCAGGAAGATGGATAATTACCCAAATGCATATCGTACCGCGCCTGTGGATGCTCTGCCTGTTGTGCGTGCCGCTGTTACTCCTGCTCGCCTGCAGCGATCGGCCAGGTGCCGAAGAAGGAAGAGTTGCCGAGACACATGCCGCGCGTGTCAGCGTCATGACGATTCAGCCGCAAGCGGTCACGGTCTACGATGAGCTGCCTGGGCGTGTCAGTGCTCTTCGCACGGCAGAGATTCGAGCGCAGGTGAGCGGCATCATCCAGAAGAAGCTCTTCCAAGAAGGGGCTTTTGTCGAAGCTGATACCCCACTCTTTCAGATCGACCCGGTCGCCTTCGCCGCGGATGTTGATGCAGCTGTGGCCGTACTGTCGCGCGCCGAAGCTGAATTGGTGAATGCAAAGGTCAAGTTCGAGCGGGCGAAGCTTCTCTCGGTGCAGAAGATCACAACCGACGAAGCCCTCAACAATGCGACCGCGGCCCTGGCTCAGGCAGAGGCAAGTGTCGAAGAAGCCAAGGCCAATCTGGCACGGCGAAAACTGGAACTGTCCAATGCAACCATCCGCAGTCCGATCAGCGGTACAATCGGGCAATCCTTCATGACGGAAGGGGGGCTGGCTTCTACGTCCGCAACCACGCCGCTTGCGGTGGTTCAGCAGATCGATCAGGTCTATGTGGATGTCCGTCAATCGTCCATCAGTCTGGAAAGCCTGCGCGAGACGGTGCCTGCGGCGGGGATGGGCGCCCCGGAAGAACTACCGGTCAGGATCAAGACCATAACGGGCAAGGCATATGGCCACACCGGCCGGGTGCTCTTCTCCGACATCACGGTCGACGGCGCCACAGGCAGCCTTGGAATCCGAATACTTGTCCCCAATCCAGAGGAGCAACTCCTGCCGGGCATGTTCATCCGCGCAATGGTGCCGCGCGAGGTTTACGCGGCAGCACTTCTGGTGCCGCAAGAGGCGATCACGCGCGACCCGGCCGGAAGGCCGGAGCTCGTCGTTGTCGCTGCGGACAAGACCGGCGTGAGGCGGATTGTCGAGTTGGGGCCAGTCGTCGATGGGAAGTACCTTGTAAAAAGTGGACTTGCAGCCGGCGAAACCATCGTCGTGTTGGGCCAGGAGCGGGTTCAGAATGGGCAGCCGCTGGAAACGTCGGCGGCGCAGCTTTCCCCCGAGACACAGAGCTAAGGATTGGATGATGCCGCAGTTCTTTATCGACCGACCGGTCTTCGCTTGGGTCATCGCCATAATGATCGCGATCGCCGGTTTGATCGCCATTCCACAGTTGCCAGTGTCGCGCTTTCCCGCCATTGCCCCGCCGAGCGTATCCATCTTCGCCACCTATACAGGGGCCACCCCTCAGGTCATCAATGACAGCGTCACCAGCCTGATTGAACGCGAAATCTCGGGCGCGAAGAATGTCCTCTACTTCGATTCGTCGGCGGATTCGTCCGGGTCCACAACCATTACCGTGACATTCAAGCCCGGAACCGATCCCGAACTGGCGCAGGTGGATATCCAAAACAGATTGAAGGTCGTGGAGCCGCGGCTGCCCGAGCCGGTACGGCGGCGCGGGGGGGGG
>APMI01086550.1_pt1 | contig 11561 bp, 8 predicted proteins | sample 667938 | NCBI WGS metagenome assembly APMI01 (sample SAMN01084076, study PRJNA167559) | wastewater metagenome | biome: Wastewater | place: Denmark: Ejby Moelle, Odense | collected 2011-11-28 | reverse complement strand
AAATATTCCTTGACCGGGCGCATTTAAGAAATCGGGCGGAGTAATGCCGTTAACCCACCCGAGAATTTGTGGAGAAGCTTGTACCCAACTCTGGGCGAGTAGAGAGCCTTTTATTTCCCAGATACCGGCTGAAATCACACCGGTTTGCTGGTTAAAGAGAAAGCGAAAGACCATAGCCGCAGCCACGACACTGGCGACGACTGGCATGAAGTACAGCATGCGGTAGAGTTTAGCGAATCGTAGTCCCATATTCAGGATAATCGCAAGTGAAAATCCGAGTATGAGCTGTACAGGGACAATGAGGACGGTATACCAGAAGGTATTTTTAATGACCCCGCCAAAGATAGGATCATTGGTGAATAATTCGACGTAGTTGGCCGTGCCGATAAATTTAGGCGCGGTGATCATGTCCCATTGATTAAAACTGAGGGCAAGGGAGATCGCAATCGGTGCGAGGACGAAGATAATAAACCCGATGAGGCTGGGTAATAAAAAGAGATAGCCTTCAAATTGTTGATCCGCTCGCCAGACTCCGAGTCCTAACTTGAAGCGGAGTTTTTGCAGTAGGCTAGCAGGTTGTTGATTTTCGGACGGTTGTGATAAATTCCTTGCGCTATCCATAAAGCAATCTCCGTTCATGGTTGAACAAAACGCGGGGCAGAGAAGAACTCTAACCCCGCGTCGTATGAACTTCAGGCAGTTGTATCACTGCCAACTGACTTCAAGACTATTTCTTGTAGCCGTGATCTGCGAGGTATGTGTTGACGCTGTCGCACATACCGGGGAGTACATCGGCTGCCTTGGCTTCACCTGCCCAAATGGAGGTCAAAACCGGGCTGATGATGGTGCTGTTCAGTTCGTTCCATTCCGGGAACCAACCGTTACCATTCGGTTGCGCGGATTCGGCACCGACCAACCATGCTTGTTTGTTGGCAGGGGCACGTTTGTCATCCAAGAAAACGGGTGAGTTTGCGCCACTCTTGGTGGGAGGGAATGCATCACCGGCAGAGAAGTAAACGACCTGTCCACCTTCTGGTGATTGCAAGAATTGCATGAATGCCCATGCTGCATCCGACTTGGCGGTAAGGGCGCTCATAACCCATGCTGCACCATTGGTGCTACCAGCTTGACGTCCGCCGCTCGGAGCTTTCGGAACGGCAGCGACATCATAGTTGACGCCTGCCGCGTTCAAAGCGGTTACACGGCTGGCGTTCTGGATGAACATCGAGGCCTGACCAGACAGGAATACGGCCTGATCGCCACCTGATTGACCGAGGTTGGCGTCTTTCCATGCGAAGCCGTCATTCATCAAACCAGAGAAGAATTCGACACCGGCAACTGACTCAGCAGTGCTGAGCTTGCATTCGGTGGGTTTGAACATGTCGTCTAGAATGGCGCCGCCATTGCCACCAACAAAGTTAAAATACTTGCCACCCTCAGCCGCGAGACCAAAGCGTGAAGTACGTCCACTGGCATCTTTGACGGTCAGGGCTTCGGCTGCCTTGGCTAGATCGTCCCAAGTCCAATCGTCGGTCGGATATTTCAGACCGGCTTTGTCAAAGTCATCTTTGTTGTAGTACAGGACTTCAACCGCGCTGTCACGGGGGAGACCATATACCTTACCGTCAAATGAGGTGCTTTCCAGCGCACCCGGCCAGTAATCGGTGAGTTCGAATTTGGTCTTTTCGATATAAGGGGTGAGGTCTTGAATGAGCTCGCTCGAAGCATACTTCTGTACGGGAGACATGAAGAATACATCGGGGATAGCGGTGCCATCGCCGGCTGCGAACAGTGTGTCTAGCTTGGTGAAATAATCACCCCATGGCTGTGACCACAGCTCAATCTTGACGTTCGGATTGGCTTTCATATAGGCATCAGCGACTTGCTGATGTACAGCGATTTCTTCAGGGCTGCCCCACATGCCCCAGAGTAATGTCGTCTGATCCTGTGCGACCGCGACACTGCTGATCGCCATCAGGACAAAAAAGGTAAAAAGCAAACTTGCAAAACGTTTTTTCATTTCGTTGCTCCTATGAACTCGTAAATCATTCGCAACTCACACCCAACGATTGCGATTATAGCGCCTTCGCGCCGTAATGCCATAAGTATGTTAAATCCATGCTATACGGGACCGCCACCTGCGCGGACGGCAAAATCATGGATTTCAGTGCTGCGTGCCGATTCTGGTTTTGCGGCCATCAGATCATCAAACAGCGGGAGCTTACCATTATGAACACCCGCTTCTGCATACAGATACATAGCGGCTGACCAGCCTTGTAAGTCAAATCCCATCGGATGTCCGCTTACTCCATGCATCCATTCGTTGAAACCTTGATCGGGGTTAGCCCCCTGCTGGTTAGCGGTCGCTAAGGAAAGCAGCAGTCGTTCGGCTTCGGGTTGCCATTGATGACGAACCAACGCTGCCACATGGAATCCGCCGACCATTGGCCAGATGCCACCGTTGTGATATTGGTGAGGAAGATTGAGATTGCGGCTGCGATAGTAGCTGCGCCAATCGGTTTCACCGGGATTAATTGGCGGATAAATGGCTTTACTTGGATAAGGTTCTGCGATGCCGACTTGATACATGTATCGCAGGATGTGCTCGCTTCGATGAAAATCTGCTATGCCAGTTAAGATCGCAAGGCAATTACCCAGCGTGTCACACCAATCGCCGTATTCGCGGAAGGCCACCCACGGTAAATAATAGGGGCGGCTCGAAATCGTACCAATGTTATGGTACAGCATGAACCACTCTAAGCGGATGGACTTGAGCCGTTCGAGATGTGCAGCGAAATGTTCTGGTACCCAGCAGCGATCAATCCACATCAAGAGGTTTATACGCTCGTGGATTTGTGCTGCATTGACGGCAACTTGATGTCCATTAGTCTCAGTTGACAAACGATTCCACATTACCTCGTAGGCTAGCACTGCCGCGTAGTACAAAACATTGTCATACAAAGTGTTGTAACGGACGGCGATTAAGTCCATCCAATTGCCGGCTTCTGGTATCTCAAGCAGGCCGCACTCGTTCATATCCTGATATTCCAACCAGACGAGCGCTTGGGTAATTTTGTCCCAATTGTCTTTCAAGAAGCCAAGATCATTAGTGGTTTGAACGTTTAAGAAGTGGAGCAAGATAAACCATAGATTGGCATCTGCCGCGCCAGCATTTTCGGTGCTGATGTAACCACTATCCGGATTGACGTTAAGCGGGATGAGGCCACGCTTGGATTGATAAGCCCCTAAGGTGGTGAGGCTGGCGCGTGCGGTGGCGATAAGCTCGGGATCTCCACTGACAAATGCTCCCAGTGACATAATGCCGTTGTCACGTGCCCAGACTTGTGGATAACCGGCAGATAATCCCGATGCTCGAAATCCGCTAGGCGTTATACAGCGGTGCAGCACTTCTAGTGCTTTATTATGGGCATCACGTAATAATTGATCATTTTTCTTCATGAGGTTTTACTACTTCTATAGTTTTGGACACAGTTGTATTTTAGCACTATCTTGTGTCGGGGTAATGACACCACTTCTAGAAAACCTCTTGTTTATCAGTGAGCAGTATAATCGCATACCAAGTGGTATGATCGATATTTCATTAGATGACGTTTGGATCGAATTTGTTACAGATGAGTTCTTGAAGTTTCTAGACAACCAGAGTGATTTATGCCTAATGCGGTTCGCCAGTTTCAGTTTCTTATCGTGATAGTAGTTTTCCTAGTCGTGCTGGCCTATGTACCGAGTGCGATGAGTTCTGGACAATTAGTCGATATTCACGTTGAATCCACTCCGTTTACAAAGTCTGCCTGTAGTGGTCAGTTTATCGCACATGATTTGGATCACATCACGACGGTACCAAGTCGCAATCGTGTCCGAATGTTTGAAGCTAACGGGGGCGGGGTAGCTATCAATGACTTGAACAATGATGGTCGTCTAGACATCGTTTTGACCGACCACGCAGGTATGAACACTATCTTGTGGAATACTGGTGATTTGGAGTTTCAAACCGAGCAAATGTCACAGGGGGATTCACGGGCTGTGACCATCATTGACCTTGATGGTGATGGCTTGCTGGATATTGTGTTTTCGCGCACCAAAACAGCGCCAACGTATTGGCGTAATGAAGGTAATGGCCAATTCTTGCGAGAATTCTTGTCGGGTGTGGGCAAGCCAGTTTATGCCATTAACTGGGCTGATCTTGATGGCGACGGCGATTTGGACTTGGTGGGGGCAACCTACGATGCCAGCTTGCTGACAGATTTCGGTCAAGAATTTCTCGTGAGTGGCAACGCAGGGGTCTTTTATTATGAGAACAACAATGGGAAATTTCGTATCCACAGCCTAGCGACCAATGCTCAAGCCCTTGCGTTGGCGCTGCTCGATTTGAATGGTGATGGTCATCTTGATATCTGGGTGGGGGATGATTTTGCGGTACCTGATCAAGTGTGGTTATGGACACCTAACGGTTGGATACCTGCACCACCTTTAGCGACGACTAGCCATAGTACAATGAGTCTCGACTTTGGCGACATTAATAACGACGGCGTCAATGAAGTATTCTCAACTGACATGAAACCCTATAAAGGGGATGTTCAAGGTGAAGAAGTAATGCCTGCCATCATCGCTTCAATTAACGAGGGGCGTAACACTAAGACTGATCCGCAGGTCAACGCTAATGTTTTGCAATCAGTCGGTATCTTCAAGAATTTTGCGGAAAGCGCCGGAGTGGATGCTACTGGTTGGAGTTGGTCGGGCAAGTTTGGCGACTTAAATCAGGATGGTTTGTTGGATTTATACGTCGTCAACGGCTTTTCGGAACAAACCACATTTCCAAGTTTACCTAATCATGAATTGGTGGAAGCCAATCAGTCGTTCGCGAACTTGGGGCAGGGGCAATTTGTGCCTGCGCCTGAATGGGGGCTGAATTCGACTCGGGGTGGACGTGGCATGAGTATCGCGGATTTAGATGGTGATGGCGATTTAGACATTGTTGTCAATAATCTAAACATCAACGCGCAGCTTTTTGAAAACCAGCTTTGTGAGGGAAAGAGTTTAGAAGTTGATTTGTTGTGGCCGCAGAGTTTAAATACACGCGCTATTGGTGCTAAACTTGTCTTACATACGACTATGGGTACATACTATCGAGATGTAAAGGTTGCCAGCGGGTATATTTCCGGTGATACGGCACGCATCCATTTTGGGTTTTCAGAACAGTCTAATTTGCAGCATTTGGAAATTGTTTGGCCTGATAAAGAGGTTTCCGTTATTGATGCGCCACTTGCCAATCATTTGCTAACGATGACACGGGGTAAACAATAGAATCTATTTTATGCGAAGATGAAAGGCGCAGGTGATGACTCAAGCTCATGAACGCTTGCACGCGCGCGTTTTTGGTCATGTTCAAGGGGTTAACTTTCGATATTTCACACGTGTTGCTGCCGGTGAGATCGGTGTAAAAGGATGGGTTCGAAATCGGGGTGATGGTTCAGTTGAGGTAATCGCCGAAGGTATGCGTACTCAACTCGAACGGTTACTCCAATTCTTGCAGCGTGGGCCTGCTTCTGCAACCGTATCACAAGTAGATACAGACTGGTTAACTGCTACCGGCGAATTCGCAGATTTCCAGATCAACTAACTTACTGGATGGAAATAAGGTCAATGAGTAAAGACAAGACGCCTAGTGAAGATGTTCAAAAATTGGTCACGGAATTGGCCGAGTTACTAAAGGAAAAAGATCCTCAGCCGATTCATCAGATCAAACGCATTATACAATTGTGTGGGGTTGAATTTGCCCGTGCAATTTATGCTGAAACTGCCAGGATTGAGGCCGAAGGTGGTTTGATGTTGGCGGATAATTCACGTCGCCGAACGCCGGGAGGAGTGTTCTTCTTTCTTGTGCGTCTCAAGGCGACTGATAAGCAGCGCCAAGCCATCTTCCCAACTTATGGTGGTTCAAGAGGCACAAACCAACTGATTCCACCCGGCATTCCACTCTTGAAGTGGCAAGAACGCATTGCCCTTATACAGTCACTCCAATCTGAGCAAGGAGAAATCGAGTCCATGAAAATTATAATCCGTGGACGACCGGGTCGTATTGAAAAGCGTCTTGAAGTGGTCGTCACTACGATGTCATTTGTAGCATCTGTGCCTAATCTTCCACGCGGCATACCGACACCTCCGACGACGCCCACGTTGTATACCGTGTATATGGCGCCCAAGCAATGGGAAAAAGTCGAAGAATCGATGGCGAATCCGGCTGACATGATGTTATTGGATGGTATTTGTGCCTTTGATCCTGATACCAATAGCATGGCGATTTTTTCGACGTCGGTACGTAGCGAACTCATGGAAACTAAGACGCGCGAAGCCCAAATTGCTGCTTCTGCGGAGAAAGCACCCAAGGAAAAAGCTCAAAAACCAGCATCTCCGAAGAAAGAAGCAGAGCCAAAAGCTGAGACCAAACCAGCAGCTCCTGCTCAAACAGCGCAGAAACCAGCGAAGAAATCACGCATTGCTGACATAGCATCTGTGGAGCCTGTGTTGCAGCCTGTGGTACCGCTTAATCCCAATTTGCCGCCGGATGTCGCTCGAAAATTGACCGAGTTACACGCATCTGCGACATTGTTCCGCCAGAAGGTTGCGACGATTTTAAGCAAACCGGCAGGGCAGCAGTTTGGGTTGGATATGACCCAAAAGCTTCTCAAGAATGTTGAGGACGAAATTGCTGCATTGGAGAAGAAGCACAGTAGCTAGTCAACTCTGCTTCGAGTTTGCGTAACGATCCCTGTATAGTGCGTTTTGTGCGTAGGTATTATTATGCTGTTTGCGTGACCTTACCTTGACTTCAATAGGTCTAGAATTTATAATCGCACTACTGTCGAACAATGAACTGAGGAGAAATACCCGTGGGTCCGCTGCCAAAACGTAGACATTCCTCCAGCCGTCGTGGCAAACGCCGCGCGCACGATTTCTTGACACTTAACCACCTCGTTGTATGCGAGAGCTGTGGTGAGTACCATGTTGCCCACCATGTTTGCCCGAAATGCGGGACATACAAAGGTGAAACGGTTGTCGAAATCAAAGAAGCGTAAGCTTCATCGCGAACGTTAATAAGAGCCGCACTGCGTTAAACAGGGCGGCTTTTGTTTTATATGGAGTGTTGAAACCAATAGTTGAATCGTGTGTTCTTAATTAGAGCTTCGATTTATTCAAGGGAAAAGAATGATGGATTGGACAAAAATCGCGTTTGTTTTTCCGGGACAGGGATCACAAATTGTAGGTATGGGCAAAGATTTGGCTGAAGCTTATCCACTCGTACGCCAAACCTTTGAACAGGCCGATGATATTTTGGGCTTCTCGTTAAGTGACCTGTGTTTTAACGGTCCGGAAGATGTTCTAAACGATACACTGAATACACAACCAGCGTTGTACACGGCAGGCGTTGCCATTATGCGCGTTGTGCAATCGGAATTGGCAAGTGCCGTACCGTCTTTTGTGGCAGGGCACAGCCTCGGTGAGTTCACCGCTTTAGCCGCTGCCGGTTCAGTTACGTTTGAAGATGGACTGCGCTTGGTGCGCGAACGTGGTCGTTTGATGCAGGCCGCAGGCACAAAAAGCCCCGGTGCGATGGCCGCTGTCCTCGGATTGGACGCCGTTGAAATACGCGAAGTTTGTGCCCATGCCAGTGAGAAAACAGGTGGGGTGCTCATCCTTGCCAACGATAATTGCCCCGGACAGAGCGTGATCTCTGGCGATGATGCGACCATTGAAGTGGGTATGCAGATGCTCACCGAAGCCAAAGCCAAGCGAGTCGTCAAGTTGCCGATCAGCATCGCCGCGCATTCGCCATTGATGGAAAGTGCGTCGGCTGAATTTCGTCAGGTGGTCGCCTCGACCCAGTTTGCTGAACCACAGGTGCATATCTACGGAAATGTGGATGCAGCATCTTTGGCGAACATTACTGCAATTCGCCGCGAACTGGATTTGCAACTCACGAACTCGGTACGTTGGACTGAATCGGTGCAAGCGATGATTGCTTCAGGTGCCGAATTATTCGTCGAGATGGGACCCAATGACGTATTAACTGGTTTGCTCAAGCGAATTGATCGGTCAAAAACCGGTAAAGCCATCAATAACGTTGAGACTTTACAGAAGTTTTTCTCCGAAATCCAATAAGGCATTTTGCACAACTAGATGTGCGTTCCTTACTGCAACCTGCCACATTGACAGACGCTTGTTGAAGAGTCACAATACGATCATTGCTCGTTTGTATGGAATTTCGTGAAATGCTGGCAATGACTACCACCAATATGGATACTACTTGCATAACGTGACCCGGGTGGGGGCTTGTCCAGTTTGATACGCTTGTTGACACAGCACCCCACTTAGGGGTGTTTTTGTTTGTTTACGCAGAACATTGGAGGTCTTTTTTGGTTACACAAGAAAATGCAATCAGTCTTGATACGCCGCAGTTTGTAGTACCGGCAGCCAACCGTATTCCGGTGACTCACTATCCCGCCGAAATGTTGGCTATCCCTCCATCACGGATGTTTTTGATCCGTGATGCCTTGAAGAAGTATAAAGAAGTTGCGGGTGCAGATGCGCCGACCTTTGATGCTTCTCAGGGTGACGGCGGTGCCAGTTTACCGGGTGTGCCAGCCGAGATTTTGCAGCGCGCTGCTGAAATCCAAATCAAGCACGGTACGGCTTATGACCAACCTTGGGGGACGCCGATGTTCCGCAAGGCGGCAGTGGAGCAGTACTGGAAGCTCGATGCAGCAACTGGCTGGGGTGAGTCGAATGTCTGCTTCGTGCAGGGTGGGCGCGATGGCTTGCAGAAGGCTTACGGTGCCATGTTGGCGCTTGGCAACAAGGAAACCGGAGACGCGTTGGTTGTCAGCCGCGTACCGTGGATCACATACAATTGGGGACCCTACATGGCCGGTCTGAATGTACTCTTGGCTCCCGGTAATCCAGCTGAAGGTTGGCGTTATACACCCGAGTCAATCAAGGCAACCGCCGAGTTCGCGGCCAAAGAAGGCCGTAAGGTCGCTGGTATCGTAATCACATCGCCCGATAATCCAACTGGACGCACGATCCCCGTTTCAGAGCAGATTGAGTTAGCGCGTGCGGCTCTGGAAAGTGGTTATCCATATGTGCTGTTCGACTGGATTTATCATTGGGTGACCGATGGCGGTCCGTCAGACATTAATGCCGTCTTGAACGCATTCCCACCGGAACAACGCGATCGCCTCATTTTCCTCGATGGTATTACCAAGAGCTTGGGCGCATCGAATATTCGTAGTGCTCATTTGGTGGCTGGTAAGAAAGTCATCGACTTTATCACGAGCCAAGCTTCACATGGTGTCGTGCCGTCCTTCTTCTCACAAGCAGTCGCCATTGCGGCCTATGAAATGGGCTTTGCCAAAGCCGCTGCGAGCATCATCGAACCTTGCCGCGAAAGCCGTAAGGTGCTGCGTCGTGAATTAGCTGCGACTGGCGTAAATGCAATTATGGGCGACGGTTACTATGCCTTCATCAACTGCGAACCATTTATTAAAGCAGGCGGTCTGAAAGACAGCGAAGCCTTGATGACCTACTTGTCTGAACAATATGGTGTGGCTGTCGTAGCGGGTATTTATTTCTCTGACGCCGGTTCAAATTGGGTACGTTTCTCGTACGCCTTGCCACCGGAAAAGACCGAGAAAGCGTACAAGCGCATGTACGAAGGTCTGAGTAACCTCGGCAAATAAGCAAACGACGTTCATTGACAATGAAAGGCACATCTACGGGTGTGCCTTTTTGTTTATATGGGCTGCATCTGGTTTTGTGAATTATTAGTGAATGACCATCATATGTAAAAGAATAGCTGTATAATGGTTAATGTTTCGTAATACCATTTGCTCTACGAATGTTGTAGGAGTGTCGTTATGCCGGTAAGTGTTGTCATCGTTTCCTTAGGGGTTTCGATGATTCTTTCGGTCGTGCTGATTTATCAAGTTTGGGGACAGCGCTCATATTCCGGCAATTCTGCGACATTGATTATTGCTTTGATGATTGCTGTGTTATGGTGGACGCTCTTTTATGCCATTGAACTGGCGATTACTGATCCAGTTCTCAAACTGATTTGTTATCGAGCGAAGTTCCTTGCGATTGTGTTCGTGCCTGTCATTTGGATATTGTTTGGTTTTCAATATACAGGGCGGACGCAATGGCTCTTATCACGCAGAATTGCATTACTGTCCGTCGTTCCCCTGATAACCACGCTGATTATTTGGACAAATGGGTTACATGGCCTGATGTGGAAACATGTAGGTGTTGTGACATTAGGTGACCTCTCAATTGTGGACACAACCACTGCCACTTGGTTTTGGGTACATTCGTTGTACTCGTATGTCCTCATTATGTACGCATCTTATATTCTGTTTCGCCAATTTTCGGGTTCTCCCGGTGTTTACCGGAGGCAACTCACCGCGTTGCTACTCTCCGTTGCGGGGCCGATGATCGCCAATGCAATAACCATTTTCGGTAATCAAGCGCTAGATTACACCCCATTTGCTTTTGCAATAACAGGTATGTCGCTTACTTGGGGATTGCTGCGGTTTCAGTTACTTAATTTGGTTCCTGTCGCCCGTAACCTTGTTGTAGATAGCATGATGGACGGCGTGATTGTGCTTGACGCGCAAGGCCGCATTGTAGATCTGAATACAACCGCTAAGCGCATCGTCAATCAGGATCCGCAAGCCGTTATCGGTCAGCATATCTCCGTTGTATTGGAGCGACTTGGCACCAAACTGGATTTGGTTCAGTGGGCACAGAAATCCGGCGAATCACATGATGAATTATTGTTAGGTAGTGGTGATAGCCAACGTAATCTCGATGTTCAGGTGTCGCCACTTTTCGATCAACGCAAACAGCTCAGTGGGCGCGTGGTCATGTTTCGGGATATTACGGATCGCAAACGGGCTGAGCAGCAAATTCGCAATCAGAACGAGGCGCTTATCAAGGCCAATCTTGAATTGGCAGAAGCGCGTAAACAGGCGGAACATGCAACGCAGCTCAAGAGCCAGTTCTTGGCGACTATGTCCCATGAACTACGCACTCCGTTGAACGCAGTGATTGGATATACAGAAATTCAACTGGCTGGCATTACAGGAGAACTCAGCTCTAAACAACATGATTTTCAGGAGCGCGTGTTGGCGAATGCATTGCACCTGCTCGGCTTAATTAACGACATTCTTGACTTGTCACGCATAGAGGCAGGTCGCATGGATTTGCTATTCAAACCATTTACCCTGCGTCGATGGGTAGATGATATTGTTATTCAGAACCGTGTCTTGGCTGAAGAGAAGCACTTGCGCCTTGAGGTCGAAGTAGATGAGCAACTGCCGGAAGTAATGGTTGCCGACTCCGAACGCTTGAAGCAAGTGGTCATTAATCTGCTATCGAATGCCGTGAAGTTTACCGAGCAAGGCTTTTTGAAAATCGCCGTTGCCAAACATGATGCGGAAACATGGAGAATTGAAGTCAGTGATAGTGGTATCGGTATTCCCGCTCAT
>APMI01045153.1_pt1 | contig 11563 bp, 7 predicted proteins | sample 667938 | NCBI WGS metagenome assembly APMI01 (sample SAMN01084076, study PRJNA167559) | wastewater metagenome | biome: Wastewater | place: Denmark: Ejby Moelle, Odense | collected 2011-11-28 | reverse complement strand
AGCCGTTCGATGAGCACCGGGTTCATTGGGAGCAATCTGCGACTGGCCCGTTTGTTCCACGAACTGTCGCTCACGGACCTGGGCGACAAGGTCGGCGTCTCCAAGCAGTTTCTGAGCCGCATCGAAACCGGGGCGGAAGCCGCATCGGCCCAACTACAAGCCAGCCTGGCCCAAGAGCTGCAGGTGCTACCCGACTTCTTCCATTGCATCGATACCAATCCGATCGCCGATGAGCAGTGCCATTTCCGCCGGCAGCTCACGACCAAGGTCGCGTTGCGCCAGGTGGCCCGCGCTCGTGGGGAGATGCTCAAGCGCCTGATCGGCGTGCTCGATGAGCACGTCGAGCTGCCGTCGTACCAAGTGAAGGAGGCGGAGGCGGAGACGACCGAGGCCATCGAGCGTGCTGCAGAGATCTTCCGGGCCCTGTTTGGCCTGGGCATGGGGCCGCTGAGCAGCGTGACGCGAATCGCGGAGAACGCGGGCGCCGTCGTCATGCGTGTGCGCGGGCTGGCTCCCGAGATCGATGCGATCTCGTTCGCCACCAAACGGCCTCTGATCGCCTTGAATTGCGACGGCCGCTCCGCCTGCCGTGAGCGCTTCGGTATAGCTCACGAGCTGGGTCATTTTTCGCTGCACATCGGCGTTCTGACGGGCGATCGGCTCACCGAGACGCAAGCCAACCGTTTCGCGAGTGCGCTGCTGCTGCCGCGCAGCACGTTCGCCACTGAGTGCCGTCTGGCCCTTCGAGGCTCGCGCCTGAACTGGGCCGGCCTGTCCGAGTTGAAGCTTCGCTGGGGTGTCTCCAAGGCCGCGATCATCTTTCGGGCGCGCCAGCTTGGGCTGTTCACCGAGGACCAGGCCCGGGCGGGCTACGTCGGGCTGAACCGGCACGGTGAAGCCTTGCGCGAGACGGAAGATCACCTGATCCCCAATGAGGAGCCAGAGGTCGTCGTGGAGAGCCTGAAGGTCATGAGGGAGCACTTCGGCGTGCCAGAGGCTGCGGTCGCTCGCGAGATGCGGATACAGCCCCAGTTGTTGCACACCTTGTTGGGCACTGCCGCTGTCGAGTCATCGGCCAATGTGGTGCGGCTCGCACAGCCGAAGATGACCATCTAGAGCTGTCATCGACCTTGTGTTGTGGGACTGATTCGCTAAAGGGAAAATCAAAACCATGCAACCCATCGAAACCAACTACAAAGGGTTCCGATTCCGATCGAGGAGCGAAGCCAGGTGGGCTGTCTTCCTAGACACGCTCCAGATCGGCTGGCGCTACGAGGAGCAGGGCTTCGATCTGAATGGCACACGCTACCTCCCGGACTTCTGGGTCCCCGACTGGAATGCGTGGATCGAGATCAAAGGCCCGAAGCCCACGGCCGAGGAAATCGACAAGTGCCGTCTGTTGTCAGAGGCCTCGGGAAAGCTCGTCTTGCTGGTATCCGGCGAGCCATGGATCGACGGTGATCGAAACCTCTATGACGTCATGCTGTTCTCCGAGCCCGAAGACCACCGACATATGACGGAGGGCTGGGAGTTCGGGGAGGGGCGCCGCAATTCGCGCGAGATCTGGCTGGTTTCCGACGACCTCGGGGTCTTCGCGCTCAATCCGATTTCGCACAAAGGCGATGACAAATGCCCGTTGTCAGGCAGCTATGCCTATCAAATTGTCGAAGGACTGAAGGCCGCGAGAGGCGCCAGGTTCGAACATGGCGAATCCGGCGCGCCGTAGTCCTGACGCGCGTATGCGAGTTTCGGTCGTGGGTCGCGTCAAGATCATTGCTGTGCCGATCACCTCAGCATTGGTGTTAGCGAAAATATACGAAACCTGACCCCATTCGTATGATGTTTGGAAAATAAGGCGAGGGCGGCTATGGCGAGATCGAAGGGCGATGGATCGCCCCGTGCGAAGCGAAAGACCGAGGTGCCGGGGCAGGCCCTGGGCTATGGCCTCCAGTACACGCGCCTCACGCAGCTGTTGTTGCAGGCGCCGGAGGGCAGCTTCTGCAGCATGGAGGTTCTCGACGACGTCGCTCAGGAGCATCCGAAGAAGGGCGTTCGCCTGATCCAAAGCAAGAGCGCGCTGACCGCGAACCCGGTCTCGGACCGCGCGAAATCGCTCTGGAAAACCTTGTCGAACTGGGTTGAGGCATCGGCCACGTGGGATTTCGAAATCGAGAAGACCATCTTCGAGATCTATGTTTCCCGCCCCGTAGGGGGAACGATTGTCCAATCCTTCGCGGATGCCAAGACGCTTGAGGCTGCGCGCGCAGCCATCGCCCAGGCGCAGCTCGAACTGTGGGGCAAAGCGCCTGACTTCCCGCTGAAGGAAAAGCTGGCCGAAGACATTGCGCCCTACGTCGAACGCGTGTTCAGCGCCGATCCGGCCCGCCTGGCACAGATCATCTGCAACTTCCATCTCACTTGCGGAAGCGGCAGCCCGCACGCCGATGTCGAGGCCATCATCCGAAGTCACCCCGTGGCGCCTTCCAAGGTCGCTGACATCGCTGACCACATGTGCGGGGTCGTGAAGCGCCGGGTGGACGAGCAACTGGAAGCGGGGCAGCCCGCAGTCATTGGACGCGACGAATTCGCTGTCTGGTACGCGGCGTATGCCCGAAAGGTTGATCGCGACACGGTGCTGCTCAGCCGGGCGAAGATGCCCAGCGAAGAGGAGTCGCGGGGCCTGCTGCCCAAGGTCTTCGTGCAGCAGATGGAGATCATCGGCCTGTCGTTCGAGGACAAGTTGGAGGCCGTGAGCGACTACTTGATGGCCGCGGCCGACAGGACGGAATGGGCGGTGCGCGGCGAGGTGGACGAGACGTCGTTTGACGACCTGGATTCGGTCCTGAAGCGCAACTGGAAGAACAAGCGGCGCGCAGGCGGCATCCAACACGCAGGCAAGGCGGACGATCTTCAGGGGCAGGCGTTGTATTCCGAGTGCATGCAGCTCGAGGTGCCGTTGCAGGCCATGGAGCCGCCAGACCATTTCATCCCGGGCTGCTTGCATCGGCTGGCGGACGACCTGTTGATCGGCTGGCACCCCACTTACGAGCAACAGCTCAAGGTCAAGAAGGCGGCCTGACGATGCTGGCACGGGAGGCGCAGAACGTTCAGAACCCCGCGTTGGGCGCCGCCGTTCTTTGGCGCTTCTGCTGCGGCTTCGTCGAGGCGCATCCGGCGAGCGACGTGCCACGCCTGCCGCTGCTTTTCCTGGTGCTCCCCATCGTCTTGCATCAGGCGACGGCAGAGCTTCTGCGGCGCACCCGAGCGACGTCGGGGCTCCGCGCCTACGCCGCCAAGTTCGGCGACTCTGCGATCTCCAAGCAAGACCTCTTGCTGCAGATCCATGAGCGTGCGATCCGCTGGCGGCGCCTCAGCCTGCAGTCGATAGAGCTGGCGTCGGCGGGGAGGCTGATCCACCTGTCAGACGCAGGAGAGGTCGTCCCGCTGTCGCGCACCAAGGCGCGCGCGCTGCCCGACGAGGTGAAGCAGCTTCTGGCCGATGCGGAGAAGCTCGGCAAGTGGTGCGGGCAGCTGACGCTGCATGAAGTGACAACAACGCTGAAAGTGAAGCTCTGATGTTCCTGCAGATTCGGGAGATCGTGCTCTGGCCGCGCAACGCTGAGTTCAAGCCCCGGCGGCTTCCGTTTGAACTCGGAAAGGTAAACGTCATCAGCGGTGCGTCGCGCACCGGTAAGTCGGCCGTCATTCCCATCATCGACTACTGCCTGGGCGCCGGCACCTGCACGATCCCGGTCAACACCATCCGCAAGCACTGCGAATGGTTCGGTGTCGTCGTGGCCACCGCGCAGGGAGACAAGCTGCTGGCGCGCCGGGAACCCGGCGCCCAACGCAGCACCGACGACATGTTCCTGATGGAGGCAGATCGGATCACCGAGATTCCTCATCGTGTCGCCAAGAACACGAACGCAGATGCCGTGAAGCGGCTGCTCGACGAGTTGGCGGGCTTGTCCAAACTGGACTTCTCGGGCGGGGACGAATCGACCGGCTTCGACGGACGTCCCAGCTTCCGTGACCTGGCGGCCTTCACCTTCCAGCCGCAGAACGTGGTTGCCAACCCAGATGTCCTGTTCTTCAAGGCCAATACCTACGAACACCGCGAGAAGCTGCGAAAGATCTTCCCGTACGTCCTGGGCGCGGTGACGCCTGCGCTCATGGCGAAGCAGTTCGAGCTTGGGCGCGCTCGCCAGGAGTTACGGCGGAAAGAGCGCGAGCTGAAGGACGCGCGAGAGGTGTCGGCACGCTGGCTGGCCGATCTGGAGGCTAAGTTCAGCGAAGCGCAGGAGTTGGGACTGGCGGCTAAGCCGGAGCAGGAGCTGTCGCGCGGACAGATGATCGAGCGCCTTGAGGAAGTGGTGGCCAGGACGGACCTGACGCTCGCGGTGAGCACTTCCACGATCTCGGACGCGCTGAACGAGCTCAGCGGTCTCAACGTCGAGGAGCGCGAGGTGTCCCGTGAGCTGACGACCTTGCGGCACCGGCTCGAGGAAATGAATCGCATGCGAGTCGGCACCGATCAGTACCAGGCCGCGCTCACGCTTCAGCGCGGCCGCCTGCAACTGTCTAGCTGGCTGGTCGAGCATACGGATGAGCATACCGACTGCCCCATGTGCGGCAGCCACACCGACACCGCGAAGAAGAAGCTCCACGCGTTATCCGCGCGACTGCACGAAGTCGAGGCGGAGGCAGGCGTCGACAAGGAGGTACCGGCCGCGTTCGATCGCGAGCTGCAGCGCGTAACCACAGAGGTCGGCCAGACCACCGAGAGATTGCGGTCAGTGCAGATTCGGAAGCGCGCATTGTCAGGGCGTTCCGACGAGGCGCGGCAGCGACAGTTCGCAGCTCAGCGTGCCGAGCGGTTCGTCGGCAACCTCGAGTCGGCCCTTGATCTCCATCGACGGCTGGGCAGCGACAGCGAGTTGGTCGAGGAGGTGGCTCGATTGAGGGAACTGGTGCAGCAGTTGGAAGGTGACCTGCGCGAACAGGATGTCGAATCGCGCAAGCGTCGAGCTCTGGCCGCCATCAACAGCTATGCGGGCAGGCTGCTCCCGTCGCTTGATGTCGAGAACCCGCAGGATCCGATCTCGCTGGAGATCAACGACCTCACGATCAAGGTGCACGGTGCGGATCGCGATGACTACCTTTCGGAAATCGGCAGCGGGTCGAACTGGCTTGCCTACCACTTGGCGGTGCTGCTGGCGCTTCATCAGTACTTCCTGGCGCAGCGCAACAGCCCCGTGCCCGCGTTCCTGGTGCTGGATCAGCCCAGCCAGGTGTACTTCCCCAAGCGCGTGCTGACGCGCATGGAAGACGAGGAAGCGGACGAGGAGGAACCGCGCCTGCGTGACGAGGACGTGGACGCCGTTCGCATGGCCTTTGATGTCATGGGCAAGGTGGTGCTGAGCGCCAAAGGACAGCTGCAGCTCATCGTGCTCGACCATGCGTCGCAGGACGTCTGGGGCGATGTCGAAGGCGTTGTCGGTCTTCCCGAATGGCGCAACGGTATCAAGCTGGTGCCCATGGAATGGCTTAGCGGCGGCTGATCGGCGCCGAAAGTGCTTGGCCGCGCAACTTGCCTACGGTCGTCGTTCGGGCTAGCCAATTTAAGGCCGTGATCTTGATCCGCCTACCGCACTGCGCACGCGCGTTTCCCGACTTCGCACTGCCCTGGTTGCGCGACGCGCGGCGCACTGAAGACCCCCGGACTTCGGCTTCGCGGCTACCTAGCCTTGACCCTGCGCTGGCAGGCCATGCGCGGCGCGACGTTGCACCTGCGAAGTCCTGGCCCACCACTCTCGGCAGGAGAACACCATGAAACTCACCCTGCTCCGGCTCAGTAATTTCCAGTCGTTCGGCCCATGGCCCACGCTCATCGACCTGGCCGCGATGACCTTCCTGATCGGCCCCAACGGCGCCGGCAAGACTGCCGTGCTCCAGGCTCTGGCGCGCTTGTTCGGGACCGCCCTGAACCTGCGGCGCATCCGCAAGAGCGATTTCCACGTCGCCGAGGGCATTGCCGGCGCTAAGGGCGTCGCCGCCACCAAGCTGTGGGCCGAGGCGCAGTTCGAGTTCCCCGAGCTGATGAAAGCCGACGGAAAGGACCCCGCCGTGCCCGGCATGTTTGCCCACATGCGGTTGGAGTCCGCCGACGGCGTGCCGCGGGTGCGCATCCGGCTCACGGCCACGATCGACGATGACGGCGAGATCGAAGAGTCCCTGCAGTACGTGATCCAGGCGGATGCCTTCGGCGAGCCCGTCAAGGTGATGCCGGTCTCCAAGCCAGACCGCAATTCCATCCAGGTCCACTACCTGCCGGCCCGCCGCGACCCTGCCGACCACGTCTCATATGCCGCCAGCTCCCTGCTGGGGCGCGCCCTGCGCGCAGCGGACTGGAAGGCCGAGGAGGGGGCCATCGGCAAATTGACCGCAGACATCACCGGCGCCCTGGCCGGCAACGCGGCCATCCAGGGCATCGGCGCGCAGTTGGCGACGCAGTGGGGTGCCCTGCACAAGGGCGGCTACTACGCCAACCCCACCCTGTCCTTCGAGGGCGGCGAGATGGAGGGCCTGTTGCGCCACCTGACCGTCTCCTTCACGCCCGGCCATGGTGAGCCACAGGTCGACTTCAGCCGCCTTAGCGACGGCCAGCAGTCGCTGCTCTACATCTCCCTGGTCCTGGCGGTACAGAAAATCTGCCGCGAGGTGCAGGCCGGCAAACTGCCCGCGTTCGACATCGACAAGCTGCGCCCCCCGGTGTTCACGCTGATCGGCGCCGAAGAACCCGAGAACAGCCTGGCTCAGCACTATCTAGGCCGCGTGATCCAGGCGCTGAAGACCTTCTCGTCGGAGGCAGACGGCCAGGTGCTTGTTGCCACGCATGCGCCGGCGCTGCTGCGCCGAGTGGAGCCCGAGAACATCCGCTACATGCGGCTCAACGCCCAGCGCCAGACCACGGTCGCCAAGATCGTCATGCCCGATAAGAAGGACGAGGCCCACAAGTTCGTGCGCGAGGCCGTGCTGGCCTACCCTGAGCTGTACTTCTCCAGGCTGGTCATCCTGGGCGAGGGTGACAGCGAAGAGGTCGTCCTGCCCAGGGTCTTGGAAGTGGCCGGCCTGGGTGCCGACGGCAGTTCGATCGCAGTCGTGCCTCTTGGCGGCCGCCACGTGAACCACTTCTGGCGCCTGCTGCACGGCCTGGGCATCCCCCATGTCACGCTGCTGGACCTCGACGTTGGCCGCAACGGTGCGGGCTGGGGGCGTCTGAAGTACGCCATTGAGCAGTTGATCAAGTTCGCCCCGACAGCCCCAGAACTCACGCCTGACAAGATTGCCGGCTGGGAAAAATGGGATTCGCCGAATCCCGTGCTGGCGGCGGCGGTCACGCCTGGCTGGATCACCTATTTGCAATCCAAGGGGGTGTTTTTCGCGTCACCCCTGGACCTGGACTTCATGATGCTGCGCGCCTTCCCTGACGCGTACGGCGTTGAAGCCGGCGAACTCGCGGCCCCCGCCGACTCGACCATCAAGGCCGTGCTGGGCAAGAGTCATGGTGAGGTCGGCCAGTACTTGGCGGAAGACCAGACGTACTTCGCCGCGTATCACCGCATCTTCAAGCTGGGCAGCAAGCCCACCGCGCACCTCGCCGCCATGGCCGAACTCGACGAACTCGGCTTCATGATCGGCATGCCCAGCGTGCTGAACAGCTTGGCGCAGAAGGTCCGCGAGATGCTGAAGGAGCTGCCGGAATGATCCAGCCGGACCAGTGGCGTCCGGCCGACGGCCTGCAGCTGGAGCCGAACGCCCTACTCGCCGCCCGGGAAACGCAGCGTCACCTGGCAGTGACGGCGGGCCCTGGTGCGGGCAAGACCGAGCTGCTAGCGCAGCGCGCTGACTTCCTGCTGCGGACACAGACCTGCCGAGCGCCGCGCCGCATCCTGGCCATCTCGTTCAAGGTGGACGCTGCGCGCAACTTGCGCGACCGCGTGCGCCGGCGCTGCGGTCCTACGCTCGCCGCCCGTCTGGACAGCCATACCTTCCACGCCTTCGCCAAGCGCCTGATCGACCGCTTCAGGCCGGTGCTGAAGGGTGCGGACGCGCTGGACGCCGACTACACGATCGGCAAGCCAAGGGTCGCGGGCAAGCAGATCGAGTTCGACGACATGGTGCCGCTAGCGTTCACCATCCTGCGCGCCAGCGAGGCTGCGCGCAATGCGGTCCGGCAGACCTACAGCCACGTCTTCCTGGACGAATTCCAGGACTGCACCCGCCCCCAGTTCGAACTCATCCAGGCGGCGTTTCAAGGCAGCGACGCGATCTTGACGGCCGTGGGCGACACCAAGCAGCGCATCATGGGCTGGGCGGGCGCCCTGGAAGGGATCTTCAAGACCTTCGCCGACAGCTTTGGGGCACAGCCCCTGTATCTGTACCAGAACTTCCGCTCGCAGCCGCGCCTGCGCCGCATGCAGAACGCCATGGTGAGGGTCATGGACCCGCCTGCAGCCGTTGCGGATGACCAGATCGCCGGCGACGCCGGCGAAGTCATTGTCGCGAAATTCGCGAGCGACGCCGAAGAAGCCCAACAGCTTGCCGACGGGATCCAGAGTTGGCTCGCTGCCGGAGTTCCTGCCTCCCAGATCGCCGTCTTGGTCCCGAGGGAACTTGAGTTCTACGCAGCGTCGCTGTTCGCCGAACTCACCCGCAGGGGCATCCCGTTCCGCAACGAGCAGCGGGTGCAGGACCTCTCCGCGGAACCTGCGGCCGGCCTGGTCTTCGACTTTCTCCGCGTGATCGGCACCGATTGCAACCCCCACGTCTATTCGCGGCTCGCGGGGCTTCTGGTCAGCGCCAGCGGCGTCGAGGTCCGCGACTACCTTGAGCACATGGGCTGGCAACGCTTCCTGGAAGCTTCCAGGACGGAGCTGCGCGCCCTCGGTACGCAGCCCGGCATGGCGGCCTTGCAGTACCTGATCGCGGCCTTCCTAGCCCGGTTCGGGCGTGAGCGTCTCGTGGCGCTGTCCGCCGACTACGAGCACGGCCCGCGGCTCGACGAGATCATTGCGCAAGCACAGGACTGGCTGGCCGAGACCCTGGCGATCGTGCCGGGCCTGCCCCAGGCCCTTGAGCGCTTCGACGAAGACAACTCCGTGCGCGTGATGACCATCCACAAGAGCAAGGGCTTGGAGTTCGACGTCGTCGTCGTGCTGGGCGTGGAGGAGCAGACCTTCTGGGCCAACGAAGCCGAAGAGCGGGCTTCGTTCTTCGTAGCCATCTCGCGCGCCAAGCATCGCCTGGTGCTGACGGTAACGGCCCGGCGAGAAAAGCCTGAGGGGTTCAGCCGGCGCTGGCACGAAGTCCGGCGTCCTCACGCCGAATTCTTGGCTTACGCCGCGGCCTAGGTGGCCAAGCTATCAAGAAACACGGGCTGCATGCAGTCGCCGCGGTCCGTCAGAACAACACTTGCCGGCTCCGCGTTGCCCTTCGGTCCGAAGTGCATCATCTTGATGAACGAGCGCCTCCCCGCGATCAGCTTTGAGATCAGGCGCTGCTCTGGGAACGATGCGATGGGCAGCCATTCGCGCGTCACGGGCATCAGGCACAACTCCGAAGTCTTTGGCACGCCGGCACTGCTGATGCTGAACGTGGCTGCAGCAATCAGGCGAACGGTGTCGGAGGCATCCCATAGAGCGAGCTCCTCGGGAAACTTGCGCGCCAGCGCCCGGTACAGCGAGTCCTCGATGCCGAATGCCGAGTCAGGCAGATGTTTGACTACCAGCCGGTGTCCGAATCGTGACGGCTCAATTCGCTTGACCTCGGCGACGAGCAGAAGCAACTGCTGGTCACTGCCGGGCCGCTCCTTCGCCTTGCTCCATTTCGCCATCCGTCGCGCAGCGGTGTCCGCCATGGTCACTTTCGAAAAGGGCTCTGGAATGAATAGCCGTCGGGTGAGCGCGTCGCCAAAGGTGTACTTTCCATTGGCAGCGTGCAGCAGATGTCGACGCACCGTGCCCCAACTGCGTTTGCCCTCGAACCCTGGATGCCAGCGCGTCAGCTCCGCCTGGTCCCACAGGTAGTGCAGCAGTCCCTTCAAAGAAAGCTTGGAGCAGGCGCCCTTGGCGCTGTCGTGTGCCGACGCAGCGCCGTCCTGCCTGTGCTGGCCCAAGCGTCTGGACAGCGGAAAGTCTAGCCTCAGCATTGTTCGCCCGGTCTCTACATCTTCTGAGATAGCGCTCCCCAGCAGTTGATCCATGCCGGTGACCTCTGGGGCCAACTCGAACGACTGGCAGTCCGGTGTGTGACGGCTACCCGTACCAGGCATGCGCTTGACGATGTAGCCGTCGCCGCGGCGGGCCACATACATCTCGATGCCGCCTGGCCGGCACAGGCATCGAGGCCGGACGGGCGTCCGGTAGATCTGCGCGATGGCCGCTGCGAGGCCGGCATCGGCTGCTTCGTACCTGCGCCCGCGGACCTCAAGGACTGGGGACCGACAGGCGGAGTTGATGGCCGGGTTGTCCATGGTTCCCTCAGCGTGCGTGCGACGGGGCCGGGCGGTCTTGGGTGTGACCCTGTTGGGGCGTAAGGGGCGGCGTGGTGCGCTGTGGCTTCGCCGCAATGTCGTAGACCTTGACCTTCGGCGGCTGCTCGCTACGAATGCGCTGTGCGAGCTTCTCGGTGGCGGCGGCCAGGACAGCTGCTCGTTTTGCCTCCGGCACGTTCTTGGCGACCAGGACCGCTTCTATGGCGGCCACCACAGCCTTTCGGCCTCCGCCGCGTGCGGAAGACTTTTCAGTTGCTGCGCCTGACGTCCCGCGCCTGGTTTCGGGTGCTGGCTCGATGCGGTTGGTCTGGCGGGCTTCCCGCTCGCGCTTGAGTACGTCCAAGTCGCCAGGATTGGGCTCGTAGCCGACCGCCTTCACGCCACGCACCGACGCTTCCAGCCACACCAGCCGCCGAAAATCTTCAGCGCCCGACACTCGCAGCCCCTTCCAGTTGCGGGCCTGTGCGACGTCGACCATCGATCTGGCGACCGAAGGGCTGTTGGTGTCGGTGGCGAGACGAAAGGTCGACTCCGTGAATGCGATCCGCGACGTGTCGGCTCGAAAGCGGTACTCGGTCTGGCCCACCGTCAGGGCGCCGACGGACACGGGTGCGCGTTTGATGATGTAGCGATCTTTCAAGACGTCCTCGATGCGCGCCACCATCGCAGCCCGCTCGGCATCCATTTCGACCTTCGACACCGCTGTGGGCTCAGTCATGCCGGCTTGCTTGGACATGGCCGGCGCGCTGCGTTTGGTCCCGTCTGTCGCGGCGACTGAGACGTCGTCTCTCAGAGGTGCGGGATCCAGTGGGCGCTCCTTGGCGGCGGCCAGCTGAGGACCGCGCTGCCACTCCCCGTCCACCTTCCGCACGACGGTGCGCTTCCCGTCCTCGTCGATCGCGGTGTACCGATCGCTGCCAAGCTGCTCGGCCTTGGCGCGGATTTCTGCGGCAGCCGTGCTTCGATAGGTGACTTCGGCGAACGGGTCGCGAAGCTCAAAACGTTCTT
>APMI01057685.1_pt1 | contig 11565 bp, 9 predicted proteins | sample 667938 | NCBI WGS metagenome assembly APMI01 (sample SAMN01084076, study PRJNA167559) | wastewater metagenome | biome: Wastewater | place: Denmark: Ejby Moelle, Odense | collected 2011-11-28 | reverse complement strand
GCTGCGATCGACGCCGGAGACGCCATCGACTCGGCGCTCTCGGCGCCGACCAAGCAGGAGACTGTCTACTACTGGCAGAAGGTCTTCGGTTCGGCATTCCAGGGGTAAGGGAGGAACCATGTCCAGCTACACAATCACCGAATCCGCGACCTTCACCGTCACGCATGCGCGGCATATGGGGGCAAAGGTCTCTGCTGACCTCAAGCGCATGCAGCGCTTCTACGGCCATCCCAGCGACAGCGACATCGTCAATTACGAGAGCGAGGCCATCGAACTCCTGAAGGCGGGATATTTCGGAACGCTCACGGTCGGCTTCCTGCGTGGCGGCCAGTGGATCGAGCCGACGCTGCGTTACACGGCGCGCGACCTCGCAGGCATGGCCGCGAATGACGAAGACCCGGGCCGGGTGCTTCCGGGCCGCGACATTTCGGGCGCGACCTTCCACAATTACATGACGTACTCGGCGGCGTGGGACGCGTTGACGGAGAGTCAGAAGGATGCCTTCAAGCGCCGGATGCCGTTCTATCGCACAGGAATGGCCCAGCCGACGGTGAACGGCTATTTGGTAGACGACAAGACCTACTCGGCCGGCGGCCGGGCACTGACCCGCGCAAGCGTGAGGGCCTATTGATGCAAACCAAACCATCACTCGATGGGTTGTTCGAGCGTCGCCTGACGTTCCCGGATTTCGAGCCGCAGGAGCGGCTTGCGCGACTGGTCGGCCTTGACGACCACAAAGAGCGCCTGAGCAAGATCCTCTGTCTGCTGGTGAACCCCGCAGGCCTCGAGGCCTGGGCCCAGAAGCATCACCCCAACGCGAAGGGGCTGCTAAAGCAAGTGCTTCGTCGTCCGCCGCTCGTAGTGCTGGCGGGCGATGTTGGTTCCGGCAAGACCGAGTTGGCCGAGACTATCGGGGACGCCGTCGCGCGACAGGAGAAGATCGAGATTACGCTGTACCCGCTGAGCCTCTTTAGTCGCGGCCAAGGGCGGGTCGGGGAAATGACGCAGCTCCTGTCGGCGGCCTTCGACTACACGGTCGAGGCGGCAACCAAGCTGAAGGGGTCGACCGGCCGTTCGCGGGGGGCCGTCATTCTCCTCGTCGACGAAGCGGACGCGCTTGCCCAGTCGCGTGAATCGACGCAGATGCATCACGAGGATCGTGCCGGCGTGAACGCCTTCATCCGCGGCATCGACCGCTTGGCGAACGGCCAGCTTCCGGCGGCCGTGATCATGTGCACGAACCGGCTGAGTGCTCTTGACCCTGCTGTCAAGCGGCGGGCTGCCGAAACCCTGGCGTTCGAGCGGCCGAACGACGCGCAGCGTCATGCTGTACTTGACGGAGCGGCGCATGCACTTGGCCTGAGTGAAAAGCACATCGAGGAACTGGTCGCCGCTACAGGAAAAGGGAAGGGGCACTATGGGTTCACATTCTCGGACCTGTCGCAGCGCTTGCTTCCTGCCATCGTGCTCGATGCGTACCCGTCGCACGGCGTCGAGGCCGCCCGCGCGATCGAGATCGCAAGGCAGATGCAGCCGACGCCGCCCTTCGAGGAAAGAAAGTCATGAGCGGCTGGTCACTGCCAGTTTTGCTGGCAAGTTTGCACGACGATATTCAGCACCGTTTGCAGACCACGAGGAAGTCGTTTGGGCATCCCGACGCCAAAGGCGACGCGAGCGAGGCGGTTTGGCTCGAGTTGCTGAAGACCTATCTTCCGGAGCGCTACCGCGCCGACAAGGCATATGTGGTGGACAGCAAGGGGGCCTTCAGCGACCAGATCGATGTCGTGGTCTACGACCGGCAGTATTCGCCGTTCATCTTCCACTACCAGGGCGAGACGATCGTGCCGGCCGAAAGCGTTTACGCGATCTTCGAGGCGAAGCAAACGATCAATGCCAATTACGTGGCCTATGCGCGCAAGAAGGTCGCGTCGGTGCGCACGCTGCATCGCACGAGCCTGCCTATCCCCCACGCTGGCGGAACGTTCTCGCCCAAGCCCTTGATCCCGATCCTGGGTGGCATCTTGACGTTCGAGAGCGACTGGTCGCCCTGCTGTGGCGATCCGCTGTGGAACGCGCTCGGAGACGGCAGCGTCGAAGAAGATCGGCTGAACATCGGTTGCGTGGCGGCGCACGGCCACTTCGTTTGGGAGAAGGATGCCAGCAAGTACGAGTTCACCAAAGAAGGCAAGCCGGCGACCGCGTTCCTGTTCAAGCTGATCTCGATGCTGCAGTTCAGCGGCACGGTCCCGATGATCGACGTGAATGCCTATGCCGAGTGGCTGGCGAAGTAGCCGACGCCGGCGACCGGCCTACCTCAAGGCGCCGCGTCGGTTTTGGGGTACATGAGCGCTGCACACCGACGTGGGCCCTCCGGTGCAGGGGGCCTGCAAATAGTGCCCGACAAGCTGGTCCGACAGGCAGCTTTCCGGCGACGAGATCAGTACTTCAAACGACTCTTGTGGTTCGTGTGCACTCGGTGACGAATGGCAGCTTCCAGGGATCGGAATTTCACTGACCGCTTTTCGGCGATCAATTCGAAGCCAGGACGGTCGCGTCGCGACCCAGAAGAGCTATTCGTCAGTTCAAGAATGGCGCCCTTAAGCAGCCGTCCAATAGGGTGCGTGCGTGGCTATGCGCCTAGCTCGTCGCGTGCGTCTTCAGTAGCCCCATTCCTCATGCCCCAGCGGCGCCTGACTCAGCATCTGCCTGTACTGTCGCCACAGCGGAACGTGCGCTTCTACCAGTGCCGCAAAGCGCTCGTTGTGGTTCCGTTCCAACAGATGCACCAGTTCATGCACCACGATGTACTCCAGACACGGCACCGGCTTCTTGGCGAGTTCCAGATTGAACCAGAGGCGCTGGGCGGCCGGATTGCAGCTTCCCCACTTGGTCTTCATCTTCTTGATACCCCAATCGGCAACCTGCACGCCGATGATCGGCTGCCACTTCTCCAGCAGCGATCGAATCAGCGTCTTGAGTTGCACACGGTGCCAGCGCAGCAGAACCGCCTCACGCTGCTCGGCATTGGTGCCGGGGCGCACGAACAGGTCCAGGCTGGCGATACCACGTATCGCTACCCGTGCCGGGGCATCCTGCTCATGCACCCGCAGCCGGTAGCGTTGGCCGAGAAAGTAGTGGCTCTCGCCGTTCACCATCTCGCGCTGCGACTGGCGCGGCTGTTCGGCGAACTTCGCCTTCTGCCGCCTGATCCATGCCAGCTTGTCGATCACCGCCAGCCGCACCGCTTCATCGCTCACCACCAGCGGTGCCGCCACCCGTACCCGGCCATGCGGTGGATATACGCCCAGATGCAGGTTCTTGATGTCTTTCCGAACCACTTCCACCCTGATACCGCTGACGGTGAAGTGGTGAATCTCGGCAAGTACCTCAGTAGTCATTCTGGTGCTTCGCCAGTTCCAGAATCTGGTCGGTCAGGGTGTCAGCATTGAGCACGGCCCTTATGGCAATCCGCACCTTCTTCGTCTTCATGGCGTTGGTCTTCCAGCCGTTTTGCAGGCTGCCCATGATTGCCGCATCCACTGCCAGCGCCAGCCCTACGTCCCGGCCCAGATTGTTGTAGAGCGCCCGCTGAGCTGCCGTCCTGACCTCTGGGGGATACCCGCCCGGCCCGCCACCCGGCATCGTCGCATCCTTGGTCAGCTTGGCAATCTTCTCCAGATACTCCTTGTAGCTCACCACACCCTTGCGCCGCAGTTCGATCAGCGCATCCAGCAGCTTCGACATCTTCTCGTAGTAAGCCGGATCGACCGGCGACTCGTTGATGATGAGCTTGCGGACGTTGTTCTCGATGGTCTCGGCAACCGATTCCTCGGTCTTCATCATGCCCTTGAGCTTCTTATCGACAACATCTGGCCCGCGCTCGACGATCAACTGAATCAGGCTCATGTCGTCGAAGGCCGAAATCTTCTCGCTCTCCTCCGCGCGGATATAGGTGTCGATCAGGTGGCGCATGGCCGGCTCATACGCCTTGAGGTCGATGTAGTCGCCGCTGGCGAGCCGCACCTCGTCACGCACCTTGCTGTAGTGATCCACCTCGGTCTTGATCTTCTCGACCTCGTCGGGCTTGTATCCGGCTTCGGCCAGTTCGCTGGCGATGCTGGCATAGGCACGGATCAGCGCCGCCGCGAACTTGTATAGCTTCAGCCGCTTCGGCTCGTTGTCCTTAAGTTGCTCGGCATTGCCTGACTCGATGGCGCAGAAATAATGCAGGTAGGCCGCCGAATCCCGCGGTGCCGCCACCGGCTCGCACAGCGCCTTGACCGTCTCGCGGGCGTCTTCCAAATCTTCCCGCGCCTTGACCAGCCGGTTCTCCAGCAGCCCCTTCACATCGTCCTTGTCGTAGCCGTCCAGCGCGCCGCTGGTGTAATCCCCCACCGCACCTTCCAGGCTCTTGAACAAATCCTTGTAGTCGATGATGTAGCCGTATTCCTTGTCGTCACCATCCAGCCGATTGACGCGGCAGATGGCCTGAAATAGGCCGTGGTCGCGCATCTGCTTGTCGATGTAGAGGTAGCTGGCCGGTGGCGCATCGAAGCCGGTGAGCAGCTTGTCCACCACGATCAGCAGCTTCATCTGCCCCGGCTCGTTGATGAATTTCTTCTTCACCGCCTGCTCGAATTTCTCCACCTTGCCGATGGCCTTCTCCGCCGGTTCGTTGAACCAGTCGGTCAGCATCTGGGCATACACCCCGTACTTGATCAGGTTGTCCGTGTCGCCCTCGCCGCTCGTCTCGCCCTTGGTGTCGGCAATACCGGGGGCGTAGCTGGTGACGATCGCGCACCTGCCCTTGAGTTCGCTCTTGGCAAACAGTTCGTAGAACTTGCACGCCTCGTAGATGCTACCCGCCACCAGCATGGCGTTGCCGTGGCCGTCCATCAGGCGTGGCTTGGTGCTCATGTCCATCAGGATGTCGGCAACGATCTTCTCCAGCCTGTCCTGACTCGACAGCACCCGCTGCATGGTTCCCCATTTCTGCTTGAGTTGCGCCTTGGCAAGGTCGTTCAGCCCCTTGGTCTTGGCCTCGAACCACTTGTCGATCTTGTCGCGGTTGGTCAGCGTCTGGTCGATATCCCGCGCCTCGTAGCGCAAATCCAGCACCACGCCCTCGCGCACGGCCTGGTCGAACTTGTAGGTGTGGATGTAGCGACCAAAGACTTCGACGCTCTTCTGCTTGTCGGCCTTCAGCAGCGGTGTGCCGGTGAAGCCGATGAAGATCGCATTCGGCAGCAGCGTCTTCATCGCCTTGTGCAGGTCGCCGCTCTGAGTGCGGTGGCACTCATCGACGAACACATGAATGTCGCCCTTGGCCTTGAAGTCGGGCGGCAGCTTCTGGATGGCCGCGATGAACGCCTTGGTGCCTTCGTCGCCTGCCGCTTCGTCATCCCCTTGCCGGCCAAACTTATGCACCAGCGAACATAGCAGCGATTCCTCGGTGCCGTTCAGCTTCTCGATCAGGTCGTTGCCGCTGGTGGTGCGATAAATCTGCTCATGGACGCCGAGAAACACTTTCTCGATCTGCTCGTCCAGTTCGGTGCGATCCGTGATGATCAGCACCCGCGCACCTTCCCGGTTCTCACGAATCCACTTGGCAAGCCACACCATCGTCAGCGACTTGCCGCTGCCCTGCGTGTGCCAGATGATGCCGCCCTCGCGGCGGGCAATGAATTCCTGCGCGGCCTTGACGCCGAAATACTGGTTCTGGCGGCACAGCTTCTTGGTGCCCGCATCGAACACCACGAAGTCGTGGATCAGTTCCAGTAGCCGCGCCTTCCGGCACACCTGCAACAGGTGGCGATCCAGCAGGTTCGGCTCGTTCGCGTACGGGCCGGTGTACTCCACCCAGCGCAGCTAATACTTCTCCGGCGTTTCGACAGTGGCGTAGCGCAGTCCCTCGGTATCGTTGCCCGCCATCACCCACTGCACGGTCGAGAAGAAGGGCTGGATGAATTCCTTCTTCTGGTTGTCCAGGTTCTGACGAATGCCCTCGGCGACGGAAACGGTGGACCGTTTCAGTTCCAGCACGCCCAGCGCAATGCCGTTGATATAGATCACCACGTCCGGGCGCTTGGTGCCGGCCTTGGCCGCGTTGGCCAGATCGGCACCCTTGACCGTCACTTCCTCGGCAATGGCGAAGTGGTTGTTCTCCGGGTGCTTCCAGTCGATCAGCCAGACCGTGACGCGGTTCTCGCCTGCGCCGGGCTGCACCTTGATCCCGTAGCGCAACAAGTCGTAAACGTCCTTGTTACGGTCGTAGAGGCTCTTGCTGGTGTCCGTCGCCACCTTGTTCAGTTCATGCAGCGCCCGGTTGATCAGCGTGTCGCTGATGCCCTGCTTGGTCAGCCAATTCCGCAGCAGCGTTTCCTCGATGTTGCGGTTGTCGAGGTCGGTCTTGTCGCCGAGATAATCGTAGTTCAGCCGTTCCCGGAACAGCGCAACGACGCGGGCCTGGGTGCGCTTTTCGATTTGGCCGACCGTCGTCATGGGGCTTCCTTATCCTGCAACAGGCGCTGTCGGGCATTGGCAATGGACTGGTGCAGCTTGGCCTGCAAGGTTTCACGCGGTGGCAGCACGGTCAGGTATTCGGCGACATGGATGCCGCTCCTGTCCAGCTCCAGCAATTCGATCTGTTCCTGCTTCTTGCCGGTGCACAGGATGATGCCCAGCGGCGGGTTTTCGTCGGCTTCCTGTTCGTGCTTGGCCAGCCAGCGCAGGTAAAGCTCCATCTGCCCCTTGTACTCGGCGCGGAAATCGCCCACCTTGAGATCGACCGCCACCAGCCGCCTGAGCTTGCGGTTGTAGAACAACAGGTCGATGTAAAAATCGTCGTTGTCGATCTGCACACGCTTTTGCCGCGCGACGAAGGTAAAGCCCGCACCCAGCTCCAGCAACACCTGCTCGATCTCGCGCAGGATGGCGTCCTCCAGGTCTTTTTCCAGATAGCGGTCGTTGAGGCCGAGAAAGTCGAGCAGGTAGGGATCTTTCAGCAGTACCTCGGGCGAGGGTCGCTGCTCCTGACGCAACACCTCCAGATCATGGCGAATCGTTTCATCGGGCTGTTTCGAGAGCGCCGAGCGTTCGAACAGCAGCGACTGCAAGCGTTCACGCAACTGGCGTACGCTCCACGTTTCCAGCCTGCACAGTTCGACGTAGAAATTGCGCTTGAGCGGGTCGTCGAGGTAAATCACCTCCTTGAGATGCGACCAGCTCAATTGTCTCGACAGCGTAGAGACAATCGCCTCATCGGCAAAGGCTTGGGCAAAGCGCACCATGTGGCGCAGGCTCTTGGCTGAAAAGCCGCGCCCGTAGTCGGCGGTCAATTGTCTCGACAGTGCGGAGACAATCTCCTCGCCATACTCGGCCCGCTGACTGCCGAGGATTTCGGTATGGATACGCCGCCCCACCTGCCAGTAGAGCAGCGTCAATTCGGCATTCACCGCAACGGCCGCCCGCAGGCGAGCGCCGTCGATCAACTGCCGCAGGTCGGCGATCAGGGCGATATCGGGAGCGGGCAGCGTGTTCATACCAGCCGAATCCTACCTGTCAGCAGTTCCTGCATCATGCCCTGCTTGAGGGCGCGGGTCTTGTCGCGGCGGGCTTCGAGGGCGGTGAGTTCGGCGTCCATGTCGGAGAGGACGGTGGCGATGGCGGTTTGTTCCGCAAGAGCGGGAATCGGAATCGGTATTGAATCCGCGATTTTCTTATTGATGTTGGTGAGCGCCGAAGCCTGAGAATTTTCTATGACCCATTTTCTTGTTGGCTCCCAGCGAAGCGCATAGAAAAGAAAACGAGCATCCGCTGCGGCTGGAAGCGCTCTTACTCTATACGAGAACCCGGTGCAAACAGCTGGTTCTGTCGCACCGAGATAGATGCTTGGATACCCAATACCTTCCCGCTTGACCGAAGACTTTCCGAAGACGATATCGCCCACTGCCAGTGAGTGTGACTGCAACTCTGAGGGCGACACTTGGATTCGGCCAAGCTGTTCTACCGGGATTGATGTTCCCTTGTACAAATCTTGAACCGTCACGTACAAAACACCGGAACCCATGGCGCTAAGAGGCTTGTTGATACCGGGACTTAGATCAGCAACGTCACGGAGCCGTTTCCGCTCCCACTCCCCACCAAACCCCGGCAGGCGGGTCTGGCCGGTGAGGAGTTGCTGCATGGCGGCCTGTTTGAGGTCGCGCTTCTTGGCGATGAGTTGGTCGAGCTTGGCGAGCAGGGCATCCACATCCGACAGCGCGGCGGCGATGGCGCGTTGTTCGGGGAGGGGAGGAAGCGGAATTTTCAGTGGACGCAACATGCTGGCGTTCAGCACGCCCATTGTTCCGCCCTGTTCTGAACGCGCTAAGAATCCTTGAACTTGTCCCGCATCAAACAGATTCTTGAAAAACAGCGAACAAACTCGAGCCTTGTCGAAGGTGAACCTGATCAATCGAGGGTTGATTACCCCTGCTGGGGCGTCTTCAGGCAACACAAGAAGTTTGCCCGCTGTGCCTACCAAACTCAGCAAAATGTCGCCCGACCTGACAGAGCAACTCTCAAGCTCACGATACTTGGATACCGAAATGAAGTAGTCGCCAAAAAGGTAGTCCCCGCGAATCACTTGCTCTTGGCCGTACACCTTAAACCCGCTTGGAACGTAGGTGTCTTTGGTCAGCGACGAGCCAAATGGTCCAGCCTTAATCGCAGGCACAGCACCGACCCCAAGTGCGTCTAGTTGCGGTGTTTCCCAGTCCTTCGGAATCACCCCCACCTCGGTCTGCTTGTAGCCCACCGGAATCGCGCTCATTGCAGCAGGCCCCCGCAAAAAGTCGGCGCTGGCGGGACGGCGTTTTGGCGGATCACTGCCATACGAACCCCATCTTTTTCAGGTGGTCATCGACACGGGTGGCGAGGGTGTCCACTTCTTCCGCCAAGCGCGGCAGCGGCGTGGCGTAGCGTTCGGCCAGTTGCCGGATGCGTCCGGTGAGTGCCTGGCTGACGCGATCCAGTTCACCCTGCACGCTGGCGGCCAGCGCGGCAAGCCATTTGTCGTCCACCACCAAGGTCTTGATCTCGGCCTCGGTGAGCTTGGCGTATTGGGCGGCAACCTTGGTGTCGAGCGCCTTCTGCGCGTCCTTCGCCGCCTTGCCGGCGGCGGCTTCCTGTTCGATCAGGTCGGCGTAGGCGTCGAGCAGTTTGCGCTCGTCGGCGGCGTCCTTGTTGCGTTTGATCTCGGTCTGCCGCGCCTTGACGCTGGCCTTGGTCAGTTTGCCCTTGTCGTTCTTGGCATCGGCCAGCAGTCCATCCTCGCCGCCGTGTTCCTCGTCCACCTCCTCCATCTGGCGGCTGATGGCGTCGCGCTCGGCTTCACGTTGTTCGATGGCGGCCTGCTCGGCGGCGAAATAGCGGGTGACGATCAGCGCGGGCGGGATCAGGTCAATGTTGGGTTTGCCGTCTTGCATGGCTTTCCAGCCGTCGCTGGCGATCATCCAGGCGTCGTCCTGCAGGGTCTCGGCCCAGTAGTCCATCAGGTGCTGATAGATGCCGTAGGGGTCGATCAGCGAGGCGATGGCATCGTTGCTGCGGAAGGTTTCCAGCAGGCTTTCCGCGAGGGTCTCGATCAGCGCCTTGGGGCGATCACCTTGTTTGATGCCGGTGAGCAGCGGGGTGTTGGCCGCTTTCCATGCGCCGAACAGTGTCGTCACCGACTGGCTCAAGGCGGTGAATTCTGGGTGGCCGAAGATGGCGGCCTTGACTTGGCTGGCTTCGACCTTGGGCTGGCTGTAGCCGGGGCGGGCATGATCGGCGAAGAGTTCGCGGCGCACGTTGGGGAAGACCTGCCAGTAGGCGGCAAGGCCGTCGATGTCGGCGTTGGGGATGCCGCCCTTGAGGTGCGCCTCGATGTCCTGCACGTCTTCCGGTTCGGTGCTGTCGATGTAGCGCGGCAGGTTCAGGTTGAAGTCGTTGGTCTCGATCTCGGCCAGCGGGACCATGCGCGAATACTTGGGTGTTTCCAACTGACGGGTGAAGGTATCGACGATCTTGTGGATATCCTGCGCCCGCAGGCGGTTCTTGTTGCCGTCCTTGATGTAGCCCTTGCTGGCATCGACCATGAAGATGCCCTTGCGCCCGGCAGCGCCTTCCTTGTCCAGCACCAGAATGCAGGCGGGGATGCCGGTGCCGTAGAACAGGTTGGCGGGCAGGCCGATGATGCCCTTGATGAAGCCGCGCCGGACGAGGTTCTTGCGGATCGCCGCCTCGGCACCGCCCCGGAACAGCACACCGTGCGGGTGAATCACCGCGCCCTTGCCGGTGCTCTTGAGCGAGGTGAGGATGTGCAGCAGGAAGGCGTAGTCGCCGTTCTTGGCCGGGGGAATGCCGTAGTCGAAACGGCCACACAGGTCATTGGCCGGGTCGAGTCCGCTGGTCCATGACTTGACCGAGAACGGGAAATTTGCGACCACGAAGTCGAAAGTCTTGAGGCCACCATCGGACTGCTTGAAGTGCGGGTGCGAGAGGGTGTTGTCCTGCCAGATTTCCGCCGTCGGGCAATCGTGCAGCACCATGTTCATCCGCGCCAGCGCCGAGGTGGCGTTGTCCATCTCTTGCCCGTAGAGCGCCAAGTCCAGCCCGGTGCGGTTCTTGGCTTCGTCGTGGGCTTTGAGCAGCAGCGAGCCGGAACCGCAGGTGGGGTCGTAGATGCTCTGCGCGGCATGGCTGGCTTTGCCCAGATCAATGACCATGGACATGATGCGGGAGACTTCCGCCGGGGTGTAGAACTGCCCCTTGCTCTTGCCGGACTCGGTGGCGAAGTGGCGCATCAGGTACTCATAGGCGTCACCCAGCAGGTCATCGCCCTCAGCGCGGTTACCGCCGAAATCCAGCCCCTCGAAGATGGCGACCAGCTTGGTCAGCCGTTGCACCATGGCATCGGCTTTGCCGAGCTTTTCCTCGTCGTTGAAGTCGGCGACGTTGATCGCGCCCTTGAGGCTGTCGTTGGCGTCGGCCAGCCTGCCGATGATCTTGTTGATCTTGTCGCCGATCTCCTTGCTGCCCTTGGCGGCGACCATGTCGGCAAAACTGCCGCCAGCCGGTACGTCGATCAGGGCATTGGGATCACCGGCGTACTTGTCGGAGACATACTTGATGAACAGCAGGATGAGGACGTAATCCTTGTACTGGCTGGCATCCATGCCGCCACGCAGCTCGTCGCAGGACTTCCAGAGGGAAGAATAGAGTTCGGATTTCTTGAGGGCCATGGGGGTTCTTGTTCGCGTCGTGATGCCATTCGGCACAAGTTTGCGACTTTACAACACGGACGGCGGTGGATGCGGGACGGGTTATTCCCCCGGAGCTGGACACGGGCGTTATTGCTTGTGAGAGTGACGACCGTCGAGCGGAAACTGGCAACGGGGAAACTTTGCCTTGCCAATTGACGGCGTCATCGCTTCACAAGGAGCTGCTGCCCTTCTCTTTTTGGCTTCCAGTCAAACTACCACCGGCAAAGATTCTATGGTTCATGTCAAGCTCAAGGCGACGCGCTTTGGGTCGAAGTCAGTC
>APMI01015154.1_pt1 | contig 11565 bp, 15 predicted proteins | sample 667938 | NCBI WGS metagenome assembly APMI01 (sample SAMN01084076, study PRJNA167559) | wastewater metagenome | biome: Wastewater | place: Denmark: Ejby Moelle, Odense | collected 2011-11-28 | reverse complement strand
CGATGGCTCGATCCCCGACTGATCAAGCCGCATGGCCTCTGCTACGGGCGGCCATCCAGACACAGGCCGTTGCGGTGCATTGTGTCTTTTTCGGTCTGACTTATGACGTTGGCGATCTGAATTGCCACTCTTGCGCCAAGGTGGTACGTCCCTGACCAAAAAGGACATGACGCACAGCAAGGCTTGCGGCAGGGTCTTGTCTGCTGCACCCCATTTCAGGGTTGTGCAGTCGTCGCATTCGGACAGTTCACATAAGACTTCGGAGCCAATCAGTTTTGACACCGCTCGCTACAACTTAAGTGTATTCCTTTGCTGGGTGCACGTTGAGATTTCGATGGTGTAGCTCCCGCGTACCGAGAACCGTGGCGACGATCCCTGCCCAACAGGAGGTTGCGTCATGGCTGATCGAAGCACTGAGCCTTGGTATCCCACTGCCGCGTATCTCTACGTGCTGCACCTGGATGACTTGGCACTGGCCTGGGAGTATTTGCGTCGGCATCCTGATTACCGCCGCGACTGGCTACACCGTCGCCGCCATCCGGAAACCGCTCACACCTGGGGATTGCGCATGCTGGAAGACCCGGCTTTGGATGCGCGCGACGCGCATCCGGCCTGGTTTCCCGGCCATCCTTGCACGGCGCAACTTCACCCGGACATCGACCCGCCACCGGATGCCGTTGCGTTCGAGCTGTGGCGCATTCCTGGTCACAAGCATCTGGTCCACGATGGCCGACGCCTGATGCTTGCCACGCGCTGGCCCGGCTGCTGCCTGCGCCTGACGTTGGCGCCAAGCCTGGAGGATGGCATGGCCTACGTCTACGCCATCCGCGCGTGCGACATGCCTTGTGCACGCCAGTGCATGCTCCGGGCCGAACTGGACAAGCTGGCCGTGGCTGCCGAAGGCACACCCATCGCAGTGGCTTGGCCCCGGCCTGCGCCGACTGCGCTGCAGGAGTTGCACACCTTGCAAGCGCTTGACGCCAACTTGACAGGGGCGTCCTTGCGAGAAACCGCCGAGGGGCTTTTCGGCACCGATGCTGTGGTCAATGGCTGGTATGCCGATGGCGGCCTGCGGTCGCGCGTGCGTCGACTGGTACGACGCGGTCAGGGCCTGATGTGCGGTGGCTATCGCCGCCTGGCGCAACTCCAGTGAATTGAGCAGGGTCGTTTTGCATCACCTGCAAAACGACCCTCAACGAGACGCATCGCTTTCTTGAGACTGCCTCCATCTGGCCGCGTGGTGCGGCTGGACTGTCCTGACCGATGGAGGCTTACCCGATGCGACCCGCTCCCTTGCGGCCTTCTGCCGCACACGCCACGCAGCAGCAACCCGCTGCGACTGCACAACCTCAACGCTACCTGACCAACGACGAGGCCGCCGAATACCTGCGCTTGTCGCCGCGCACGCTGGAAAAGCAACGCGTGATAGGTGGCGGCCCACGTTTCCGCAAGTTCGGCCGTCGCGTCATGTACGCGGTGGCCGACCTCGACGTTTGGGCCGACCAGCGCAGCTTCGAGGCCACGTCTGACCCCGAATACGCCGAGCACCACTCGGCCGACAGCCGTGCGCGCTGATCGGCACTTCGCCGGTGGCCATCGCCATGTCCAGCCCATCGCTGCCGTCCCGATCATCGGGGCAGCGATCAATGCAGGAGCGGGAACAGCTCGATCTGTTCCGCGCGCTGCCGGGCGACATGGCGCCGCGCGACAGCCAGGATTTGATGGCCTTTCCGTTCTTCTCGCTGGCGAAGTCGAAGCGCGTCCAGCCGATCGACTTCCGCGCCAGCGGCGTGACGATCCGCGTGGAGGGCACGCAGGAGCATGGCATCGCCACGATCTGGGATGCAGACATCCTGATCTGGGCGGCCAGCCAGATTGTGGAAGCACGCGACGCGGGCATTCGCCCGTCGCGCCTCATGCGCGCCACGCCCTACGAGATCCTGCGCTTCATCGGGCGCGGTACGTCGCTGCGCAACTACCAGCGCCTCAAGGCCGCCTTGGATCGGCTGCAATCGACCACGGTGGCCACCTCCATCCGCGAGACGACGGGGCGACGCCTGCATCGCTTCTCCTGGATCAACGAATGGAAGGAACTGGCCGATGCTCGCGGCACGCCACTGGGCATCGAGTTGATCCTGCCAGACTGGTTTTTTGTCGGCGTAATGGACGCTGCATTGGTGCTGACCATCGACCCGGCCTACTTCAAGCTCACGGGCGGCATCGAACGCTGGCTGTACCGCCTAGTGCGCAAGCACGGCGGCAAGCAGCCAGGCGGCTGGCAATTCGATTTCAAACACCTGCACCGCAAGTCGGGCAGCACGGCGAAACCCTACGACTTCGCCTGCGACCTGCGCGCGCTGGTGGTGCGGCAGTCGATGCCGGGCTACGTCCTGGGCATCGAGCGGATGCCGGACGACGGAGCCGAACTGCTGACTTTCCGGCCCGTGCTGCGGACGGCACGGGGATAACCGGTGGAAAAGCTGTGAATGGCCTCGTGCTATCAGGCGTGGCGGGTATCGTGCTATCGGACGTGTCCCTATCGTGCTATCAGGCGTGCGAAATCGCCGGAAACCCAATAACGGCGCGGGTTCCCGGACTCTCTAACTTCCCTAACTTAAATTCTTTAACTAATAACAGAAGCGCGCTGTTTCGGTGGATAAACGCCAAACAGCACGGCGCGCAGCGTTTCGCACGGCGAAAAAAAACCGGTTTTTCAGCAAGGAGGACCGGGCCATGATCATCGCTTTGCTCAACCAGAAAGGCGGCGTGGGCAAGACCACGCTTGCCACAAACATCGCCGGCGAGCTGGCAATGCGCGGCCAGCAAGTCGTTTTGCTTGATGCCGATCCGCAAGGCTCAGCGCTGGACTGGACGCAGCGGCGCGCCCAACAAGGCTTGCCGCGCTTGTTCAGCGCTGTAGGGCTCGCACGCGAGACGCTGCACCAGGAAGCGCCCGAGTTGGCACACCGAGCCGATCACGTCGTCATCGACGGCCCGCCACGCATCGCCGCGCTGGCGCGCTCGGCGCTGCTCGCGGCTGATCGCGTGCTGATCCCAGTGCAGCCCAGTCCCTACGATTTGTGGGCGTCTGCCGAGATGGTGGCACTGATCCGTGAGGCGCAGGTGTTCCGGCCGGCGCTCCGCGCGGCCTTTGCCATCAATCGGCGAGTCAGCACGACCATCATTGGCCGTGAAGCGCGCCAGGCACTCGCCGACCAGCCGCTGCCTGCACTGCGTTCGGAAGTACATCAGCGCATCGTTTTCGCTGACAGCGTGGCTGCAGGTCGGTTGGCCAGCGAGACGGCGCCTGACAGTGCTGCCGCGCGCGAGATCGCTGCGCTGGTCGATGAGTTGCTGCGGTGGCCAACATGACCACGGAACGATCTACGCGCGGCAAGCGCGTCGGCATCGGAGTACGGCCACCAGCGAACCCGCACGCGGAGGCGTGGGTTCGCCAGGGCGAAGCCAACGACCTCCAGAAAGGCGATCTCTACACCGCGCGCCTGACCCTCGACATCACGCCCGCGATGCGTGCGCGCATCAAGGTCTCGGCCTTCACGCAGGGCGTGACGGTGGCCGAGCTGTTGCGCGCATTGCTGGAGCGCGAGTTCCCGGACGTATCCACGGAGAAAACACCATGAACGCTCACGCCTTGCCAGGCACGGATGCACCAGCGCCTTCACTCGCTGAACTCGTTGGCCGATCCGGCGCCGCACCTTTGACCCGCGTTTCGCTGGCCTACCTAGAGGCGCGCATTGACATCTATCTGCGCTTCGGCGAAGCGCCGCGCACCATCCGGCTGGACCGCTGGCGGCGCGTCGCGATGTTCCTGCCGGGCGCCGTGTTCTGTCGCATTCGTTGGCACGCCAGCGACTACGGCACCGTGCGCTGGCAGCTCATGGTGATGCAGGCTTGCACGCCGCTGGACGCGGCGCAGCGCATCCCCGGCGTGCTGCCTGGCGCGCGTCTGCTGCTGCATGCCGAAGGCGAGCCAGCCGTGCGCGCAGTGCTGACGCAGATTGACGCCATCGAGGCGCTGGGCATTGCCACCATCGACGTGTCGCCAGCGTACTGGTGCACGCTGGGCAACCGCCTCGCTGCGCGCCTGTCGCTGCCAGCGTACACAGCCAAGCGGCATGCCGCCTGGTTGGCAGGGAGGGCGCTGTCATGACGACGCTTTCTACATCCACCAACACCACGGGAACGGCGCCGTATTCTCGCTCGTGGCTGCGCGCTCGCATCGTCGTGGCGACACTGGCCGCCATCGGCTTCGCCGCGCTGGCCTGGACATCCTTCATGTCGCCACCGCCGCGCCTGACCTACAACCCGTCCGACAGCGTAGCGGTCGGCTGGTATCGCGTCGTTCCGCTCGACCACCGCGCCGGTTCGCTGCCAAGTCCGTTGTCCGTGAACAGCATCGTGCTAGTCCCGCTGCCGGCCGAGGCCGCTGCGTTGGCAGCGCAACGCGGCTACCTGCCGACACGCGTTCCATTGCTCAAACGCGTGGGCGCGATTGCGCCGCAGGAAGTGTGCATTACGGGTGGCATCGTCCGCATCGACGGCGTGCCTTCGGCCGCCGTGCTGCGAGCCGACCGGATGGGTCGTCTGCTGCCATCGTGGCAGCAGTGTCGACGCCTCGCACCGGGCGAACTGTTCCTGTTGAGCGTGACCAATCCGTCGTCGTTCGATAGCCGGTATTTCGGCCCGGTCAGCGCATCCACCGTGATCGGTGTTGCGCATCCGGTCTGGCTGGAGACACGTCCATGATGGCTGTCTATTCGCTGCACATTTCCGTGCACTCCATCGTGCCATCCGGCATGTCGTTCCGCTGGTCGTCGCCGTGTCATTACGCGTGCAGTGCATGTGCATTTGCGCAGCACTTCGCGCAACCTCCAGCACCGTCCTCCTACGTGCAGGCGTCTTGCTTCGAACGTGCCCGGCCGATGGCCGTGGTTGCGTTCGCCGGCGAGCTGACTGCGGGGAGCGCAGCACCGCCGGGCCGCCGACGTCCAGAGCGAAAGCGAGGGGAAAAGGCGGAAGGCAAGATAAAAGGTCGCGGCACTCAGCCGCTTGAAAACCCTGTCTGCACGTGGGGGTGGCGCGGCACGCGCCTAGGAGCGGCAGCGTGCCGCGAGAGTGCGCAATGCCGCATCGGCATTGGCAAAGCCATGTGCTTCATCCGCCTGGCTGCGCCGATCTTGGATGGGGCTTCCGTATGAGCAGCCGCGAATGGGGCTTCCGTATGAGCAGCCGCGACGATGACCGTTTCCGGGTGCGGCCTGGTGCGCCGAAACAGCGCGACAACGCCTTCATCAACAAGGTGCTGCGCCAGACCAACAAGGCTGGTACCAAGCTCGGCAAGGCGGTCGGCAAAGTCGGTCATCGGCCCGGTTCCCGGCTGGGCCGTGGCCACGTCGCTGCCCGCTTCGCCGGGGCCTCGCTCACGCCCAACGCCCGTCGCGTGACGATCAAGGCGCGGCTGGTCAATCTGTCCAAGGCCGGGCCGCGTTCAACCGTTGCACACCTGCGCTACATCGAGCGCGAAGGGGTGGATCGCCAAGGCGGGCCGGGCCATGCCTACGGACCAACGACCGACGCGGCGGACACTGCCGCTTTCGAGGAACGCGGGCGCGGGGATCGGCACCAGTTCCGCTTCATCGTCTCGCCGGAAAACGCCGAACAGCTCGACGACCTACGCACCTACACCCGGCACTTGATGGCGCGCATGGAAGCCGACCTCGGCACGCGGCTGGACTGGGTGGCGGTGGATCACTGGAACACCGACAACCCGCACACGCACGTCGTCCTGCGTGGCAAGGACGACACGGGTAAAGACCTCATCATTTCCCGCGACTACATCGCCGAGGGGATGCGCCACCGGGCCGCCGAACTGGCAACCGAATGGCTGGGGCCGCGCACTGAGTTAGAGATCCAGCGGGCCATGCAGCACGAAGTCGACCAAGAGAGGTGGACGGGGTTGGATCGCACCTTGCAACGCTTGGCCGTGGACGGTTTGGTGTGGCCAGAGACGCTGGCCGAGCCCCGGCTGCAACGCCAGCGTCAAATGCTGATTGGCCGTCTGCAACGTTTGCGGCGCATGGGTCTGGCAGCCGAACAGCAGCCCGGCGCATGGGCTATACACTCAGACGCCGAACCCACGTTGCGAGCCATGGGTGAGCGTGGCGACATCATCCGCACGATGCAGCGTGCCATGAGTGGAAAGCTACGCGAGCTGGCTGTGTTTCAGCCCGGCGAGGATGGTCGCGTCATCGTCGGTCGCGTCGTCGGCAAAGGACTAGCCGACGAGCTACATGACAAGGGTTATCTGATTGTCGATGGCACGGACGGCAAGGCGCACTACGTCACGCTGCCACCTCGCTCTGAGCTGGAGCAATATCCGACCGGCGCCGTGGTGGAGGTGAAAGGCGCAGCCGACGTGCGCGTGGCCGACCGGAACATCGCCGCGCTGGCCGTCGATGGTGTGTACCGAACCGATTATCATTTGGTCGTCGCGCAAGGTCAGGCAACTCCCGACCGCGACCCACGCGAGGTGGTGGCAGCGCATGTGCGTCGGCTCGAAGCGCTACGCCGCGCCGGCATCGTGGAGCGCGAGGCTGAAGGCGTCTGGCGCGTACCAGGTGACTTGGCTGAACGGGGCCGCCAGTACGACGCTCAACGCCTTGGCGGTGGCGTGGTGGTGGAGCTGAAATCGCACCTTCCCATTGAGCGGCAGACCCGCGTCATCGGTGCTACGTGGCTGGATCAGCAGTTGATCGGCGGTGGCAAGGGGCTGGGGGGCCTGGGTTTTGGCGGCGAGGTCAAGGACGCACTACGCCAGCGCGCCGATTTTCTGTCCGAACAAGGACTGGCCGAGCATCGCGGGCAGCGCGTCGTCCTTGCCCGCAACATGCTGGCGACGCTGCGAGGGCGCGAACTAGCACAGGCCGCGAAGGACGTTACCGCCGAAACCGGGCTGGAGCATCGTCCGGTGTCCGACGGGCAGCGTGTGGCCGGCATCTATCGCCGTTCAGTAATGCTGGTTAGTGGGCGTTACGCGATGCTTGATGACGGTATTGGGTTCAGCCTGGTGCCGTGGAAGCCGGTAATCGAACGGCGGTTGGGGCAGCAACTTGCTGCCATTGTGCGAGGTGCCACAGTTTCGTGGGAGTTCGGGCGACAGCAAGGCCCGTCGATTGCCTGACTAGACAGCAGCACTTCTCGCACATTTGAGCAAAAAGTCCCCCTAGCTGTCGTGGGCTTTCCGGCCACGCGTGGCCGACTTGATTGGCACGCTTTGTCCGTACTCGTTCCACCAGTCGATGAGCGCCTTCATCATAGGCTCCAGTCCGCGGGCCTTTTGCGTCATCTCATATTCAACGCGCGGTGGTACCTCCGCAAACACGGTGCGCGACACCAATCCATCCGCCTCCAACTCGCGCAACTGTGCCGTCAGCATGTGCTGGGTGATGCCAGGAATTGCCTTGCGCAGCTCGCCAAAGCGGTAGACCCGCTGGTTCAGCAACCACATGATTTCAAGCTTCCATTTACCTGAGAGCAAAGCAAGTGCCCGCCGCATTTCCTCGTGCATATTGACCTGAACGACATCATTAGTCTGTTTTTTCATACTAAGCACCATTTTTTCATCCTACTTGTAAGCGTTAATGTTAGTCGATAACCTCGCTGCTTGTCTAATTGAAGCATCCAACTAGGGAAATTGCATGGCTACTACATACACTTACTGGGGCAGCACCGCGCTGTTGTCGCTGCTCTATTTCGCTTCTGCCTTCCTGTATATCGCCAAGAGCGACTTTGTTCGAAAAGCGCAGGCGGAGTTGGGCTATTCCGCCCCCAATCTCGTGCCTTTCATGATCGTGGTCAAGATACTCGGCCCTGCCGCGATTCTGTGGCACTTCAACGTTGCGCTCAGCGATCTCGCCTATGCCGGCATCCTCTATCACCTGATCCTGTCGGGCTTGGCACACCTGGGTGTTCGTAAGCCCAAAGGCGCAATACCGGCGGCCGTTGGGCTCATCCTCCTGGCCGCTTCCTTCGCGACCCAAAACGCTGCCCGCGAACTTCAGTCGCCTTACTCACCCACCGTGACGGCAATCCAATCAACCCTTAACTAACGGAGATTCATATGACTCGACTCAATGGAAAAGTAGCCATCGTCATGGGCGGTGGCCGAGGTATCGGTCGCGCCACCGCGAAGCTGTTCGCAGCCGAAGGCGCGAAGGTGGCTGTCCTTTCGCTGACGCAGGCGAACATCAATGCTGTCGTGGCCGACATAGAAGGTGCAGGCGGCACGGCCATCGGCGTTCGCTGCGACGTCCGCGACGCCGATCAGATCAAAGCTGCAGTGGACAAGGTGGCGTCTACCTGGGGGGGAATCGACATCCTCGTGAACAACGCGTTTGATCCGTCTGTGGTGTTCTCCCCCGTGATTGATCTTTCTGCTGAACAGTTGCAGCGCAACTTCGACACCGGACCGGTCGCCTATCTGCGGACCATGCAGGCTTGTTATCCGTACCTGAAAGCCAGCGGAGAAGGACGGATCATCAATCTCGGCTCTGCAGGCGGCCTCCTGGGTATGGTGGGGTACGCACCTTATGGCATGGCGAAGGAGGCGGTACGCGCCTTGACTCGCGTTGCAGCACGTGAATGGGGAGCCGACAAAATCACTGTTAACAACGTCATGCCGATTGCCGACACGTTTGGCAGCGACAGGCCGCCCTTGCCCAACGTGTTTGATCGCAACGGATCGCCCGAGGAGGATATTGCGCCGGTCATTCTGTTCCTCGCTACTAAGGACGCACAGTTCATCACCGGCTACAGCCTCACACCCGACGGTGGAATGGTCATCGACGCCGCGCGGTGACCTGCGCAATTACATCAACTATGAATCGATTGGAGAAACGAATGAACCAATTTCAAGCCAAGACCTCAGAGCAGTCTTTTGGGCCAAAGAAATACCTCGATATTCACGGGCACAGGATGGCCTATATCGATGTAGGCGAAGGTGCGCCAATCATCTTTCAGCATGGCAACCCCACGTCTTCGTACCTGTGGCGCAATGTCATGCGGCACCTGCGTGGGCAGGGGCGGTTGATCGCTGCTGATCTTATGGGAATGGGCGACTCCGAAAAGCTCGACCCGGCACTAGGTCCGTCCCGCTACAGCTTCAACGAGCAGAGAAAGTATCTCCACGGCCTATGGGACGCACTGGACCTCGGCAACGAGGTGATCCTTGTCCTGCATGATACGGGTTCGATGTTTGGCTTCGACTGGGCGAACCAGCACCGAGACCGCGTTCAGGGGATTGCCTATATGGAATCCATCGTCGCCCCGCTGCTCGTATCCGACTTTCCGGAATACGTGCAGGAGCAACTCAAGCAGATGACGCCTGAAGGGCTGGAAGCCAGTTTGCAGGGCCTGGACTTTCTCGAAGGATTTCTGCTCGGCACGCGTGACTTTTCCGCTGTGGAAAAGGCCCATTACCGCGCACCTTTTCTCAATCCCGGCGAGGACCGCCGACCCATGATCTCGTTCGATTTGCCTCTCGAAGGGCAGCCAGAACATACCGCGAAGATTGCGGCGGATTATTCGCACTGGTTGGGTCAAAGCGATGTTCCCAAACTGCTGATCCGGGCTGAACCCGGCTATCTTCTGAGAAACCGTTTGTACGACATTGCGAAGACTTGGCCGAATCAGACCGAGGTTACGGTCAAGGGCGGCCATTACATTCAGGAAACCGCCCCCGACGAAGTGGGAATGGCGATCGCCAATTTTGTGCGCGGTTTGCGCGGGTGAGTCTGCGCAAAATACAGGATTTCGCTACAGCCATCACACCCGATGGCGGCTCAATCACTGGCAGCGCACGCTGCCCCTTGTCCAGCCCAACACAATTGATCTATGTGGTTCTGAACATGCTGTAGCTCTTGGCCGATAGCTCGGCATTTTCTCAAAGGAGGACCGACCGTGGAGCTTCGTCACCTGCGCTATTTTCTAGCCGTTGCTGAAGAGCTTCACTTTGCTCGCGCTGCCGAACGGTTGCATATCGAGCAGTCACCACTGTCACGCGCTATCAAGGAGCTTGAAGAAGACCTCGGAGTGCCGCTCTTCGTGCGGACGACGCGCAGCACCCGACTGACTCGCGCGGGTCAGTTATTCTTGGAGCATGTGCCCCGTGTCTTTACTTCCTTGCAGCAGGCCCGTGACAGTGTAAAGGCAGCCGCAAATGGTTTTCATGGCCAGTTGCGCATAGCTTTGTCTGACGGTATTACACCTTCGTGCTTCTCCGCGCTCTTGGCACTTTGCAGGCAGGAGGAGCCTGAGATCGAGATTCGTTTGATCGAGATTCCTTTGTCTCAACAGCTTAAAGGATTGCACGAAGATATCTACGATGTGGGCTTTGCTCAATTAGATGAAGCTGTCGACGGACTTCTTACAGAGCCTGTCTGGCACGATCCATTGATGGTCGCGGTTCCCGCACGTCACCCCTTGCTAGCCTACAAGCACATACCTTGGGACGAAATGCTGCGCTATCCCCTGGCTGTCTGCGACGCGCAAGCATACGAAGGACATGCTCGCCAAATTGAACGCGCTTTGCGCCAATCGAATCTGGAGCCGTTGATCGGCGAACGGGTAGCCTCGTTCGACCTGATGATGACTCTGGTGTCGGCGGGTTTCGCGCTGGGATTAGCGGGTGCGTCAGAAATTGCCTCCAGCCGTGAACCAAGTGTCGTCGCCCGTCCACTGGCAGGCCGATCGCACATGCTTACAACGTACCTGTTGCGTGTAGATAGCGAGCCGTCGGATGCTCTGATTCGCTTTATCGAGCGAGTATTCGCCATTGAACCGCCCAAAGGAAAGACCTCTGCAGCACAAGAACGACATGATCCATCGGAGGAAATTGATCCATGAAGACGATCACTCCATTTTTACTAGCTGTAATGCTGGTTGCTTGCGGGAAATCCGAGCAGACCGTGACGACCAGTACGTCCGGTCCGACCGAAACAGTCGAATCGCTCGCCGCCAATCCGGAGCGATTGAAGGAACTGCGCCTACAGTGCAAGACAGACCGTGCGAAGCTCGGCGATGAACTCTGCAATCGAGTTGCCGAAGCAACGAATCGACGTTTTCTCGGTGACGGTAAAACACCCTACACGCCGCCGAAGGAATCCCCAAAGTTCTAGTGGCAGACAATTTTCCAAAAAACTGCGTTTATTTTCCCGATATGCCGCAACGCGCTATTGCTTGCGGCATTTTTACCGGCTTCGCTCCTGCACGAATTGATGCTTTTTAAGGCATCTTTATCCCGATAACGGTCTTTGACCGGCCTTGTTCTGACCACGATCCTGATGACAACGGCACGTCTTCGTGCCACGTGCCATATGGGAGAAATCGGAGGCCAGAATGCAAGGTCAGGGTGTGCTGTTCGGGCAGATCGTTGCTGTTTTCAGCATCGTAATGTAAGCCCCCGGCAATCCCCTCTTGACCGTGTCTCAGGCTGACTCCGGCCTCCACCGATGTGGCAACAACTCCCCGATCCGACTCTGCGGCTGA
>APMI01011057.1_pt1 | contig 11566 bp, 13 predicted proteins | sample 667938 | NCBI WGS metagenome assembly APMI01 (sample SAMN01084076, study PRJNA167559) | wastewater metagenome | biome: Wastewater | place: Denmark: Ejby Moelle, Odense | collected 2011-11-28 | reverse complement strand
TGTTGTCTAGATCTTAATGCTCTTACAACACCTGTTTTATCAAATTTTCTTTTGTACTTTTTAAGTGCTCTGTCGATAGACTCTCCGTCTTTTACTGGAATTATTAACATATTTTACATCTCATTTTGGATTGCAAAAGTATGGATTATTTTTAATTTGACAAAAAATTTTACCGAAAAATTAAATTTAAAATTTTTAAAATAAAAAAACCGTCTTTCTAGCCCCGATTGAAATTGAAATCCTGTCATTACGAGCAAAACTTGTGAAGCAAAACAATTTGTCTCAATAAAGAGATTGCTTCAAACATTTTTTAATTTTTCTCGAAATAACAGATTGTAACGAAAAGCGAAACCGTGAGTGAGCAGAAGCAAAAATCCTTATTCTACTCTATAATTTCGTGGTTAAGCTGTGCTTTATATAGATTAGAGTAATAACCACCTTTCTCTAAAAGTTCTGCGTGCTTGCCTTCTTCTACAATTTTTCCGCTATCCATCACCAAAATTTTATCTGCATTTACGATGGTGGAAAGCCTATGTGCAATAATGATAGAAGTTCTATTTTTGGTAATTTTTTCAGTCGCTTTTTGTATCAATTTTTCACTTTCCGGATCTATGGAAGAAGTAGCTTCATCCAAAATCAAAATTTTAGGATTAGAAAGATACGCTCTTAGAAACGACAACAACTGACGCTGACCAAGGGAAATACTGCTTCCGCGCTCGCTCACCACAAAATCATAACCGCCCGGCAATTTTTCTATGAAATCATCCACTTCTATTTCGCTGGCTATTTCTTTTATTTTTTCTAAAGGAATATCTTCGCCTAGCGTAAGGTTCTCATAAATACTACCGTGAAAAAGGAAAACATCTTGTAAAACTACGCCAATTTTATTTCTAAGATTAAACAGTTCGTAATCTCTAAGTTCTACATCATCTAGCAAAATCTTACCAGAATTAATATCATAAAACCTTGTCATTAATTGAATAATCGTAGATTTACCAGCACCAGTTGCTCCTACAATTGCAACAGTTTCACCAGAATTTACTTTGAAATTTACACCTTTTAAGACTTCTTGTTTTTCGTCATAAGAAAAATGCACATTTCTAAATTCTATTTTTCCTTCAATATGATCTTTTTTTACAATTCCGTTATTTGGCATAGCATTATCTTCGTCCATAATTCCTAAAACTCTTTCTGCGCCTACCAAACCACGCTGAATATTATTAAATCTATCTGCAATCTGACGAAGCGGACGAATGAGCATATTAATAAATTGAATAAATGCTAAAATTGCTCCCGGAGTTGCATTGCTTCCGTACAAGGCATTAAATCCTGCCATAAAAAGAATGAGCCCAATAAAAACCGATGAAATTAATTCTACTACTGGAAAAAACAACGAAAAGTAAAAAACAGTTTTTAATAAAGCTGCCTTTAAACTGATGTTAATTTCATCAAATTTTTTGAATTCTGCTTCTTGCCTATTGAAAACTTGAATCAAAGACATTCCAGACAATCTTTCTTGCACGAAACTATTTTGGGTGGAAGTCCAAGCCCTCTCATCACCAAACGCTTTTTTTAATTTTTTTTGAAAAAATCTAGTAATTACAAGCATTATCGGAAGAATAGCTAAACCAATATAACTTAATTGCACATTGACCTGAAACATAGCTACCAAAACAAAAACAACTTTCAAAACATCACCAAAAACCATTAAAAATCCGTCGGTATAAACGGTAGCAATGGTTTCTACATCACCAACTGCTCTCGTTACCAAATTTCCGATGGCGGTTTTATCAAAAAATGAGGTTTTAAAATAAATCAATTTATGGTAAAGCCTTTCTCTGATATCTCTAATTACATTTTGGGCAATAAAATTAGACAAAAAGACCAATAAAAAATTGAAAAAAGTCTCTGCAATAACCAAAACAATAAGTATATAAATATCTTTTACCAAAACATCCATTTGTTTTAGTTTGATGATATCTGTATCTACAATGTGTTGCGTAAAAATAGGTCTGTAAACAGACACCGAAGCCAAAATTACGGATACAATAAGTGCCCAAATAAATCTGGTCTTGAATTTCATACCTATGAAAAACAGACGCTTTATGATATTTCCTGTGTTTTGTTTTTTATTCATTGTTAACGTTAAATCCTATTTCATCAATTTCATCAACCGAAGAAGTTATCTGTTTCTGTTTCAATCTTTTTTCTAAATATTTATGTAAAAAATAAAGCATCAACATGCTAAACAACATTGCCAAAAAACCTACTCCAGAATTCATTGACTTATTATTCTCAAAATTATAATTCGGATCCATAATTATAGCCACAATTGCCCACACAAAAATGAATAAAACCTGAAACCCAAAATATGACACCACTCCAGTTAAGGAATACTTCCATGTTTGTTTTACTTTGTATTTTCTAGCTAAATCTCTAAAATATTTGTAAACAAAGTAAATAAGTAAAATTGATAACATCGTATTATTAGCTTTTTAAAATTCATATCCTACATCTACCAAAAAGAGCGCATGAGCTGGTGCCGAAGTTCCCGCTGCATTTCTATTTTTTGCTTCTATTACATTTCTTAAATCTGTTGGCCCTAGCTTTCCGCTGCCTATTTCTACCATTGTACCAACTATTGCACGCACCATATTTCTGAGAAATCTATCCGCAGAAATGGTAAATTTAAGTTCATTTTCGTTTTGTTCCCAATTTGCGCGATAGATTTTGCAAATATTGGTTTTATTATCTCCTCCTATTTTCGCAAAACTCTCAAAATCAGAATATTCAAAAAGGATTTTACATGCTTCATTCATTTTTTCTACATCCAGAGATTTTCGCCAATGTTGCCAAGCAAATTTTTCAGAAAAAGGATTCTTTTCTAGAGAAATAAAATATTCATAGGTTCTGTATGTTGCATCAAACCTTGCGTGAAAATCATTTTTTACTTTAAAAATCCTTTTCACTGCGATACTCTGCGGAAGAAAAGAATTGAGTTGACGCACTAATTTTTCGGAGATTTCTCCTTCATAATCAAAATGGGCAAACATTTTCTTAGCGTGGACTCCTGTGTCAGTTCTTCCAGCTCCAGTGGTTTTAATTTCGGTTCGCAAAATAGTAGAAAGTGCTTTTTCTAATTCTTCTTGCACAGAAATTTGATTTGGCTGAATTTGATAACCAAAAAATGTAGAACCGTTGTAAGAAAACTCTATAAAGTAGCGCAATTTTTATATTTTTGTAGAATTCAACTGCAAAAATACATTTTTTTGAAAAGAATCCTTCTACTTTCAGACACGCATTCTTACATAGATGACAGAATTTTAGAATACGCCAAAAATGCTGATGAAATTTGGCATGCAGGAGACTTTGGAAATCTGGAAGTGATTGACGAACTCAGAAAAGAAGGGAAATTGCGTGGTGTTTTCGGGAATATTGATGAAGCTAAAATAAGAGCAGAATTCCCTGAAATCAATACTTTTGAATGTGAAAAAGTAAAAGTTCTGATGATTCATATTGGTGGTTATCCTCATAAATACGCTCCTAGAGTGAAACAAAAACTAAAAGAAGAAAAACCGCAACTTTTTATTTCGGGGCATTCTCATATTTTGAAAGTAATGTATGACAAAGAGTTAGAAATCCTGCACCTTAACCCTGGTGCTGCAGGAAAACACGGTTGGCACAAGATGAGAACCATGCTTCGCTTTGAAATCAATGGCGAAAAAATTGAGAATCTAGAAGCGATAGAGTTAGGAATTAGGTAAAAGGATTTAGAAATTAGTTTTTAAAAATAAAACAATCAAAGATTTTGAAAATAGGCGATTTAGTTTCGGTGATAGATGAAGATTTGAAAGGAAAAATTTCTGCTTTTAAAGGGAATACTGTACAAATAGAAGATGAACACGGTTTTCATTATGAAATAGAAAAATCTAAAATCGTTCCTCAAAATCATAATATTTATGACGAAATTGCTGTGATTTCTAAAAAAGAAACTTTGGCTAAAATTTCTAAAAAAAATCAAAACAAACCACAATCCATTGATTTGCATTTTGAAAATTTAGTCAAAAATCCTCAAGAGTATGAATCTTGGGAAAGACTGATGATTCAGCGTGAGAAATTGATGGAAAAACTAGAATATTGCAGAAATAACCATTTGAAAAAACTCAATATTATTCACGGAATTGGCGATGGTGTTTTACAAAATATGGTTCACGAAGTATTGCAAGGTTTCGCAGGGATAGAATATGAAGACCACGATTTTTTCTACCACAGTTCTGGGAATGTAGAGGTTACTTTTTTGTAGTTTCTGGCAATAGTTTAAAATAACTTACCACAAATTTACCATCTTTCACCTCTCCTATCACTTCAGCTTTTCTTACAGTGTTACAAAAACCATCATTGGCGTGTGCATCTCCGTGGTCATCTATTTTAGTTCCTTCTACAAAATAACTTTTCCCATCAATTCTTACCGCTAAATCACAACCTTTTTTGTCTTTCATTTTGAACTGACATTGTCCACAAGCTACCTCTACAATTTGTTTCTTTTTCTCTTGAGAAAAACCCAATTGAAACCCTAAAACCGCAATAAATAAAAACAGATATTTCATAGATAAAAAACTTCCTTCAAAAATAGTTTAAAAATCAATATCTTTGCAATTATTGAAAAACTTATGCAAAAGCTTTCTCTACTTTTCACCAAAGATGGTTTGCAATGGCACATTTCTAAAGGAAAAAGTGTATTGCAAGAAGCATCTTTTTTTGTAACTGAAGAAACCTCGCCCAACTTGGTAGAAGAAAAATTAGATGAAATTCTACAAAAAAATGATTACCAAGAAATTTTGGTCTTTTCGGCGCTTAACCATTTTTCGTTGACGCCAGATACTTTTGCAGAACATGAACTGGGCTACCAACTGATTTCTTACAATGCACCTGTAAACGAAGAAAACGAAGAATTGATGCTCTCAGTGAACAAGAAATTTGGAATACAGTTTTATTATACTTTTCCGAAAGAATTTTATCAAAAAATTAAATCAAAAAAACTCACCACCAAATTTAATTTTTCGGGAGAACGATTTTTAAATTCAATTCAAGTAAGAAATAGTAAGGAAATCCACATTAATCTCTATCATCATCAGGTCGAATTTTTCGCTTTTGAGAACAGAAAAGTAGTGCTTTATAACAATCTAGATGCAGATTCAGAAGTTGATTTCTTATATTTTATCATGTTTTCTTTAAGTAAAATTAATTTTAGTACTACAGAAACCTATTTTTATATTTACGGAGAAACCACTGAAAATGAAACCTTTATTTCGGAATTAAGAAAATTTGTGAGAAATTTAAAAATTCATTTTGATAATGCTTCGAAAAAGAATTTTGTTCTTTCTTAAATATATCTTGCAGATTTAGCAAATTTTTCAATTAATTATCAATCTTCAACAATCAATTATGTATAGAATTATAAGTGGCAAATGGAAAGCAAAAAGAATTTCGGCTCCTAAAAATTTTGATGTAAGACCTACCACAGATTTTGCTAAAGAAGCTCTCTTCAGCATTTTAGCCAATCGTTATGATGTGGAATTTTGTTCGGTTTTAGACCTTTTTGCGGGAATTGGCTCTATTTCACTAGAATTGGCATCGCGTGATTGTCAAGACATTACCGCTGTAGAAATGAACCAAAAACATGCAGCTTTTATCAACTCTACTGCATCAGAATTAGAAATGGCACTTCAAATTAACGTACAAAGAGGAGATGTTTTTGAATGGTTGAAGAAAAACAGAACCAAAAAATTGTACGATATTGTTTTTGCAGACCCTCCGTTTGAATTGGAAGAAAAAAAGTACAACGAACTGATTTCCTTAATTTTAAATAATGAATTTTTGAAAGAAAACGGAACTTTCGTTTTGGAGCATCAATCTAAAATGAAACTAGAACACCCTAATCTTACCGAAACTAGAAAATACGGAAATGTGAGTTTTAGTTTTTTCAGTTCTGAGATTCGTGATACGAGTTCTGAGGCATAAATGAAAATAATTAATATTTTTTCTTCGAATAATTAATATATTTTTCATCAATTTTTTTTTGATCTTTTTCAGAAACCTCCATAAAAATAATTATTGCTAATAAAGAACCTACAAAAGAATTAGCAATAAAAAATATTTTCCAATTTTCATTTTTAAGAAAATGAAAAATTGATGCTAAAAATAAATTAAAAACACATAATAAAAGTAAAATCATAAATAAAACCATTCCAGAACCATAACTTGGTTTTATATAATCAAACCAATAGTAATATAGGATTGACTCTAATATAAAAAATAATAATACCTTAAATTTCATTTTCAAATTCTTATAAAACTTTCAGCTCTAAACTAATCGTTTTTCCGAAGAATTTTTTCGAAATTTTTTCGAAATTTTTAGTAATATCAGAAAGATAAAACTGGGTACTTCCTTCAGAATTTTGAGAATTGAGAAGATTATTTTTGCTCAAAACATCTCTTAGAAAGCTTGCTACTATCTTCGGAGAATCTATTACACGAACTCTGCTTCCGTAATATTTTTTGATTTCATCGATAACCAAAGGGTAATGTGTACATCCTAAAATTAAGGTTTCAATATCTTTCAACTTTCTATCACTCAAATAATTATAAATAATAGCGTGCGTAATTGGATGATTAATAAAACCTTCTTCGATGGCAGGAACCAACAATGGAGTTGCCAATTCTGAAACATTAATAAATTTATTCAGTTTTCTAATAGATTTCCTATAAAGTCCAGAATTTACGGTAGCTTTGGTAGCAATTACGCCTACATTTTGGTGAATTTCAAATGCCACTTTTTCTGCCACAGGATTTATTACATCTATCACAGGAACTTTACCAGCAACCAATTCCTTCACTTCTTGCAAAGCATTTGCTGTTGCAGTATTACAAGCAATTACGATGGCTTTGCAATTGTTTTCCAACAAAAATTTGGTGATATTCTGGGAATAACCAATAATGGCCTCTCTCGATTTTTCACCATAAGGAAGATTCTTAGTATCTCCGAAATAGATGAAATCTTCGTGAGGCATTAATCTTTTAATCTCCTTGGCAACGGTAAGTCCGCCAACCCCAGAATCAAAAATCCCAATAGGTTGAGAGGCAGAAAGATGAGTAAATTTTGGTTTCAAAGGCTTGAAATTTTTACAAAAATACTAATTTTTGCTGGAAGTCAGAAGCAGGAAGCAGGAAGTTTATTTTAAAGATGTATTTTATAACTTCCACCTTTTATTTTCTATCTTTTCTATACGAAAAACAAATCCGAAGCAATTCCATCAGCTAAAAACCAATGCTTTTCAGGGATTTTTAAGTGGTTTCCTTCGATGGTTAAAACTCCTTTTTCTAATTTTGGTTGGATAGATTTTTTGAAAATTTCTAGAATTTCATCAGAAAAACTTTTATTCAGTTTATCTAAATCTACTCCCCAAATGGTGCGTAAACCAATCATCAACATTTCATTGTATTGATCTTTCTCGGTAAGAATTTCGGTTTCTTTTGGGAGTTTATTTTCTGCTAAATTTTTGATGTAAATGGTATTATTGGCTACATTCCAACTGCGCTGGTTTCTGCCATTGTAAGAATGAGCAGAAGGACCAATTCCTAAATATTCCTTATATTTCCAGTAAGCAGAATTATGTTTGGATTCAAAATCTTTTTTAGCAAAATTTGAAATTTCATAATGTATAAAATCGTGGTCTTTCAAGAAATCTGATAGATAATGAAACTCTTTATTCTGTGTAGATTCTTCAGGTTTTTCAATTTTATTTTTCTTAATCCAAGCGTTGAGTGCAGTTTTTGGTTCGATGGTTAAAGCATAAGAAGAAACATGCGGAACTTGCAATTCTATGGTTTTTTGGAGATTTTGTTTCCAAATTTCAAAATTAGATGTAGGCGAACCATAAATTAAATCGATACTTAAATTTTCAAAGCCAAAATCTTGCGCTCTTTTGATAGAACTTTCAGCTTCAGAAGCTTTGTGAGCTCTGTTCATCAATTGTAAATCTTCTTCAAAAAAAGATTGTGTACCTATGGAAAGTCGGTTGATTTCAGTTTTGGCTAAATCTTTCAGAAAATTTTTATCCAAATCATCAGGATTGGCTTCGAGTGTGATTTCTATATTTTTTTCAAAATCGAAATATTTTAAAACTTCATCAATTAAAGATTTAATTTCATTAACGGAAAGAATAGAAGGAGTTCCTCCACCGAAATAAAGCGAAGAAAGTGTTTTGTTTTCTAATTCATCTTTTCTCAGAAAAATTTCTTTCTTTATTGCCGAAATCATTTCTTCTTTCAATTTAAGAGAAGTAGAAAAATGAAAATTGCAATAACTGCATTTTTGTTTGCAAAAAGGAATGTGGAGATAGAGCATTTGTTTGATGATTTACAATGTGTGATTTACGATTTACTATAAAAAATCGTAATTCTAAAATCGTAATTCTAACATTAATTAACGATATCTAAAACCTCTAGAATTGATAAAATTAGGAATATCAAAACCTAAACTTATCATAAAAGAGTTTCCTGCATACTGCTGAATATCAGACAATCCTAAGTTATATGTAGCACCTACGCTTAACCAATTGGTTTTAAATTTAAGAACGGGAGAAATGCTCAACTGTTCTTTACCATAATTGCTATTTGCCATTCTGTAACTTACTCCAGCTGCAAAATAATTGGTTTCGTTGTATAATTTTGCCAATAAATTAACATCAAAAAGTCTAGAAGAATTGGTATTAAGATTAAGCATAAATGAGGGCTGAATAGCAAATCCTTCTGATAAACTAATGTCATAACCTCCATTAAAATAATATCTGGTTGGTGATGGTTCTATTCCGTTAACCACTGGTGTACTGTTACTTAAAGGAATATCTGCTATAGAAACCCCGGCAAAAGCTCCTTTATAAGTTGCTTGCAGACCAATATTAGCATATGCTATAAAAATACTATTGTTATTCTCGTATAAAAGTGGATCATTTGGGTCTGTAGCGTTAACTTTGGAAACATCAAAACTTTCGTTATAAAAATTAATGGCTGTACCAAATGAAAATTGGTCTTTTCTATCGTCATCATCACTTAGCGGAACAAAATAAGAAGCACCTACTGCAATTCCGTTTGCAGAAATTGGCCCGTTTTGGTCTCTAAAAAAATAAGCACCAGCTCCTACTCTATCAAAAACATTGGCATGCATCCCTATAGATTGTATATTAGGAGACTCATCAAACTTAGAAAATTGTTTTTGATAAGTAGCTCTAAAAACAAAATCATCATTATTCCCAAAAAAAGCTGGGTTGAATAAAAATTCACTATCTAATAAATACTGCTGATACATAGGAATAGTTTCTTGCGCAAAGGCAATACCTGAAAACGCAGCAATAATTAGTGATAATATTTTTTTTCTCATAACAGTGAATTTCTAAACGTCAAATTTAAGTAAAAAAGTATCTGAACGAGACAAATTTATGAATTTTGAAGATAATTTCTCCATTTTTCTACCGCTTCTTGCATATCCTTAGGCATTGGCGACTCAAAATACATTTCCTTCTTGGTTGTAGGATGAATAAATCCTAAAGTGTGAGCATGCAATGCATGTCTTGGTAAAACTTCAAAAACATTTTTTACAAATTGTTTGTATTTTGGTAGATTCACTCCTCTTAAAATCTGATGCCCTTCGTATCTTTCGTCATTAAAAAGGGTATGACCAATATGCTTAAAATGCGCTCTAATCTGGTGAGTTCTTCCTGTTTCTAGCTTGCATTCTACCCAAGTCATATACTTAAATCTTTCTAAAACTTTATAATGGGTAACGGCGTGTTTTCCTTGACTGCCATCTTCATAAACTGCCATTTGCATTCTATTTTTTTGATGCCTTCCTATATGACCTTTAATTGTACCTGAATCTTCTGCTGGATTTCCCCAAACAAAAGCCCAATAAAGACGTTTTGTTTTTCTATCAAAAAATTGTTTTGCCAAGAAGCTTAAAGCATATTCATTTTTAGCTAAAACAATGATACCTGAAGTGTCTTTATCAATTCTATGCACCAAGCCTACTCTATCTAAATCTGAGGTAAAACCATTTTTCTGAAAATGAAAGGCAACTGCATTTACCAGCGTTCCTTGCCAATTTCCAAATCCTGGGTGTACCACCATTCCTGGTTCTTTGTCTATCACCAAGACATCTTCATCTTCATACACAATATTGATAGGGATATCTTCTGGAATAATTACATTTTCACGCGGTGGATGTGTTAATAAAACCGAAATCTCATCACCTGGTTTTACTCTGTAATTCTGTTTTACAGGATTTCCGTTCACTATTACATTTCCTGCTCTACAAGTTTGTGAGATCTTATTTCTAGAAGAATTCTGACGATAAATTAATAAAAATTTGTCAATCCTGAGTGGTTCTTGTTTTTTATCTACCGTAATATTGAGATGTTCAAATAACCCAGAATTCTCTTCATCACTAGAATTTTCGTCTTCTAATAATACTTCATCTTCTAAAAAATCTTCGTTTTCGTTCATCTTATTTAAAAAAACTTTGTCCACCCCAAATTCGGGAAGACAAAGTTAATATATTCTTTATTGTTTATTGAAATTACTCTACAATTACCTTTTTTGCAGGTTTTTTATCTGCTGTTTTGGTTTCTGTTGATTTATTTTCTGTAGGTTTATTTTCTATAGTTTTTTTGGTTACCACTTTTTCTTCTTGAGGTTTAGTATTGGCAGAAGAAGGTGCAGGTGATGGTTGTTTTTGAGGAGCAACATTTACTGGTTCTTCTACGGGAGCAGAAAAATCTTCAGAAGTAGGTGTTATTTCTATTTTTGGTCTATACATATTGTCTAGCTCTCTTATTTTGCCTTGCATCTCTGCTGGTGTTTTTTTACTTGCCCAGAGGTCTATTTGCATTCCTTGGTCTCGTATAGCGCCAACTTCTGGATCTTGATAATAGATAATATCACTATCATTTTTACCACCGTCTTGATAATCTACTACGCCTACTTCAAACAAATTTTGAGCAATAATTACTTTTGCCTGAGCAACCGTCATCCCTACTAAATTAGGAACAGTAACATTTCTTTTAGGACCAGTGCCAATCACAAGATCAATGGTAGAAAACATAGGAACTTTAGCTCCTGGTTTTATTACAGCACCATTATACATCATTCTAATTACAGCATCTTTCTGAATATTAGGCTCATAAATGGTATCACCAACTTTCAACTCTAAACGCTCTAGTTTCCTGAATGCCAAACCTTTATAACCATCCAAAATATCTGGAATGGTAACTGGTGCATATGTTTTAGGATTTACTTTTAGTACAATGGTTCTACCGTCTTTTACACGAGAACCAGGTGATGGGAAAATTTGTAAAACTTGATATGGTCTAAATTTTGGGTCAAATTTAAAACTATCAACTTCATATTCCAGACCTTGGTCATCTAATACTTCTATTGCTTGTTGCACGGTCATATTGACCACGTTAGGAACAGGAATTTCGTCTCCGTGATTGGTATGAAACTCTAACCA
>APMI01014754.1_pt1 | contig 11567 bp, 12 predicted proteins | sample 667938 | NCBI WGS metagenome assembly APMI01 (sample SAMN01084076, study PRJNA167559) | wastewater metagenome | biome: Wastewater | place: Denmark: Ejby Moelle, Odense | collected 2011-11-28 | reverse complement strand
GCGGAACGGGCGCGGGCGGAACGCGGCCTCCAGCGCCGCCTGCAACGCGCGCGCCGCCGCGCGATCGACCTTGTTCTGGACGGTGACGTGCAGTCGGGGGCGATGGCTGTCCTGCGCGGTCAGCAGGCCGTGGAAATGCTCGGCGATGTCATCGCGCAGCGCCAGCAGCGGCGCACACTCGATGGCAAAGGCCGTGCCCTTGCCCAGGTCCATCACGCCGGAAAGCCGGGCCTCTGGCGGCGCATGGTCCGCGCAGACGCGCGCCAGCAAAGCCCTTGCTTCCTCCTCTGCAAAAGGCGGAAGCGCGTGAAACAGCGTAACATGCGCGGCCAGGAAATTGCGCTCGGGCGGAAAATGGGCACGCCGCAGGCGGTCGAGCCACGCTTGTTCGGCCGGCGGCAGCGTGGCGGTGACGATTAGTGGGGAGCGCCCGGCCGGCGCCCCTGCCCCCGCCTCGTCCGCGTCAAAGCTCTCCACGTTGCCGCCGCAGCGCGAACCACTTGGCGACGTTGGCGTTGTGCTCCTGCAGGGTGGACGCGAAGACATGCCCGCCCGTGCCATCCGCCACCATATAGATCGCTTCGGTCTTCGCCGGGTTCAGCACCGCCTCGATCGAGGCGCGGCCGGGGTTGGTGATCGGCCCCTTGGGCAGGCCGACCATGGTGTAGGTATTGTAGTCGTTGACCGCCTGGATCTCCGACTGGCGGATGCGGCGGCCCAGCGGCTTGCCCTTGGTGATCGGGTAGATGATCGTCGGGTCCGCCTGCAGCAGCATCCCCTTGCGCACGCGGTTGGAATAGAGCCCCGCCACCATGCCCCGTTCGGAAGGCTTGCCGGTTTCCTTCTCCACGATCGAGGCGAGGATCACCGCGTCGCGCGGGGTCTTGGCCACCGTATCGGGCGATCGCTTGGCCCACAGGTCGGCCAGCGTCTTGTCCATCGCCGCCTGCATCCGCTTCAGCACCGCCTCGCGGCTCTCGCCACGCTGGAAAGCATAGCTGTCGGGCAGGACCGAGCCTTCTTCCGGCACGGCGACCCTGCCGGTCAGCAGCGGCTGGTTCATCAGCCGCTCGTAGACCATGATCGACGGCAACCCTTCGGGCACGGTCACCATCCGGCGGATGGTGCCTTCGGCGCCCTGCAGGATCTTGAGGATTTCCGAAGCGCTGGCATGGCGCGGCAGCAGGAATTCGCCGGCCTTGATCGGCTCGTCGCTGCCGAACAGCTTGGCATGGGCGCGGAACGAGGACGCCGAGGGGATCGCCCCTTCCTTCTCCAGCTTGGCCGAGATGCTCCACAGCGCCACGCCATCGGGCACGACGAAAGTGGTGTCCTTCGCCAAGGGTCCGGGGCCGTACCAGGTGTAGAAAAAGCGGCCGACCGCGAACAGCAGCACCGTCGCCACCACCAGCGCCAGCAGCCAGGCCTTGCCGCGAAACATCATCTTCCGGCTCCCGGCTTTGCCGCGGACGCCACGCCGACGCCTGCTCAGACCGCTTTCACGATCACGCTGGCGTTGGTGCCGCCGAAACCGAAGCTATTGTTGAGCGCGGCGCGCACGGTGCGCTTCTTCGCATGGTGCGGCACAAGGTCCACGCCCTCGGTCCCCTCGTCGGGATTGTCGAGGTTGAGCGTCGGCGGCACGATCTGGTCGCGGATGGCGAGAATGCAGAAGATCGCTTCCACCGCGCCCGCGCCGCCCAGCAGGTGGCCGATGGCGGACTTGGTGCTGCTCATCGAAGCGCCGCCCAGATCATTGCCCAGCACGCGCTTCACCGCGCCCAGTTCGATCGTGTCGGCCATCGTCGAGGTGCCATGGGCGTTGACATAGTCGATGTCGCCCGGCTCCATCCCCGCCTTGCGCAGCGCCATGCGCATGGCCAGTTCCGCGCCCTTGCCTTCCGGGTGCGGCGCGGTGACGTGGTAGGCATCGCCCGAGAGGCCATAGCCGACGACTTCGGCATAGATCTTCGCGCCGCGCGCCTTGGCGTGCTCGTACTCTTCCAGCACCACCACGCCCGCGCCCTCGCCCATCACGAAGCCGTCGCGGTCCTTGTCATAGGGGCGGCTCGCCTGTTCGGGGCGATCGTTGTAGCTGCAGTTCAGCGCGCGCGCCTGCGCGAAGCCGGCCACGCCCAGCGGGTTGATCGTGCTTTCCGCGCCGCCCGCCAGCATCACGTCGGCATCGCCGTCCTTGATCATCCGGGCCGCGTCACCGATCGAGTGCGCGCCGGTGGAGCAGGCCGTCACCACCGCGTGGTTCGGCCCCATGAGGCCATACTTGATCGAGACCTGGCCCGAGATCAGGTTGATCAGCCGCCCGTGGACGAAGTGGGGGGAAACCCGGCCCGGTCCCTTCTCGTGCAGCACGATCGATTCGCTTTCGATACCCGGCAGCCCGCCGATGCCCGACCCGATCGAGCAGCCGGTGCGCTGCTTCAGATCGTCATCCATGTCGACAAGGCCGGCGTCTTCCAGCGCCTGCCCGGCGGCGTCGATGCCATAGACGATGAACGGATCGACCTGGCGCTGGATCTTGTGATCGACGCGCTTGCCCGGGTCGAAGCCGTATTCGTGATCCGCCGGCTTCACTTCGCAGGCGATCAGGCACTTCTGGCCCGTCGTATCGAACTTCGTGATCGGCCCCGCGCCGGATTTGCCGGCCAGCAGGTTTTTCCACACGGTTTCAACGTCGGCTCCCAGCGGAGTGACGAGGCCCAGTCCGGTTACGACCACACGACGCATGATATTCTCCGAAACTTCCATTCGCGGCCCTGGCCCATCGCTGGCCTGGCACTTTCACGCACAACAGGCCCAGACCCCTTGCGGGCTGAGCCTGTCGAGGCCCCGTCCTTCACTTTCCGGCCGGGAGTCCGGGGAAAAAGGACAGCCCTTCGACAAGCGCAGGGCAGACGGGGGTAATCTGTAAGAGCCTGATCAGCCCTTGTTTTCGTCGATGTACTTGATCGCGTCGGAAACGGTGGAGATCTTCTCCGCCGCGTCGTCCGGGATCTCGACGCCAAATTCTTCCTCGAAGGCCATGACCAGCTCGACGATGTCGAGCGAATCGGCGCCCAGGTCGTCGATGAAGCTGGCGTCTTCGGTGACCTTGTCGGCCTCGACGCCGAGGTGCTCGACAACGATCTTCTTAACGCGGTCGGCGGTATCGCTCATAAATGCCCCTTCGAAGGAAAGCGGTTGGTTTTTGTTTCGGCTTTCGCCCTAATGTGCGGATTGCTGGCTGGCAAGTAGGGCGTGAACGGCGATGCCGCAAGCACCCCACGGCCCGCCGTCATCCCTTTGACGGTTCCACCACCCGGATATGCAGTTCGCGCAGCTGCTTGAGGCCCGCCGGCGAAGGCGCGCCCATCAGCAAATCCTCCGCGCGCTGGTTCATCGGGAACAGCGAGATTTCGCGCAGGTTCTGCACGCCGCAGATCAGCATGACGATACGGTCCACGCCGGCGGCCATGCCGCCGTGCGGCGGCGCGCCATACTGGAACGCGCGGTAAAGGCCGCCGAAACGCTCCTCGACGTCCTCCTTCGACAGGCCGACCAGCTCGAACGCCTTGACCATCGTTTCGGGCGACTGGTTGCGGATCGAGCCGGACGCGATCTCGTAGCCGTTGCAGACGAGATCGTACTGGAAAGCGTTGATCGTCAGCGGGTCCTGCGTGTTCAGCGCCTCCAGCCCGCCCTGCGGCATCGAGAACGGGTTGTGGCTGAACTCGACCTTCTTGTTCTCCTCGTCCCATTCGTAGAACGGGAAATCGACGATCCAGCACAGCGCGAACCGGTCCTTGTCGATCAGGCCGAGTTGTTCGCCCACGCGGTTGCGGGCGAGACCCGCCAGCTTGGCCGCCTGGTCTTCCTTGCCGGCCGCGAAGAACAGGCCGTCGTCCGCCCCCAGGCCGAGTTCGGCATAGAGCTTCTCCATGCCTTCCGTGCCGTGGTTCTTGGCGATCGGACCGCCGAATTCGCCGCCCTTGCGGGTAACATAGCCAAGCCCCGCGAAGCCTTCGCCCCGCGCCCAGTCGTTCATGTCGTCGAAGAACTTGCGGCTCTTGTCGGCCGTGCCCGGCGCCGGAATGGCGCGGACCACGCCGCCCGTGCCCACGATCTTCTCGAACAGGCCGAACCCGGACTGGGTGAAGTGCCCCGAAACGTCGGTAATGAGCAACGGATTGCGCAGGTCCGGTTTGTCCGAACCATACTTCAGCATGGCTTCGCTGTAGGGGATGCGCGGGAACTGGCCGATCGGGGTGACCGGGCGCCCTTCCGCGAACGCCTCGAACACACCGCCGATCACCGGCTCCATCGTTTCCCAGACTTCCTCCTGCGTCACGAAGCTCATTTCCAGGTCGAGCTGGTAGAACTCGCCTGGCAGGCGGTCGGCGCGCGGGTCCTCGTCGCGGAAGCACGGGGCGATCTGGAAATAACGGTCGAAGCCCGCCACCATCAGCAGCTGCTTGTACTGCTGCGGCGCCTGCGGCAGCGCATAGAACTTGCCGGGATGGATGCGGCTCGGCACCAGGAAGTCGCGCGCGCCTTCGGGGCTGGAGGCGGTGAGGATCGGCGTCGAATATTCGGTGAAGCCGGCCGCTTCCATGCGCCGGCGCATGTCCGAAATGACCTTGGTGCGCTTGACGATGTTGGCGTGCAGCGTTTCGCGACGCAAGTCGAGGAAGCGGAACTTGAGGCGGATGTCCTCCGGATATTCCTGTTCGCCGGCCACCGGCAGCGGCAGCTCCTCCGCCGCCGCCAGCACCGTTGCGGACCGGGCGAAGACCTCGATCGCGCCGGTCGGCAGGTTCGGGTTGACGGTGCCCTCGGCGCGCGCCTTCACTTCGCCATCGATCGTCACCACGCTTTCCACGCGCAGCCCTTCCAGCAGCGGCAGCGCCGCGCTGTCGGCATCGGCGACGATCTGCGTCATGCCATAGTGATCGCGCAGATCGACGAACAGCACGCCGCCGTGATCGCGCTTGCGATGGACCCAGCCGGAAAGGCGAACCACCTGGCCGACATGCTCGCGCGAGAGGGCGCCGCAGGTATGGGAACGGTAAAGGTGCATCGAAGGTCTTTCCAATCGGTCTGCAATAAGGCAGGGGGATATGCGCGGCTAACAGGCGATAGCCGTCATTTTGTCAAGCCGAGGACCCGCACGGGTCCATCCACAGGCCCCCGAAGGGGACGGGGCCAAAAAGAAAAGATCGATGAAGATACATTCGCTGATCACCACCACCGACGCTCTCGCCGCCTTGTGCGAACGCCTCGCGAAGTCCGATTTCGTCACCGTCGACACGGAATTCATGCGCGAGAACACCTATTGGCCCGAACTCTGCCTGGTGCAGATCGCCAATACCGAGGAAGCTGCCGCAGTCGATCCGCTCGCGCCGGGAATCGACCTTTCCCCGCTGCTCGATCTGCTGGTCGACAACGAGGAGGTGCTCAAGGTTTTCCACGCCGGCGGGCAGGACGTGGAAATCATCTACAACCTCACCGGCAAGACCCCGCACCCGATCTTCGACACGCAGATCGCGATGATGGCGGTCAGCCAGTCGGAACAGATCGGCTATTCCAACCTCGTCGAAAGCTGGCTGGGCCTGTCGATCGACAAGGGCGCGCGCTTCACCGACTGGTCGCGCCGGCCGCTCACCGAACGGCAGATCGAATACGCGATCGGCGATGTCACGCACCTGTCGAAGATCTTTCCCAAGCTGCTCAAGCGCCTGATCAAGACCGGGCGCGGCGAATGGCTCGACATCGAGATGGAAAAGCTGGCGGACCCGGCCAACTACAAGTCCGATCCGCAGACCGTGTGGCAGAAGATCCGCCCCCCCAGCCGCAACCCCGCGGTCCTTGGCCGGATGCGGGCCATCGCCGCCTGGCGCGAGGCCGAGGCGATGGACAAGAACATCCCGCGCGGCCGCATCATGCGCGATGAAACGCTGGCCGACATCGCCAGCCACCCCCCGCGCGAACAGCACGAACTCGCCAAGGTGCGCGGGCTTTCGAGCGGATGGAAGGACAACGAGATCGGCCGCCGCCTGATGCAAACGCTCGCCGAGGCGAAGCCGCTGACCGAAGCCGAAATGCCGCCCAAGGCGCCGCGCGGCGCGCCGCTGGGCAAGGAAGGCGCGCTGGTGGCCGACCTGCTCAAGCTGCTGCTCAAGATTCGCAGCCGCGAGATCGACATCGCCGCCCGCCTGCTGGCGCGCAGCGACGATCTGGAGGCGCTGGCCGCCGGGCAGCGGCGCAATCTGCCGATCCTGGAAGGATGGCGCTTCGAACAGTTCGGGCGCGACGCGCTCGATCTCGTCGAGGGCAAGCTGGCCTTCGCGGTCGTCGGCGGCAAGCTCAAGATGGCGCACATCGACGACATCGGCGGCGGCAGCGCGGCCGAACCGGTCGCGCATATCGACTGAGCGCATGTCCACCTACCTGCCCACGCTCAAGCAGCTCCAGTATCTCGTCGCCCTGCACGAACACGGCCACTTCGGCCGAGCGGCGGATGCCTGCTTCGTGTCGCAGTCCACGCTTTCGGCTGGCCTGCGCGAACTGGAAACGCTGCTGGGAGTGACGCTGGTCGAACGCACCCGCCGCGTCGTGCGCTTCACGCCGCTGGGCAACCAGGTCGTCGCCAAGGCGCACCGCCTGCTGCGCGAGGCGGAGGAACTGTCCGAACTCGTCCAGTCGCACGGCGCGCCGCTGGCCGGGGAACTGCGCATGAGCGTGATCCCCACGATCGCGCCGTTCCTGCTGCCGCGCATCCTGCCGCGCCTGCGCAAGGAACGCCCGCAACTGCGCCTGTTCCTGCGCGAGGAGCCGAGCGCGGCGGCGATCGAATCGCTCCACCACGGGCGCGCGGACTGCGTGCTGCTGGCCCTGCCCTTCCCCACCGGCGAAGTGGAAGCGGAACACCTGTTCAACGACCGGCTCTATGTCGCCTTCCCCAAGGACGATCCGCGCGATCCGCCGGCCAGCGTTCCGCCCAGCATCATCGATGAGAACCGCCTGCTGTTGCTGGAGGACGGGCACTGTCTGAAGGAACACGCGCTGGCCGCGTGCAACCGCCCGGAACTGCGCGCCAGCGCCACCATGATCGGCACGTCGCTGCACACCCTGGTGCAGATGGTCGATAACGGGCTGGGCCTGACCATGCTGCCCGAAATGGCGGTCGAGGCGGGCATTCTCCACGATACCGAGATCGTCGCGCGCCCGCTACAGGCCGATCATGCCTGGCGCGAGATCGCGCTGGTCTGGCGCAAGAATTCGCCGCGGGGCGAAGAGTTCAGGCTGCTGGCGCAGGAGCTGCGGGCCGGCTGAAACGACGCCGGCTGGCCAGCGTCAGTCCATGTGCTTGAGGCCCACCCGCAGATAATCCCACCCGGTCACCAGCGTCAGCGCGGCCGCGCCCCACAGCGTGGTGAGCCCCACGGTGTGCGGCAGGTTGAAGGTGAAGCCGTCCAGCGTCGCCGTCCAGCCCGGCAGCGCCCCGCCCAGGATCAGCGCGCCCAGCGACACCATCTGGAACGTCGTCTTCCACTTGGCGAGCTTGGACACCGGCACCGAGACCTGGATGCCGCCCAGAAACTCGCGCAGGCCCGACACGGCGATCTCGCGCAGCAGGATCACCAGCCCCGCGATCACGTGCATATCGCCCACATACGGCCCGGTCAGCACGCCCTGCGCGGTCAGTACGAGGATGACCGCCGCCACCATGATCTTGTCGGCGATGGGATCGAGGAAGATTCCGAGCTTGGAAACCGCTCCCTGCGCCCGCGCCAGATAGCCGTCGAAGTAATCGGTGATGCCCATCAGGCAATAGACCGCGAAACCGATCCCGTAGCCCAGCGGCCAGCGGGGGAACCACAACAGCGCGGCGAGCACCGGAACGGTGACAATGCGCGACAGCGTCAGGATGTTGGGCAGCGTCAGCATCACCCCTGCCATACGATGCTCTGCCGCAACGTGAAACCTCCAGTCCGGAATTTTCTGACGTCACGGAAACATCACGCGAACCTGCAACGAGGCGTGGCCCGCAACGGGACACCTGCGTGGCCACCGGAGCCGGAATTGCCTCCGGCCTGTGTGAAAACATGCGTTTGCCCCTTGCCCGCACCGGTCTTGGCGGTAAGGGTCTGCGGCGAACGGGGATGCTTGGCCAGAAAGTATGACGACATCGACGCATCTCATTCATACGCGCCGTTTTCTGCCCTTGTTCGTCACGCAGCTGCTGGGCGCGTTCAACGATAATCTCTTCAAGAACGCGATGGTGCTGTACGTGGTTTACAGCATCTACAACTCCGAGGCGGAAGAAGCGCGTTTTTCCGCGATAGCCTCGGCGCTGTTCATCCTGCCGTTCTTCCTGCTTTCGGCGCTGGCCGGGCAACTGGCCGACATGCGCGACAAGGCGCGGATCATCCGCATCATCAAGTTCTGCGAAATCCTGATCATGCTGGCGGGCGGCGCCGGCCTGGTGCTGGCGTGGAAGGGCATCGCCATCCACACCGCCGCCATTCCACTGATGCTGGCCGCGCTGCTGGCAATGGGGGTGCATTCCACCTTTTTCGGTCCGATCAAGTACGCGATCCTTCCGCAGCACCTGCACGCCAACGAGGTGCTGGCCGGCACCGGACTGGTCGAGGCGGGCACCTATCTCGCGATTCTGGCGGGTACGATCCTGGCGGGATGGATTCCGGTGGAATGGGCTGCAGGGGGCGTGATCGTCACCGCCATGATCGGCTATCTCGCCGGCCGGCAGGTTCCGCCGGCAGAGCCGCTGATTGCAGCGCAACCGCTCGATTACCACATCTGGCGTTCCTCGCTAACGCTCATCCGCAACACCACCCGGCACCGGCGGGTGTTTCTGGCGATCATGGCGATCAGCTTCTTTTGGACGATCGGCGCGGTGCTGTTCATCCAGTTCCCCCCGCTCGCCAAGAACGTGCTCAGCGCCAGCAAGGAAGTGGCCAGCCTGTTCCTCGTGGTGTTCTCGATCGGCGTCGCCATCGGCTCGGTTTCGATCAACGCGCTGCTCAAGGGTACGGTATCGGCACGCTATTCGCCGTGGTCGGTGATCGCGATGGGCCTGTTCATCGTCGCCTTCCACTTCGTTTGCCGGGCCTGGACACCGCCCGAGGACGGACTGCTGATGAACGTCGGCACCTTCGTCCATCATCCCATGGCGGTGCCGCTGCTGCTTTCGCTGCTCGGCATCGCGGTGGCCGGCGGCATGTTCGTGGTGCCGCTCTATGCGTTTCTCACCACCGTGGTCGACAAGTCCGAAACCGCGCGCACGATCGCGGCCAACAACATCGTCAACTCGGGCGCGATGGTCGTCGGCGCAGCGCTGGCGGCGGGACTCAGCGCGGCCAAGGTGGCGCTGATCGACCAGTTGCTGCTGGGCGCGGCGATGTGTCTGGTATCCGCCTGGCTTGGCCAGTTGCTCTACGCGGCCGAGCGCGCCTGCGCCGACGAGGTTTCGCCAGCCTGACCCGGCACGGCCGCCCGCCCGGTCAGGCGATCCCGGTCAGGCGATCCCGGTCAGGCGATCCCGGTCAGGCGATCCACGCCATGATGGCGACGAAGCAGGCGCAATAGGCGATCAGGAAGTCCTTGACGTCCTGCCGGGTGATATGGCGCGGATCGACCGGTTTCGAGCGTAGCTCGGCACGGCGCATCGCTTCCAGCACTTCCGGCTCGAACACCGGCAGAGCGCGGAGCACCCGCGCCGGCAGGCGTCGCCGGAACGGATGACCGGATGTTTTGCGAAGACCGAACTGGGGGCGAAGCGACGTTTCCATGACGCCGCTTTAACGCCTTGTTCACCACTGTGATCCCCGGTTCCGCGTCGCTTTTTGGCACAGTGCCGGAGCGGGACAGTTATGCGGTGGCGGCTTCCGACATGGCGATGATCCGCGCCCATTCGTCCGGCTTCACCGCCGACACCGACAGGCGCGATTGCCGGATCAGGTCCATGTCGGCCAGTTCCGGCGTGGCCTTGATCTGCTTGAGCGTGACCGGGTGCTTCAGTTTTTCGACCGGCTTGACCTTGACCGCGGCCCACTTGCCCTCCGGATCGGTCGGGTCGGTGATGCCGCCCTTGCTGATGGTGATCACGCCCACGATCTCCAGCCCGATGTTGGAGTGGTAGAAGAAGGCGAGATCGCCCTCCTTCATCGTGCGCAGGTTCCGCGCGGCCAGATGGTTGCGCACGCCGTCCCACGTCCCCTCGCCTTCGGCGACAAGATCGTCCCAGCTATAAGCGTCGGGTTCCGACTTCATCAGCCAAAGCGCCATCCCATCCTTGATTTTGATCATGAAAGCCTTCCGCAAACCGGGTATGCGGGCCTCATAACCGCAATTTGCGCACAGGAATATCATGAACCTCGAAACTTTGCCGGTGCTCTCGCTCGCCAGCGATCCCGCCGCGCTTTCCCGCGATCTGGGCGAAAGCTTCCAGACTTTCGGCTTCGCCATGGTGCGCGACCACGGCATCGATCCGGACCTGATCGATCGGGCGTGGCGCCTGACCGAAGCCTTCTTCGCGCTGCCGGAGGAGGAGAAGCGCTCGTACTTCCTCGATGGCCTTGCCGGCGCGCGCGGCTATACCCCGTTCGGCGTGGAAATCGCCAAGGGTGCCAAGGCGCGCGACCTCAAGGAGTTCTGGCACGTTGGGCGCGACCTGCCGGCGGGCCACCCGCTGGCCACCACGTCGATGCCGCCCAACATCTGGCCGACGCGGCCGGAAGGCTTCCGCGAGACGTTCGAAGCGCTCTACGCCGCGTTCGACCAGACCGGCGCGCGCATCCTGGCGCGCATCGCGGTGTGGCTGGGGCTGGATGAAAACTGGTTCGATCCTGCCATCGCCGACGGCAACTCGGTCATGCGCCTGCTGCACTATCCGCCGGTGCCCGATGCCGAAGGCGGCGCGATCCGCGCCGGCGCGCACGAGGATATAAACCTGATCACCCTGCTGCTGGGCGCGGAAGAAGCGGGCCTCGAACTGCTGACCAAGGATGGCCGCTGGATCGGCGTCTCCCCGCCCGACGGCGCGCTCGTCGTCAACATCGGCGACATGCTGCAGCGCCTGACCAACCACGTGCTGCCATCGACCACGCACCGCGTCCGCAATCCGGAAGGCCCGCGCACCGCGTTCAGCCGCTATTCGATGCCCTTCTTCCTGCACCTGCGCAGCGACTTCGCCTTCCGCACGCTGCCCCAGTGCATCACGCCCGAGAATCCGGACCGCTATCCGGTATCGATCACCGCCGACGATTACCTGCAGGAACGCCTGCGCGAAATCGGCCTGAAGAAATAGGTGGGGCGGCGATGCCTCGACGGCCGTCAGCGACTCTTCCTGCAAGGGATGCAGGAAGGTCGGCATGACCTCGGCCGACCTCCTAGCGGCATATATACGAACCTATGCGCTCGACGGTAACCGCTTCCGGCAGTTTCAGGAAGCGGCAGCCATCCCCGAGACTCCGCAGAACAGCAAGGTGGACACCTCGAAGAACCGTCTGATTTTGGCGTAATTGCGATGTGATGGCACAGGAGCGGGT
>APMI01040195.1_pt1 | contig 11569 bp, 11 predicted proteins | sample 667938 | NCBI WGS metagenome assembly APMI01 (sample SAMN01084076, study PRJNA167559) | wastewater metagenome | biome: Wastewater | place: Denmark: Ejby Moelle, Odense | collected 2011-11-28 | reverse complement strand
AAAACCAGCACCCGCGATCGCACTGGGCCGCCGCCAGCGTCGTCGCCGCCGACGGCTCGCCGCTGCCCGCCGACGACCAGCCCTCCAGCCTCGTCCTTCCCATGGGCCGCAAGGGCCCCGCCTTCCTGATCTACCCCAATTTCGACGTCTATCTCGAATGGAACCAGTCCTTCGTCTACACGCTCACCGCCGGCCATTTGGCGGCCCGCTTCGCCGGCGCAAAGCCCTATGATCCGATGAACCCGGACCGTGCGCTGACGATCAACGAGATGAAGCAATTGCAGGAAAAACTCGTCGCCCGTGGCCACGACGTCGGCAATATCGACGGCGTGCTGGGCACCGGCACCCGCACCGCGCTGCAAAAGGTTCAAAAGGAAATGGGCCTGCCCGCCGATGGCTGGCCCACCCAGCAATTGCTGCAGGTTCTCTAGGCGGGACGGATGAGCGACGCCCCGCCACAACCCGCGAAAGACGAAACGCCCGAAGCGCCGGCGTCGCAGCCGGTAGATCTGGTGGCGGCGCTGACCGCTCTCCTGCTTTGCCAGCTTGCGGGCGAGGTCATCGTGCTCGGCCTGCGCCAGATCTACCCGGCGCTGGCCTTTCCCGGCCCCGTCATCGGCATGGCGCTGATGTTGGCGGCGCTGGTCTGGCGCGGCGTGCCCGGCGCCGACCTCGACGCCACCGCGTCGGCCATCCTGCGCAACCTGTCGCTGCTGTTCGTGCCCGCCGCCGTCGGCATCGTACAATACGGTTCGGCGCTGGCCGAGTTCGGGCTGGCGCTGGCGGTCGCGCTCATCGTCTCCACCGTGCTGACGCTGGCGGTCACAGTCGGCGTCTTCGTCCTGCTGGCGGGCAATGCCGATGACCGCTGATCCCCGCGACATCTGGGTCTATCTTGCCGCCTCGCCGCTGGTGTGGCTCACCGTCACGCTGGCCGCCTATGCCGTCGCCCGGCGCATTGCCGGCCTGTTCGGCAACCATCCTCTGGCCAATGTCGTGGTCATCGCCGCGGCGCTGATCGTGGCGATGTTGCTCGCCACCGGCGCCAGCTACCAGACCTATTTCGAGGGCGCGCAATTCGTCCATTTCATGCTCGGCCCCGCCACCGTGGCGCTGGCGATACCGCTGTGGCGCAACCGCGCGCTGGTGCGCCGTTTCCTGCTGCCGATGGGCGCGGCGCTGGTCGCCGGGTCGCTGACGGCCGTCACAAGCGCTGTCGCCATCGCCTGGGCGCTCGGCGCGCCGCCACAGGTGCTCGCCTCGCTCGCGCCGAAATCGGCGACCGCGCCCATCGCCATGGAACTGTCGAAATCGCTCGGCGGCATGCCCGCACTCACCGCCGTGCTGGTGGTGTTGACCGGCATCATCGGCGCGGTGATCGTCACCCCCCTCATGAACGCGCTCAGGATCAGGAATTTCGCCGCGCGCGGCTTTGCCGCCGGCGTCGCCTCGCACGGCATCGGCGCCGCCCGCGCCTTTCAGGTGTCGGAAGTCGCCGGCGCCTTCGCCGGCATCGCCATCGGCCTCAACGGCGCGCTCACCAGCCTGCTGGTGCTGCTCTGGCTGGCGTTCGGCGGCTAACGGTTGCTCGCACGGTTCTGCGTTTCACGCAATGATCGCTCAGTCCGCCATCGTTTCCAGCGACGCATATCCGTGCGGCCGCTCGCCATCGTCGAACGGCGTCATCACCTCGACGAACCTGTCGGGATAGAAGCCGTTGAAGCGGGTTCTCAAGGACAGCGAATAGGCGCCGATATGGCCGATTTCGATCCAGTCGCCGGTATCGACCGTCTCCGGCAGCCAGAACGGCCGCGACAGGATGTCGACGCTGTCGCAAGTCGCGCCGCACACCTTGAACGGCACGATGTTCGCAGCGTCGCCATTGCGCTGGCGGATCGCCGGGTCGGGAATGAACTTGGCCGGCAGCGTGATCTTTCCGGTCCACGAATCCGACAGCGACGCCCAGATGCCGTCATTGATGTAGAGGCGACGCCCCTTGCGCAGCAGCACCCGCACGATCAGCGAGAAGGCGCGGGCCACGATTACCCGGCCGGGCTCCGCCACCAGCGGCGTGTCGCCAAATCCCCATTCCTCGATGTCGGAGCGAAGCCGCGACATCAACTGCCCGATCGACGGCATATCGGGGACCTTGCGGTTCGGGTCATGGCCGTATTCGGCGGGAAATCCGCCGCCGACATCCAATCCCACCAGCGGAACGCCGGCGCGGTTGCGCACCCAGTCGGCGCTTTTCAGCGCCCGGTCGTAGGTGTCGGGATCCTCGATCTGGCTGCCGACATGAAAACAGATGCCGACCTTGAAGCCGGACCTGTGCAGCCGTTGCAACAACTCGACCCCCTGCGCCGGCCCGGCGCCGAATTTTTTCGACAGCTCGTAGGCGGCGTGGCCCTTGGTCTGGATGCGCACATAGATGGTGATCTGGCCCGGATCGATGTCGAGCGCGCGCACAACCCGCACGACCTTCGTCACCTCGTCCTCGTGGTCCACCACGGTGACGCGGATGCCGTATTGCTCCAGCGCCAGCCTGATGTCCGACTGCGCCTTGATCGGATGCATGTAGAGCATTTCCGCCTTGGGCGCGAGTTCGCGCACCGCGCGGATTTCGCCCGGGGACGCGACGTCGAAACAGTTGACGCCGATCTCGGCCAGCGTCTTCAGCACCATCGGCTCGCCATTGGTCTTCACCGCATAGGCGGTCTTGCCGGGAAACATACCCATGAACGCCTGCGCGTCGGCCTTCAGCACGCTTGGATGGAAACAGTAGACCGGCTCGTCCGGCCTCAACTCAAGGGCTGCGGCCTTGGCGGTGTCGAATCGTTGCATGGCAGGCTCCGGATTTGCCGCAGCAGTAACAGGCGGGCTGTCCGCCGCAAAGCGCGGCGCTCGTCCGGGAGTCGCCTGTTTCGGGTCGCAGGTTTCGGGTGGCCGCCGCCGTGCGGACCCGCTACGGCTGCGGTCGAACAGGACGATCGGGCATGGCAATCGGGCAAACGACGGCGGCAGGACCGCAGCTTTCGGCCAACAGGATGACGGCGGCGCTGTGGCTGCAACTGGTCGTGCTGTCATGCCTGTGGGGCGGCTCGTTCTTCTTCGCCGGCGTCGCCGTCCGCGAATTGCCGCCGCTGTTGCTGGTGCTGCTGCGCGTCGGCGTCGCCGCTTTGGCGCTCAACCTGTTCCTGGCGCTGCGCGGCCCCTCGATCCGCGTCGCCTTGCCCTATGCCGGGCCGTTCCTCGCGCTCGCCATCCTCAACAACATCGTTCCGTTTTCGCTGATGTTCGCCGGCCAGACCGCCATTGGCTCGGGCCTCGCCTCGGTGCTCAACGCCACCACCCCGGTGTGGACCCTCATTCTCGCCGGCTATGTCTTTCGCAGCGAAGCCCCGTCCTGGAACAAGCTGCTCGGCATTCTGCTTGGCATCGCCGGCGTCGCCGTGATGATCGGACCTGGCCTCGTCGCCGGACTCGGCGGCCCGGTATGGGCGAAGTTCGCGCTGATCGGAACCGCCGTCTCCTACGGATTTGCGGCCATCTACGCCCGCCGCTTCGCCGCCCTGGCGCCGATCGTGGTCGCCGCCGGCCAGTTGACCGCCTCCACCCTGATCATGGTTCCGGTCGTTGTCGCCACCGCCGGTTTTTCCGCGCTCACCACCGCCACCGTCCCGGTGTGGACCTCGGTCATCTTGCTGGCGCTGTTGTCGACGGCGCTCGCCTACATCATCTATTTCAACCTGATCGCCCGCGCCGGCGCCTCCAACGCCTCGCTTGTCACCCTGCTGATTCCGGTCAGCGCGCTGGTGCTCGGATCGGCGTTTCTGGGCGAGCGGCTGGAACTGTTCGAACTCGCCGGCATGGCGCTGATCGGGCTCGGTCTGGTGGCGATTGATGGCCGGCTGCTGCGGCGCCGGTAACCGACTACCGCGCCAGGGCTCCGCGTCGCGCGTCGCGCAGAAAAAGACGTTTTTGGGACGTCCGCATTTTGGGGAACGATTTCCGCCACTTGCCCGATGCTTAGGATTCACATTTTCACAGGCCGTGACATCCATGCAACAAAACGGCTTGTCTAGCGTTGAATTTCGCCTACACTTTCGCTCATTGACCGCAGAGGAGGCTCAAATATGGGACTGACACGGCCAATCAATGCACTGGTGATTTGTGCTGCGTTCGCTTTTATAGGCGCCATGATCCTGGGGGTTCTGCCCTGATATTTGGGGCGACGAGGAACTCGCAATCCAGGAAATACTCCTCCGATACTGAGGCAAACTGAATGGAAAAGGCCGGGATCAGATCCCGGCCTTTTTCATGGTCATCGGCAGGCGTCAGGCGGCCGACGCCTGCACCGCCGGCTGGCCGGGCGCCGTCGGCCGGATGCCGATCATATGGCAGATCGCGAACCCCAGATCGGCGCGGTTCATGGTGTAGAAATGGAAGTCGTAGACGCCGCGCTCCACCAGGTCGAGCACCTGCTCCGACGCCACCGCCGCAGCCACCAGCGAATGGGTCTGCGGGTCGTTGTCGAGCCCGTCGAACCGTTCCGCCAGCCAGGCCGGCAGATGCGCGCCGCAGCGTCCGGCGAAATTGGTCACCGCCCTGAAATTGTGCACCGGCAGGATGCCCGGCACGATCGGGATGTAGATGCCGGCGCGGCGCACCCGCTCGACATAACGCTCGTAAACGTCGTTGTCGAAGAAGAACTGGGTGATCGCCCGCGTCGCTCCGTTGTCGACCTTGCGCTTCAGCATCTCGATATCGGTGGCGAAATCCGGGCTTTCGGGATGTTTGTCGGGATAGGCCGAGACCGAAATGTCGGTCGCGCCCTGCGCCGAGATCGCGCCGACCAGTTCCGCGCCATTGGCGTAGCCCTGCGGATGCGGCGCGTAGCGCGCGCCCACGCCTGCCGCCGGATCGCCGCGCAGCGCCACGAAGCGCTTGACGCCCATCGCGATAAAGTCGGCGATGACCTTGTTCGATTCATCGCGGCTGGTGTCGACGCAGGTCAGATGCGCCGCCGGTTGCAGCGTAGACTGCTCCAGAATGCGCTTCACCGTGCGCGCCGTGCGTTCGCGCGTCGAGCCGCCGGCCCCGTAGGTCACCGAGACGAAGCTTGGATTGAGCGGTTCGAGCCGCTGCACCGTTTCCCAAAGCCTCATTTCCATCTCGTCGGTCTTCGGCGGGAAGAACTCGAAGGAGACGCGCACCTTGTCGCCGATGTCGGGGCGGCGAGAGAGGCGGAACTGGGACATCAGGCGGTCTCCGTGACACTGGTTCTGGAAGGTTCGGCGATCAGCAGCCGGCGGTCGCGGCCGAGCCACAATTTGACGGTCAGGCCGGCCGGTTGGCCCGCGGCCGGGGCGAATGTCCGGGTTTCGACATGTTCGAGGCCGGCGTCCTGCATCCAATCGACGATCTGCCTGTCGGAAAAGCCGAGCCTGAGATGCGCATGGTCGTCGCGCAGAAATTCCAGCGCATGCGGCGCGAAGTCGACGATCGCCAGCCGCCCGGCATGGCGCAGCACCCGCGCCGCCTCGCGGATCGCCAGCGCCGGTTCGTGCAGATAGTGCAGCACCTGATGGATGGTCACCAGGTCGAAACTGTCGCGTTCGAACGGCAGCGCCAGCAGATCGCCCTGGCGCACCTGCGCATTTGCGACGTCGGCGCGTTCGAGATTGGCCCGCGCCACCGCCAGCATCTCCCGCGACATGTCGACGCCGACGCCGCGCCGGTAGAGCGGCGCGAATAGTTCCAGCATCCGACCGGTGCCGGTGCCGAGATCCAGCATTGCCTGGAACGGCTGGTTGCCGATCGCCTGCGTCAGCGCCGCCTCCACCGCAGCATCCGGCGCATGCAGGGCTCGCAGTTGGTCCCAGCCCGCGGCGTTGGCGTCGAAATAGGACGACGCTTTTTCCTGATGCCGGCGCTTGACCGAGGCCAGCCGTTCGAGATCGCGGCCGATGGCGCCGTCATGCGCGTCGATACGGCCGATCAGTTCGGCGACGAATTCGCGCGCATTCTCATCGTCGGACAGGCGGAAATAGGCCCAGGAGCCTTCCTGGTAGCGGCCGATCAGCCCGGCTTCGAGCAGCAGTTTGAGATGACGCGAGACGCGCGGCTGCGACTGGCCAAGAATATCGGTCAGGTCAGACACGGTCAGGTCGCCGCGCGACAGCAGGGAAAGAATACGCATCCGGCTGGTTTCGGCAGCCGCCTTGAGCGTATCGACCATCCGGTCCAGACTGAGCCTTGTCAAAGACGCCTCCAATCAGACATAAACATATCTTTATATCCACTATCGGTCTCACACAAGCACCAATGTCGCGTTCTGAAAACAAAATGGCGCAAGCCGCCCACTCCGCAGGCTTCGAGGTTCGCAACGGCGAGCGCAGGCTCGCGCTCGATCCGGCCTCGATGCCGCCGGACGCCGGCCTCGTCTTCATCGGCCGCGTCGCCTCGCCCTGGCTGCGGCGCGAGGACTGTCCGAAGAATATCGCGCAGGCGCGCGAGCGCGGCGCACCGGCCGAAATTCACGTCGATCCGGCTTTTCGCGACGGGCTTGACGGTCTGGCCGTCTGCAGCCACCTCGTCCTGCTGACCTGGCTCGACCGCGCCCCGCGCGACCTGATCGTGCAGAAGCCGCGCCACGCCGAAGCGCCGCGCGGCACCTTCGCCCTGCGCTCGCCGGTGCGGCCGAACCCGGTCGGCCTGCATGTCTGCGCAATCCTGTCGGTCGACGTCGAGGCCGGGATCGTCGCCGTCGACGCCATCGACGTGCTCGACGCCACGCCGGTCATCGACATAAAACCCTATTTCGCGTCGACCGACGCGGTAGCCGCCGCGACCCGGCCGCAAGACGCCTGACAATGGCCACCGAACGCCAGAAGGCCATCGCTCGCGGCCTGACGCTGCTGATCCCCGGCGCGCCCTGGGCCGACGCCGAGCCGATCCGCCAGGCGGCCGCCGGTCGTCAGTTGAAGACGCTGCCGCCCTCGGTGGCGCTATGGCTGTCGACCGTCGCCCATATCCGCCATGTCCACACCGACTACGACGCCCTGCTGGCCGAAGGCTACGACCAGCCGTCCGCCCGCCATTTCGTCGTCGACCAGATCAATGAGGTGCTGACGACGTGGCGCGCCACCCGCCTGCTCAACCCCGACAGCGACGACGAGTAAGCGCCGGTCACGGCCAATTGAAGCACTTATGTCGCCAGACGGACGTGATATGAGTGCAGTCGTGTGACCGGTTGGGGTTTGGGGCGCTCGATGCCGCGTGAAAAGAAGGTTTCGTCGCAACCGGCGTCGCCATGGCGGCGGTTTATCGGCCGATTTTCGCTGCCCGGCTTCGAAAGCTGGTCGACCACCGTCCGCACCCTGGTCCTCAACCTGTTCTTCCTGCTGATCGTCATCATTCTGGCGCCGCTGATTGTCGGCCAGTTCCGCCGCGATCAGGTGATCATCGAGCCGATCGGCGTCCCCGCCGCCATGGCCGAGCGCGGCATGACCGCGGACGTCGCCGCCAGCCGTATCTGGGACGGGCTGCTCGACGTGTCGCTGGCGGCGAAGACCACCAAGCAGTCGATCGCCGCCTTACCCGATTCGCGCCATGTCGAGTTTTCCTTCCCCGATTCCGGCCTGTCGATCGAATCGCTCGTCTACCATGTGCGCAAACTGTTCAATGCCTACGAGACCCGCATCGCCGGCGAGTTCGTCTGCGCCGATCCCGCCTGCGCGCCGGCCGACGCGCGGCTGCGGCTGCGCGTTATCCGCGACGATGTCGAACTGGTCGACCTGCCGCCGGTGGGCGATCGGTCGGAGCGCGCCTATTTCGCCGACGCAGCCTCGGGCGTGCTGGCGGTGCTCGACCCGTTCGTCGCCATTTCCGCCAACGCCGAGACCCAGCCCCTGAAGGCCACGGTTCTGGCGCGCCGGATGATCCGCGCCCACCACCCGGACGCCAAATGGGCGCACAACCTCATCGGCCGCATCCGCATCGACCACAATGACCTGCCGGCCGCGATCGGCGAATTCCGCGCCGCGCTGGCGCTCGATCCGGCGTTCCGCCCGGCCCGCAACAACCTCGCCAATTCGCTGTTGGCAAGCGGCGACATCGCCGGCGCAAAGGCGGAGTTCGCCGAAGTGCGGCGGCTCGCCCCGCGCGACGTCATCGCCGCCGAGGGCGTCGCCGACATTGCGCTGGCGGAAAATCGGCCCGACGAGGCTGTCAGGCTGCTGGAATCAGCCGCCGAACTCGATCCGGTCAATCCGCGCTATTTCACCCGCGCCGGCACGATCCTGCTTGAACGTGGCGAGCAGCAGGCCGGCGTCGCCCAGCTGAAAAAGGCGCTGGAGCTCGATCCAGGCTACCCTGCCGCCTTTGCCCAGCTTGCCGCCATCCCGCTTGCAGCCGGCGATTTCGCCGCCGCCGAACGGGTTTATCGCGACGCAGCCGACTATGCGCCCGACGACGCGACGGCAATATCGGCCCACGGCCGCATCCTCGCCATTCTGAAGGACTGGTCGGCGGCCGAAACCCGCTATGCGCGCGCCGTCGCGCTTGCGCCTGCCAGCGCCGACTACCGTCTCGAGCACGCCCGCGTCCTGCAGCGCCTGGGACGCCACCGCGACGCCCTGTCCGAACTCGACCAGGCAAAGGCGCTGGCGCCCGCCAATGCCGATGTCTGGATGTCGATCGGCGACAGCCAGCGCGATCTCGGCGCACGCGCCGATGCGGTCGCCGCCTACCGGAAATTTCTCGAATTCGCCCCATCCGACGCGCCGATGCGGCCGGTCGCCGAACAGTTCATCCGGCTGCTGTCGGGCTGAAGCTTCGGATCAGCCCGGATAGACCCACTGCTCGCCGATCCGCACCGACACGTCCTCGCCGCGCGCGATCCGGCCGGGCTTTTCCACCCAGGCCACCAGTCCGCGCAACCTCTGCGCCGACTGCGGGAAGCGCAGCGCGCTGTCGGCGATCTCGGGCAGTCCGGCGCGCCTGGCCACCAACCTGCCGGCCACCTGGCACGGCGCGTTCTGGCCGTCGACCTTCAGCACCGCGCCGCCGGCGAAGAACAGCCGCGTCCCCGGCGGGATCATCGACAGCATCGGCACATTGTCGATCACCAGATTGGCGCCGATCCATTCCGGCAGTATCTCCGCCAAACCCATCCGGTCGGCGATCGTCCGCAGTTCCTGCGACGACACGATCGATATCTGCCGTTCGTTGCGCATGTCTGTTCCGCGCCCGTACCAGGGCTCGCGCCCGCCGGATTTGCGCGTCAAGCCGCGATGATGGTCGCCGGCGATGCCCTCGAAATCGACATCGAACCCGTCGACCGCCCGCGTCTCGAAGTCCTCGCCCGGCGCCACCAGCGTCGCCGTCACCTTGCCGAGCAGTTTCTTGCCCTTGACGATTTCGGGAAGTTCCTCGGGCCGTTGCGCAAACAGCGGTTCGAGGTCGCGCATCACATCTTCCTCAACAACGCGCTCGCAATCGAATAGCCGGCGCCGAAGGCGCACAGCAGCCCGTAATCGCCGGGCTCCATGTCCTCGTGATACTGCTTCAGCGCGATCACCGCGCCGGCGGCGGCGGTGTTGCCGAGCTTTTCCAGCACCATCGGCGCGGTGTCGGCGTCGGCCTCATGGCCGAGCGCCAGCTTCATGATCATCGCGTTCATCCGCCCATTGGCCTGGTGCAGCCAGTAGCGCCGCACGTCCGCCGGCGCCATCTCGTGGTCGGCGAGGAAGGCGGTAATGAAGCGGTGCGCCGCATGCGTCACCTCCTTGAACACCTTCTGCCCGTTCTGCTTGATCATCTTGCCGTCCATCGGCACCACATAGGGGTCGGGCTCGGCCGTGCGCGACAAAAAGCCGAAATTGGTGCGGATATTGTTGGAGAACTGCGTCCACGAGCGGGTGTCGATCACCTCGAAGCGGCCGGGCCGCGTCTCGTCCGTTTCGATCGCCTCGACCACCATCGCCACCGACGCGTCGCCGAAGATGAAATGCGTCTGCCGGTCGCGAAAATTCAGCTGGCCGGTAATGATCTCGGGCGTCACCACCAGCACACGTTTATGCGCGCCCGAGCGCGCCAGGGCGGTCGCCACATGCAGCGCCGCGCCGGCCGATGAGCAGCCCAGCCCCATGTCGAACGCCGCGCCGTTTATCCCCAGCGCGTTCTGGATCTCGATCGCGATCGCCGGATAGGGCCGCTGCTGGTGCGAGGCCGAGCAGATTACCATGTCGACCGACGACGCCTCGACGCCGGCATGCGCCAGCGCCCGCGTCGCCGCCGCGATGCCGAACTCCGCCATCACCGACAGTTCGTCGTCGGCGCGCTGCGCGATCACCGGCGCCATCCGGTCGACGTCCAGAATGCCCTCACGCGTCAGCACATGCCGGTTCTTCACCCCAGACGCGTAGACGATGAACTCGCTGTCGGATTTCGGCAGCGCCACTTCGCCGCGCGCCGCGCGCGCCACGTTCTCATGGTCGATCCACTGGTTGAACGAGGCGACAAGTTCGTCATTAGTGATCGTCGCTTCGGGTATCTCGACGCCGATCCCGCTGATGATGATGCGTTTCATGCGTATGCGTTCCAGCCCCGGCTGCCGACGGACAATATCGCGGCGGTGTATGTCAGTTTATTGGGCGTGCAAAGCCGCAAGGCGCGAAAAGTGGCGGCGCGCCGATCACTTGGTCTTTCGCCTCTTAACGTTGCCGTGTGTCGAAAGAACGCCGCTACCTGAGCGCGACGATGAACAGGCGCGGAAAACGCAGCAGCGACTTGCCGTCGACCCGCGCCGGATAGGCCGTCGCGATCCGCTCGAGATAGGCGGCGAGAAACCGGCTTTTCTCGTCCGCCGACAGCGGGTCGAGAAACGGCTTCAACCCGGTCGATTTCAGCCATTCGACGATCGCGTCCGGCCCGTCGAGCGGATGGTTATAGAAAGTATGCCAGATGTCGATCCGGCTCGATGCCGGCCTGAGCAGGTCGTAATAATCGCCGACCGGCGGCAGCGGGTCGCGCGCCGCGTCCGCTATTTTTTCCGAAAACGGCATGGCCAGCGCCGCCTCGCGCATCAGCTGGTGCGACGGCTCGGCCAGATTGTCGGGCATCTGCACCGCCAGCGCGCCGCCTGGCGCAAGAAAACCGATCAGCCGTCTCAGCAGGCGCGGATGCTGCGGCAGCCACTGGAACACGGCGTTGGCGAAGATGACGTCGACCGGTTCGACCGGCTCCCAGTTCGCCGCGTCGGCAAGCGAAAACGCCACGCGCGGCAGCCGCTTCCTCGCCTTGTCGATCATGTCGGGCGAGGTGTCGAAGCCGGAAACCTCCGCATCCGGCCAGCGCTCGACCAGAAGCTCGGTCGAATTGCCCGGCCCGCAACCGATGTCGACCACCCGCTTCGGGCTCTCCACCGGCACGCGCGCCAGGAGGTCGCGCGCCGGCCGCGTCCGCTCGTCCTCGAACTTGAGATATTGCGCCGCCGACCAGTCGGATTTTTGCGGGTTGCTCATCCCCCGCCTATACGCCGGCCACACCCGTTTGCCTATCGGCTTCA
>APMI01000838.1_pt1 | contig 11569 bp, 10 predicted proteins | sample 667938 | NCBI WGS metagenome assembly APMI01 (sample SAMN01084076, study PRJNA167559) | wastewater metagenome | biome: Wastewater | place: Denmark: Ejby Moelle, Odense | collected 2011-11-28 | reverse complement strand
CCTCATCGCTGGCTGCCAAATACCTCACCCTGAAAAACAAGGTGGGTTCGCCGGGCGCTTACTGCTATTCATCCGAAGGTGGCGATATTGGTAAGGCGTTGAGCACCCGTTCGCTGTCAATCCACGAACGCCTGGAGCAACGGCCGCATTGAGCGAGGTCTGGCGGCAACTGCCCCTCTGTTCGCATCCCAGAATCAAGATTAGATGGAGAAGCTCTCACCATGTTTCGGGATAATATGAAATAGCGGTGACCTTCGTTCATCAAAGCCCTCGTATTGGCAGTACTTTGCGATGGCCTCGTGGTCCACAAGAGTGATCTCGCTGACCCGCGGCGTCAGAAAGCAGCGTGCGAATTTGTCCGCTCCTCGCGAAAGTGGGTCTAGTTGGCTGAAGGTGCCGCACTTACCCGTCGGTGGCTTGATTTGCAAGGGGGGAGATCCATCAGGCGTATTCGATGCCTTCTTCCGCTCTCCGAACCAGCCGAAATAGGTATTCACATCCATTTTGTCCCCGAGCTGATGCAAGATTGACACCTTTGTGATGAGTTCTTTTTCCTCGGCTTCTTCAATTGCCCTTATGTTGGCGAATAGCACACACAGCCGCAAGGTCTCGGTCAACTCGGCACATGGCACGTGGCGACCCGCTAGCTCTAGGATTCGTTCTTTGATTGGTTGGATCTTGCCTACACCATCTTGTGCACTCATAAGCTGAAGCGCTCGTTCGAGCGGGGTGGGCGAAGGTATATCATCGAACCATTGTCGAATCTCTCTCAACGCATCGGCCACCTCCCAGGCGTCGGATGGCCTCAATATGTTGGCAAACAGCGAACGTAGGTTCAAAGCGCGCTTCCAGTTGTTGCCCACCAGCTGGACTGACTCCGAACCGAGGGCGCTGACAAGCGCCTTAAAGTTGGCAGGTTCGCCGATTGACTCTAAGGCTCTGAGGATGGAATGGCGATTGACTAGGGTCACGGACTTTTTGCTGATTGCCTCCATTAGATTGTCTCGATATCCCTCCAATCCTGCGTACAACGCTGCGTTCTGGCTGGCATATCCCAGCTGGGCGAGCCGCTTAATTTCCCTGTCCAAATGCTTGGTGCCCGACCCTCCAGACAAATAGTGCGAATGTAACCCTGTCGCGCCCAAGGGAATGCCCTCGGAGCGCGCCAGGATTAGACCCATGGCGATCAGGAACCAAGGATTTTCTTGCAAACGCGGATTTGCAATGTGTGCGGAATAGCAGACGCAAGACATAACGGGGTGCTTTCCTATGTACGGTAGTGCTAGCAATGGACCTACCGGTAGAATCCGAGTTGGGCCGTCAATGACCTTCTCCAAGTCAAGGTCGGTATCGAAAGACAAGTCGATCAAGAGGATGTCGGCGCCTCCCATGTCACCGGATGTGGCGCACAGTTTCTGTGCCTGCGCCCACGAGTCGATATAGCTGAAATCAAGCTGCATCGATGCGGCCGCGCCCAGTTCAGCAAGAACGCGCGAAGCCTGGTCATCGATGACAAGTACGCTCAGATTCTCTGCAAGGCCGAAAGTCGCCATGAGACAGTTCCTCCAATTGGAATTACGATAATTTTGGGTACGGCACCTTTTGGACGTCGATGGTTGTTCGTTTTTCAGCGATGAAGACGCCCGGCATAGCGGTATCGATTAGTGTCGTGGTCACTGCGGGATCAATGTAAATAAAACTTCCCTGCGGCCAGGCGCGCGCAATATCCATCATGGCCGCAACGGTATTGCTGATCACTGGTCGAGCATCGCCCCCTTGTTGCCTAGATCTGTGTAGCAAGGCTAGCTGATGGTTTCCCGCTTCGACCCACAATTCGAGCGGCGCGTCCTGGCCGTCCTGTGCGCGAATGTTGCGCACCGGTTCCATTGCGAAAAAGAGCATGATAGACACGCAGCGCTGGGCGAGCAGTTCTGTGGCCGAACCACGGCCGCGTAGACCTAGGCGTTCGTTGAGGAATCGAAAGATCGCCCCTATCTCAGGCACGTCCTTGAGCGTCCAATACTTATGTTTGGCGGCAACCACGCGTATTGCCAGATAGAGGATATGGCAAAAAATCGAGCACTGATCGTCTTCTCGGAATTCGAGACCGTCGAAAGTCGGCGCAGCAAACCAGTAGGCAGCTGTACTCAGGGCAGTGGACGCCTGCGCCGCGACATCCATAGACAGGAGAGTCTTGTACATGTCGTCAAGATCCGGAGGTCTTGGCGGCGGGCACATATTCGTGAACTGGTCGAGGGCGCGCCACGATATCTGCGCCAAGTCCTGATTGAGGTTCTTAAACTCGTGCGCCAGTGCCTGCGCCAAGTCATGCTTGCGCTGCGCTGGCAGGCTTGCCTGGCTAGCGGCCTGTAGCGAATGAACGAGGTTTGATAGCAGCAGATCTAGATCCCGATCCGTATGCGAGGTACCCTTGAACCTGTACACCATGAACAAGGATGCGGCCCAGTGCGGCGGGACGTCATTCGGCTGCGGAGTACCGGCACTGACATAGACCCATACGAGCATGGCGTCCGAAACCATTTTCATGCCCAGTTCGGCGCCCAATTCATCGCTTATCGCCAAGCGAAAGTCATTTAATCGCTCCGTCCACTCCGACGCAGACTGATCATTCACCCGGTCCGGATGAAACGTATGCCCCCATGCGTCATGCGGGAGGTTTTGATCGCCATGCGCGTCACCTGCTGTTCGGCCTGCGGGCGCATCGGACTCTTCCAGGCGGCTGAGGTGTAGGAATACGGGACGGGTGTAGATATCACGGTACGTCAGCAGGCTGCGGCAATTATGGCTGCTGAAGAAGCGCTCCAGTGCCTTACCGTACCAAGTATTCGCTGCGCTGCTCCCACTATCGCGGGGAAGAACGCAGAAGCATGCTTGCTGACCGAGCTCCGACCAGGAACCGAACGGCCCGGGCCGTAGCCAAACCAAGTCCAGCGACAGAACTTGGATCTCGGTTCTATGGGATGCATCGCGCCCTTCGTACAGGCATCGGAATTCCGTCTCGCAGCCGAAGCTCTCGATGCCATGTGCCACACTTTTCATGCAATTGCCAACGGTTCCTGTGCCCTCCATGACTGCAACAAGTAAATCCTGCAGATATTGTCCGCTGTATTCTGTACGCTTGATCAATGATTCCGCTGGAAGTGACTTCATTTCTTCATCAAGCTCCAACTTAGCAATCGAAGGGAAGGTCCTTCAGTCCTCGAGCCAAGTTCGTATGGCGATAATAATTTCGACTCAATAGGCTGAAACGAATTTGCGGACGCGACCCGTTGCAGCTCTTCAGTCGTGCGTAGGACCCGAAAATACTCCCCGACCGCTCCCCTCTCTTTGACCAACAATGGGCGGCTGATGATTATCGGGCCGGAGCCGTCGCGGGCTGCTGAAAGCTGCTCAGCATGGCGCTGCAGCTCGCAGTCGTAGTCGAGTGTGCAGGCAATCAACAGTCCTCCATTTCTCAGCAGTTGCGCTGCCCAGGCGAAGCACGCACCGATATCCTCGACCTCGTCAAGAAGAAAGGCCGCGGTGGCTACGTCAAAATCATCTTTCTGGCGCTGTAGCTTTCCAGAAACTGGGGCTTCGAGATCCGCGTTGACGAATTGCAGGCGAGGAGTGCCAGAAACATCCGCGTCGAAGGCCAACTGCAACATACGTGGACAGAAATCGACGCCCACGAGCTTTCGCCAATCTTGCCCACGCTCATCACGCAGACGCTGCAGGAAGACGCCCGTGCCACAACCAAGATCAACGATCGAGACACGGTCAACCACTTGCCTTCCCAGATGCGCTAAGGTCGCGAGTTTGAGTTGGGCTAGGGCATTGCTGTGGAAACTATCCCGTTGGGCATAGCTGGTCCAGTGAATTGCCAAAAGATCCCACTCGCGTAGCCGGGTCTGTTTGTACAGAAACGGATACCCCTGCCTCAAACTCATTTTCTCTCTCCTGAATCGATTGCACGGTAAGCCTCCTCAAGGGCGGATGGGTCCCAGACCTGGTTGACCGACACAGATCCCAGCGGAATCTCGTTGATCTCCTCCATGCCTGCAATCATCTTCTTCCAGTCGTCTGCGGTACTCAGGAGAGGCTTTCCGCTCGGGCCTTGGAAATACGGCAAGCCCAACTGTAGCGAGCGCAGCTCACGCTTAGCATCGATGGATGGGTACTGATCGTGTAGATCTCTGATCGAAGCGGCCGGGTCTGCTAGGGCGAATTGCCAGCCTTGGACTAGCGTCTTCAACATACTCACCACCTCCGGCCGACGCGATTTCAAGGCCTCGCGTGTTGTGAAGTACACCGTACCACTGAACGAAACGCCGAATTTTGCCGGGTCGATTACACGGAAGGCGAACCCCTTTTCCTCTAGACTGACAGGCTCGTCGTAGATAAACGCTGGCCGTACATCGTATTGTTTGGTCAGGAAAGTCGTAAGCTCAAAGGGAATCTGTATTTCCTTCATCGTGTTACGTTCTACGCCGGCGCGTTTGAGCATCAGCTGGTAAACACGTTCCGTGTTTGTTCCCGCCAGCACGCCGATTTTATGGCCTTTGAATTCAGCGGGGCCTTGGATGGAGGAGTTCTGGTCAACGAGGAAGACCGTTGGCGTGTGCTGATTGATCACGCCGATGGCAACCAGCGGAGCGCCCTTCGCTACCGCGGAGATGAGCAGGTCACTACCAACAACGCCGAATGGTGTGGTACCAGACAGCACAAGCTTTATTGGGTCTACTTGTTCAGAGCCGGGCTGCACGTTCAGAATGATCCCGTTGGCGGCAGCAAATCGGCGTGCACCGGATACCTCGCCGGCAAAACCTGAGAAGGGAATCCACTCCTGCTGTAGATTGACTATCTTGGTAGTGGAACCTCCGGGCTCCGAGGTCGACTTTGAGCAGCCGCCAGACGTGGCGACCGCTAACGCGACGAGAACAGACGTAAAAAATTTCTTGATTTTCATTACTCACCTTTCACGCGATACCAATCGCTCAGTTGTTGTTCGCCAAATACGACTATGCCATATAGCAGCGCAGCCAGGACTGACCCGGAAATAATCCCGAACATCATAAGTTCTGGTTCGAGGCGTTTGGCGGCAATGAAGATGTCTTTGCCGACACCCCACTCCGCTCCGTTGAACTCAGCGACGATCGCGCCAACCACGGCAAATGGCGCCGCCGTCCGCAATCCTGCAAAGAAGTACGGCAACCCATACGGTATGAACACATGGCGCACAACCATCCAGCGGCGCGCAGCCAACATTCGCATAAACTCGATTGCCGAGGCTGGCACCTCGCGCATGCCCGACAGGACAGCGATCACTATCGGAAAGATGGCCATCAATGCGCTTAACACTATTTTGCCGCTGACGCCTGGGCCAAAGATCAGGATGATCAGTGGTGCGAAGCAAACAAAAGGAATGACCTGTGAGGCCAGTATCCAAGGGTAAGCAGCGCGTGCTAGGCGCGGCCAGAAAACGACGCACAGGCCGAATCCTAGCGCAATCAGGATCGCAAACATCACTCCAACGCTGGCCTCAAAGCCGGTGACAACCGCAGAGAGCAAGATGTCTTGTGCATGCGTGCGGCCATACTCAACCATCAAGGTCGGCTGCGATATAAGCAACCTGCCTGTCACTGTAGCCCCGAGCATTTGCCAGAGTGCCAAGCAGACCGCACCAGTGGCCAACCATGTCCAAGTGTGCGGGGCGATATTGTCGCGACTAACTGCCATCATTCAGTACTCCTAGAGGCTGCCTCTTCGGTTTTGCCCCAGCAGGCCGCAATGATCCGATCCCGTAAATCTCTCACTGCGCCCGGCAGGTCACCCGCGTCTTCAATGTGAGGCAACTCCGTCGTGTCGAATATCGCTATATTGCGGGGCGCCGTCACGGCCACGATACGATCGGCAAACATCAGGGCCTCGCTGACGTCGTGCGTCACCCAGACCGTCGTTGCGCCTATTTGCTGGCAGGTCCTATGGATCAGCCGGTTGAGATCCAGACGGCGTATCGGATCAAGCTGCGCAAAGGGCTCGTCCATTAACAGCACCTGGGGCGGCAGGCACAAGACTCGGGCGATGGCCGCCCGGGCCTTCATTCCGGCGGAGAGCTGAAATGGATGGAGCTGCTGCGCGTCGCTTAGGTCGACCGCCTCCAACTGTAAGTCGATGTGAGTCTCGTCAACTGCGCGGCCATGCAGTTCGTAAATTAGCCGCAGGTTGTTGCGCACCGTCAGGTGCTGCCAGAGATGTGCACGCTGGAACAAATAAGCGAGCTTCGCAGATCCGAAGAACGACTCTGGCACCGCGCCGTCAATCAAAACGCGGCCGGCATCGGGTGTGATCAGCCCAGCAATCACGCGCAACAAGGTGGTTTTGCCGACGCCGGACTTGCCGACGATGGCGACTGACGTTCCCGACGGAATGTCGAGATTGAGGCCTGTGATGACCTCGCGTTCGCCGAGCAGGACGTTAAGATGATTGATCTTGATATGCATAGTATCGTTTTATACATTGAGAGGAATCGAAGTTCTTGACACGGTTAGACAAGCAGCTCCCGCCTCCTCTGCAGCCCACTCAAGGCCCGCGGCGCGTCTAGCTGCGTGCTATCGCCCTCATACAGAGAAGCAGCATGGGTAGCCCCATTCCCCGGGAACCAAGGCGCCGTGATGTACTGTGTAACCTCGTAACCCAGAATCCTTGCTGCGCCTATCAATATCAGCGCCGACAGCACGATAGCTAGGACACGGGCGTCGAAGACATTCATCGGTTTGCACAGACAGTGAAAAATCCGATCTGTCAGTGCCGCACAAAGAATAAGCACGACAATCAGCGCGTGTGGCTCGATCAGGCTGAGCAAACTATCTACGAAATTTGCAGTCATCATGAGGCTCCTCCGAGAACATCGATTGCGAGCCTCTACTATGCTCGGCAGATCACCTGCAACTCTGACGGCCATTGACAGGCAGCGTAGGACGGCGCCTAACCCTGTCATCCGTGCAGTAGTCGCAAATGGCCGCTTCGCGACTTGATCGACTGCGACCAGTGCCATCCACAGGCGGATGAGTTGAAGCAGCTGCCAAACCTCAACCAGTGAGAACATCAGCAGATGTCACAGCAATAGCTAATGCTGTTTTCGCGAAGACTGACTAGCTTCGCAGACCGGTTCAAATCAGAGGAGAATGCAGCCATGAAGCGAAGAACGAAGCTGTGACGGCGTTGCCATTCAACACCATATTCACCCTTGAAGCCAGAAGCCACACGCTTCTGGAGGTCATGGCTGAACACTTCAAGATGACCGATGAGCAAGTATTTCGGGGCATCCAGAATTCACGCCGGGAATTGGTGCAGGTGCTGGCATCAAAAGGCATCCAATACAATGACCTACGAAATGCCCTGATTCCCACAACCAACCGGAATGAGCGCGCTTACCTGTTCAACTCGAGCAAGGTAGATGCAGCCAACTATGGACGAGTGGTTATCGAACATGCTCTACCGGCATTTGACCCTCGTTCAAGTCATAGCGTCCTGCTAGGGGACTGGCTTTACCATAAGGAACACAACGGCTGGGCCATCGACGAACTCCGGAAAGCTCTTGCTGGCGCGGCGGAGCCGTATACCGGACATGGGCATGATCTCTACATCGTCTACGTCAACAACCTGTCTGATGGTCACGCAGATGCACTGCACAGACGCTTCCAAGCGTTGCCGGCATACGTTGGATTTCTGGACCTCACCTTTGCATCTGTGGTGAAGTTCTACATCTCAACCATGCTGGTACGCGCATTCATCAAGCACCGGAAGTTCGTCATCCAAGGCCATGAGGATGACCGCTCGAACTCCGAAAACATCAGCATGCTGCCCTATGGGTTCGAGAAGGCGGGATATTCCCTTCGTAGCCTACAAAGCTTGCTCTATGGGGTTTTCCTCTCCTTCAAGATTGAGCGCCCGATATTCCTGCCTGATGATACGGACACCAAATTCTCACTACTAGCGATGGGCGCCAGCCCCGCGGAACTGGATGAATTCGAAGTAGTGCTGGATGAGCGAAAGCTGCAATACCTAAAGGAAAACCATCCGGAGGGCCTAGAACGTTCTGGATTTGAGGGGCTATCATCAGCAGACATCGCCGAGCAAATCCGCTGCAAAGTCAAGGCGAACTACATCTACAACTTGGCCCGCTCGGAGGATGGATCAACTATGAAATTCAATATCCTGCTTGAGAATCCTGGACTAGCACGTTTTCTTTGTGCCCTAGAACATCGTCCACAGGACAGGCAGCTTCGGGTGGTTACGTTGTTTTAGCCGCTAGTTGTCAGACTCAATGAAGATTTCAAGATCTGCCATGCGGTCAGTATGTTATCGATATGAACGACGATCGTCCGGTTCAGCAGAGGTGCAGCCTGTCGAGGCCGTAGCTCGGCCTTTTCGGACGTCCATGCCAACGGGCTAAAATGACGGAGCCCAGGAGCTGACGGTCTGCATGTTCCCGTCCGACCGTTCTAGACTGAACTAAGTCACTCATGTTTGGCGGCCAAATAGATTAGGTTACAAAGGAGTTCACTCGGTGAAAATCAGAAAAATAAACATCAAAAACTTTCGTGGGGTGAAAGAGCTTAACTGGAATCTTCCCAAGGCCGATGTCTTCTGCTTGATTGGCAAAGGTGATTCATCCAAGTCCACCATCTTGGAGTCCATTAGATTTGCCTTCCATCCTCAGTGGAATCTGACCCTCAGCGACTCTGATTTTCACCAGTGCAAGGTAGAAGATTCAATCGTGATTGAAGTCACCATTGGCGATCTGACCGAAGAGTTCTGCTCACTGGATAAGTACGGCCATTACCTCCGGGGCTGGGATGCGGAAGCTCTCAATCTCTCTGACGAGCCTGAAGACCACCTTGAGAGCGTCTTGACCGTTCGGCTTACGGTCGACAAGGATCTTGAGCCAAAGTGGATGGTGATCTGTGATCGCCACCCTGACGGAGTTCCCTTCAAGCAGGGCGACAGGAACAAGGTTAGCGTTGGCCTTATTGGTGCCTACAGCGAGAAGCAGCTGTCGTGGGCTACAGGCACGGCACTGGCGAAGCTCACCGAGGCGCAAAGCCTCAACGAGCTTTTGTCAACCGCATCTAGGACGGCCAGAGCCTCATTGGACGCCAATCGGCCTATCTCCCTTAAAAACTTCGATGCAGCGGCAATGAAGTCGGAGGGCATTGCGAAGCGGTTGGGGGTCCCCGTTCTGGATGCCTACAAAGCTCATCTTGACCTGTCCTCGATCAACCTGAAAATGGGCGGCTTGGTTCTCCACGACGGGGATATTCCGTTGCGTCAGTTGGGCCTTGGGTCGCGGCGAATGCTGCTGTGCGGCATTCAGCAAATGGGTCTGGGAGAGGGACACGTCACCTTGTTTGACGAAGTGGAATTTGGCTTGGAACCGCATCGAATCACTCGCCTGATCAAGCATGTCAGAGAGGACAAACGAGGCCAATATTTCCTCACCACGCACTCACCCACAGTCCTGCGAGAGTTGACCGTCAATGATATCTATATCGTCCACAGCAAAGCAGGTGTTGTACGAGTCATTCCTGCTTACTGCGAAGGATTGGTGGCTCATGAGGCGCAGGGGAAGATTCGATCCAGTGCTGAAGCGTTCTTGTCAAAGAAAGTCGTCGTCTGTGAGGGGGCTACCGAGGTCGGATTTTTGAGGGGCTACGACGACTACCAAGTCGGAAAGGGCAAAGATCCATTCTCGTATCACGGCGTTTCCTTGTTGAATGCAGGTGGAGCGAGCAAGATCAAAGCATTGGCTGAAGCCTTCAAGCTGCTCGGCTACGAAGTCTGCGTTGTTGCTGATGGGGACGCCGAAAAGCAGTTTTCTCCTACCCATGAAGCGGAACTGGAAGGCAAGGGAATTTCGGTTCAAGTGTGGGCAGACAAGCTCTCTTTGGAGGAAAGAGCGTTTGAGGACTTGCCATGGTTCAGCGTGATCGCAAGCGTGAAACTCGCTCAAACCGTTCCAAGCCTGACCGTCTACGACAACGTGCGCTCCAAGTATCAGAAGCTACTTGATGATGACGTGGAGAACTGGATTGAAAGTCCGGAACTGAGGGCTGCCATCGGGAAAGCTGCCAAGGGGTGTGACTGGTTCAAGGACATTACACGAGGGGACTTATGGGTGCAGGCTATTAACCCTGCATTCGATGATGCTGGTTTTGCAAAGAAGGACATAGCCACCAAGCTTGCCAAGCTTTGGACTTGGGCCGAGCATGTCTGAGGAACTGGCTTTCAAACTCAACGACTTCACTGCCAAGGGGTACGTGATTGCGCCAGCCGGCTACGGCAAGACGCACCTCATTGCCATGGCAGTGAAAGCTGCGACCAAGAGGCAACTGATCTTGACTCACACCTTCGCGGGCGTGAACTCCATCAAGACCAAGATGACCGCCCTTGGTGTGCCGTCCTTCAAGTACCAGATTGATACGATTGCGAGCTGGTCACTGCGACTTTGTCTGGCCTATCCGAAGACTTCTGGGTGGAAAGTGGAGCACCCCAGCAACAAACAGTGGAACAAGCTCTACGAGAGTTGTTCAGTGTTGCTGGGGAAGCAGTTCGTTCGTCGCGTTGTTGCTGCCACCTATGCCGGCGTCTACGTGGACGAGTATCAAGACTGCTCCGATCTGCAGCATTCCCTTGTCTGTGCCATCGCTGAGTTCTTGCCCTGCCGAATTTTGGGTGATCCTATGCAGGCCATATTTGACTTTGGCGGTGACGAAGGCAAGCCCGTCGACTGGGCGGAGAGTGTCTATCCGACCTTTACGTGTCTCGGTCAGCTAGAGACGCCGTGGCGCTGGAAGTCGGCAGGCGATCCGAAGCTCGGAGCTTGGCTCAAGAAGGCAAGGGAAACACTGGAGCAGGGCCAGAAGATCGATCTTCTGAACGGTCTACCTGAGTGTGTGAAACGTGCCTATACAACTCCCGAGTTCCTTTCAGCCAAACAGTACAACTCACTCATGGGGTTACTGGGACACACCGACAGCGTGATTGCCCTGCATGGCGGTGATCAGAAGTCAAAGAATATGACTCACGATCTGGCCCTGCGCTTGGCTGGTCGTTTCTCTTCCATCGAAGAAGTTGAAGGTAAGGCGCTTCACTCGTTCGTCAAAAAACTCGTTGCGGCCAAGACAACTAAGGTTGGCTTCCTTCTGGCGGTGGAGTTTGCCAAGAAGTGCTTCACTGGTGTCGCGAAGGCTCTGACGGCCGGCACTCAAAAGGGTGAGATTGCGAAGCAAAGCAAAGCTACCAAGCACCCCTTGCTCCTACATGCTGCGAATGCCTATCTGAACAGCCCGACAAGTGCTCACTTGAAAGCTTTCTTCTTGGCGTTAAAGGCCAACCCTGAGACTTCTGCCTACCGTCGTGATCTCTTGTATCGCTTCCTCAACGTGTTGAAAATTCACATCGATGGGGCAGGAGCGACTCTGACGGAGGCGGCGAACTTGTATCGTAAGCGCCCGGCGAACCCACCTTGTTTTTCAGGGTGAGGTATTTGGCAGCCAGCGATGAG
>APMI01018125.1_pt1 | contig 11571 bp, 9 predicted proteins | sample 667938 | NCBI WGS metagenome assembly APMI01 (sample SAMN01084076, study PRJNA167559) | wastewater metagenome | biome: Wastewater | place: Denmark: Ejby Moelle, Odense | collected 2011-11-28 | reverse complement strand
AAGAAAACGAAAAGGTATTTGCAGGAACCATTAACCAAAAAGGAAGTTTTCAGTTTAAGGCCGTGAAAGTGGGCAAAGAAACCATGCTTGCCCAAATCATCAAAATGGTACAAGATGCACAGGGAAGTAAAGCTCCAGTGCAAAAATTGGTAGATAAAATTGCAGGGATTTTTGTTCCGGTAGTGATGGGTATTGCCATTTTTACCTTTATTATGTGGTGGTTTTTAGGAGGCGATAATGGTCTTGTACAAGGATTGTTGGCCGCCGTTACGGTATTGGTAATCGCTTGTCCGTGTGCTTTAGGTTTGGCAACCCCAACTGCAATTATGGTGGGCGTTGGCAAAGGTGCGGAAAACGGTATCCTGATTAAAGATGCAGAAAGTTTGGAATTGGCGAAAAAAGTAACCGCCATCGTGCTGGACAAAACTGGTACGATTACCGAGGGAAGACCAGAGGTTACGGGCATTCAATGGTTGGACAAAGATGATACTACAAAAGACATTCTCTTAAGTATCGAAAAACAATCGGAACATCCATTGGCAGAGGCCGTTGTGAAACATCTGGTGGGCGTTTCTACTACCGAGCTATCGAACTTCAATAGCATTACAGGTAAAGGCGCAAAAGCCGATTACAATAGCGAAACTTATTTTGTAGGAAATAAAAAGCTGTTAGCAGAAAACAACATTTCTATTTCATCTGAATTACAACAAAAAGCCGATGAATGGGGCAAACAATCTAAAACGGTAATTTGGTTTGCAGACAGTAAACTGGCACTTGCAGTGCTAGCTATTTCCGATAAAATCAAAGAAACATCGGTACAGGCAATTAAAGAAATGCAAGAGATGGGCATTGATTTGTATATGCTGACCGGAGATAATGAAGCAACAGCCAAAGCCATTGCAGAGCAAACCGGAATTAAACATTACAAAGCAGAAGTTTTGCCGCAACACAAAGCCGATTTTGTAAAAGAACTGCAAGCGCAAGGAAAAATCGTTGCAATGGTTGGCGATGGCATTAACGACAGTACTGCGCTGGCAACCGCAGATGTGAGTATTGCAATGGGCAAAGGAAGTGATATTGCAATGGATGTGGCTAAAATGACCATCATTTCATCAGATCTAACCAAAATTCCGCAGGCGATAAACCTCTCAAAACAAACCGTTGCAACCATTAAACAAAACCTATTTTGGGCTTTCATCTACAACCTTATCGGTATTCCAATTGCCGCAGGTATCCTTTACCCAATTAATGGTTTCTTACTAAACCCAATGATAGCTGGCGCAGCTATGGCTCTAAGTAGCGTGAGTGTTGTAAGTAACAGTTTGCGTTTGAAGTGGAAAAAGTAAGAAAGTTTTTACTTGGGGTGTACCCAAAATCGACCTCAAACAAGGACTTTACAGACTATTTGATTTGAATACAGCTTATCTTATTGACAAAAAGGAAAATCTGTAAAAAACTTGTATAACAATTCACCCGAAGAGAAAAAGTTTGTATGACGAATTTTGAAATTTTAAAATCAATTAAAAAGAACAAAATGGCAGCAAAGGTAAGGCGGACATCCACCGCACCACCCAACCAAAATACTACGGAATAATAGCAGAGCACAGGGCAAACGCATCTAAATTGGCTAAGTTCAAATCAATTGAAAAAACAACCGCAATAGGGCATCTATGTTCACAATGGAGTCCTCCGCCTCCAAACCATCCTACTCTGTGGTGTTTGTGATAAAATCATTTAAGTATATAGCCCACCATTTACAGAAAGTACTTGCCCTGTAATATAGCCAGCTTCTTTGGTTACGAAGAAAGCTACAGCGTGGGCAACTTCTTCGGGGGTACCAAACCGGTTGACAGGTATCAATTGTTTCATTTGAGCTTCGTCAATATCGGCAGTCATATCGGTTTGTATAAAACCGGGTGCTACGGCATTTACGGTAACATTGCGTTTGCCGGCTTCTTGTGCCAGTGCTTTGGTAGCCGCAATTACACCGCCTTTGGCTGCAGAATAATTGGTTTGTCCGGCCAGTCCTTTTAAGCCGCTTAAAGAAACTACGTTTACAATTCTGCCATAGCGTTGGCGCAACATGCTGTTTACAACAATGCGTGTAACGTTGAAGAAGCCGCCCAAGCTGGTATTCAACACGCTATCCCATTGTTCGTCCTTCATCCACATAAGCAGTACATCGTCTTTGATACCAGCATTATTTACTAATACTTCTATTGCTTTGTCGGGATGAGCTTCTATCCAGCTATTAAGTACCTTTTGCACTTCTTCTCGATTGGCCACATCAAACTGTAATAATTCGCCGTTGCTTCCGGTAGCTCTTATCGCCACTAAGGTTTCCTCGGCCTTTTGCTGATTGCCTTTATAGTTGATGAGTACATGATACCCCATTGTTGCAAGTTTGATGCAAATGGCTTTGCCGATGCCACGAGAACCGCCGGTTACAAGTGCGTATTTCATGATTTGGTTGATGGTTTATTGTTTATGGATACTTGATGCTGGGTGAATTTCCTTTTTCATATTGCTGGTTTGCTGGTCATGCTCATGTTGTTGCTATGTATTGTACCGTACAAGAGTGCGACGCAACTTTGATGCCATAAGTGCAAAGGCTGGTAACATCAATATTCCGTTATTCAATTTCGGTAGAATTAACTTCCAACCAATTTTTAATTTTGGCTAATTCTTTATACAATGGGCCGTCTTCTATAAACTTAGGAGTTATTGTTCTTAATGCCCGATAAATGGCATTAGTCTTGGGAGACATCTTGTGTTGACATTCTAAATAATCTACCGCTTGTAGCAAGGTCATGGCTTGAATGGCAATTACTTCGTAGGCATTGTCTATTACTTTTTTGCAAATTTGAGCGGCGTTGAATCCCATACTTACGACATCTTGATTGTCGTTGTTGTTGGGAATACTGTGTACATACATGGGGAATGAAAGGGTTTGGTTTTCGGCGGTGGTGGAGGTTGCTGTAAACTGTGCGCCTTGCATTCCAAAGTTTAACCCCAGCACACCAAGATTTACAAATGGCGGGAACTTTTGGTTGAGCCTGCTATTGAGAAAATAGTTTAGCTGTCTTTCGCTAAGCATGGTAAGCTTGGTGATGGCGATTTTGATTTTATCCATCTCAAAGGATACATAATCTCCATGAAAGTTGCCTCCATGAAAAATGTTGTGATTAGCTACATCTACTACGGGGTTGTCGTTTACGGAGTTTAGCTCGTTTACAACCGTTTCTTCGGCATTGGCCAATGTATCATACACTGGTCCTAAAACCTGTGTAACGCATCGTAGGGAATAGTACTCTTGTACTTTGTCTTCAAACACATCGTGTTGTATATTTTCTGGATTATACAAATATTCAGACCGGCTGCGAATCATTTGGCTGTCTTTCAAGATACTTCTAAATACAGATGCTATATGATTTTGCCCTTTGTGGTGCTTTACAATATTCAGTTCGTGAGAGAAATGGTCGTCATACACTTCCATTAATTCGTTGGTGATGGCAGAAAAAATTACTGACCAGTCCAGTATTTTTTTAGCACGAATGATATTGAGAAGGCCTACACCGGTCATGCCCGAAGTTCCATTGATGAGCGAGAGTCCTTCACGAATATGAATTTTTAAAGGTTTAAGGCCGGATAGTTCGAAGCCTTGAGCCGCTGGCATTAGCTGTCCCTGATACCAAACCTCCCCTTCGCCAATTGTGCCCAGTGCCAAATGAGCCAACTGCACCAAATCGCCACTGGCACCCACGCCGCCATGCTCAAATATGCAGGGAACAAGGTCGGCGTTAATCATTGCAGTTAGTAGTTCTACCAGTTCTACATGCACACCAGAAAATCCTTGTAAATGATTGTTTAAACGAGCAATCATTACGGATCGACCCAACAATGGATTGAGCAAAGCTCCCGATCCACTACTATGGCTACGAATAAGATTATACTGAAGTTGGAGTATATTCTCCTCATTTATTTTGTATTGAGCCATTGGTCCAAAACCAGTATTGATGCCATAAATAAGCTTATGGCTGGAGAACTGTTTAAGGAAACTGAAGGACGCCTTTACCCTTTCGATAGCAACAGTGTCTATGGTTATTGGTTTCTTATATATAAGTATGTCTTCGAACTCTTTTAAAGACAATTTGCTACCGCCTATTGTTATCATTTGCAAATAGATTGATTAAACAAGATGGCAAAAAAACAAAATATATGGTTGGCCGCCAAAAAATATACATAGCCACTATCTAAAACATTCTTTATTGCCAAAATTTACAATCATTTTTAACTTACATCTTCAAGCAATCATCAGAATTATATACTTTCGTTCAAACCATTATTTATGCTCAAATATTTCAATCTGCTGCTTATTGTTTTATTTACATCCACCCTGGCAAAAACGCAAAACCGAGTATATATTTATTATTTTGATAGCCAATTCAATACTACAGATAGCACATCCGCATTTTATTATGCAAAGGGAGCAAATAGGGATTCATTATTCACCATATATCTTTACTTAAAATCGGAGAACCAATTACTTGGAGTGGAGCAATACACCGACTCTACATTGACCATCAAACAAGGTAGCTCTATGCTGATGCAGAAAAACGGAAATCCTCAATCTTTAAAAACATATAAGAACAATCAGTTAGATGGCATATCGATTGATTACGACGAAAAAAGCCGTCCAACAGATTCGGCTGTTTTTAATAACAACCAAAAAACCTTTGCATCCCACTATAGCTATCATAAGCAAGGGCATCCTTCTCTCATTAAAAGAGAAGATCTACTACATAAAATTACTGAAGAATATACCATTGACACTGCAGGGATATTAAGAGAGGAAGTCTTTTTTAACGGCAAAAAGGGATTTTATAAAACCTTTGATAATAAAGGCGTTTTGATCTCTGATGACAATATCACCTCACTACAGGATACAGATCCGGAATTTTCGGGTGGTACTATTGCTTGGAGAAGCTATTTAGAACACACTATAGATATTCAACCGCTTATTAAAAGAGGTATTTTGCCCGGATTATATACCGTAAATGTAAAGTTCGTTGTAAATGTTGATGGTAGTTTGCAAAACTTTTCAACCATAAGAAGTGATATAGGATATGGCATAGAAGAAGAGGCCATGCGTGTTATGCGCAATTCCCCTCGCTGGATTCCTGCAAAGCATTTGGGCAAACCGGTTAAAGCCTTTCGAGTTCAACCGATAAGGTTTAATATTTCTCCTTAATCGGCGGTCTCTGCACTTTTCTTCTTTCTTGCAGTTTTCTCGGCGGGAGTTAATGCTCTCTCCCACGAGTTGTCATAATCCTTAAAAATACCGGCGCTCAAAAAGTTGGAACTTGTTATTTCCCCATCCATGTAGGCTGCCAGTAGTTTAAATGCAGGTTTATTTTCTTTTTGTAGTACAAGCAATGCAGCATTAGCACCAGCTTTAACTGCAATGGGAACACCGCCCCCTAACTCGGCCCAATGACCACCCAGCAATACATTTTTTACAGGAGTTTGATAGTGCGCAACCTTTTGTTGCATGTTTTTTCTTCCCGGTTTTGCGCCCATCATACTGCCATCTTTATTTCCTGTATATCGCCAATGTGTAATGGGAGTAGCAATTTCACAAAATAGTATATGCGATTGCAACCCCGGTGCTACCAGATCTTCTACCCTTTTCAAAATGATGGCAGCAAATTCCAGTTTTAATTTTTGGTATGCCTCAGTACGCTGGTAGTTTCCTTCTTCATCTTGAATCGTGTGCCAGTTATTCTGATAACTCATTAATGCGGGAGCATAAATAGTGAGTGTTCCTTTGCCATCTGGCGCCAGTGATTTGTCTCTTGCAGATGGTGCCAAAATCGATATTTCCACATTGTGAGGTGTTACCTCACTTCCATTGTTTTGATAAATATTTTGACCGGCAATATGTATAAGTTCTTCATCAAAATGTAACGCTTCTGCCGAACAATCGAGTGCTATGGATAGCGTTACAGAGCTGCTATATATTTCGGCTTGTTGCAAATTATTCCTACTCTTATTGGACAAGATGTGCTTGGGTAACATTTTGTGATACAAATTTTCGGCATCACACGCTGCAATGATGTATTTGGCTTTAATAAAATAATCTTTCCCACGACAATTTACTTGCACGCCACTGGCTACATTATTTTCTACGATGATTTTCTGAACACTGCTTTTGAAAAAAATATCATTTTTGTAAAATCTTACAATATATTGTAACCACTCGGGTATTACCTGACTACCGCCCTTGGGTGGACTTTGAAAATCGTTATAATAGGCCCAACCGATAGGCACCATACATCCTATAAGCTCACAATCGGCAGCAAATACATCTTTTAATTTCTTTGCCTTAAAAAATTTGTTTAATCCTTTTACAAATCCTCTCTCTCCGGCAAATCTTAGATAAGGGATAAAAGCCATTCCGAATTTTAACATCGGTAATTTATTCTTGAACTTCTCAAAAAAGCTCATACTTTCCTCCGTTCGAAACAAACTTTGAAAGTTAGCAAATGCAGCACCCATCTTTTTTGCTGCTTTAAAGAAAAGTTCAATCCCTTTCCGATCTTCAGGAAACTCTGCAATCCAATCTTGCTTAAGATTGTCAGGGTTATTTGTGAGTAAATAGTTGTGATTTTAGTCAAGATACCTGCGAATTTTTGTTTGAGGGATGGCTCTGGGGTAATCGCTTCCAAGTATAGAAAACATTTTTTCTACAATACCACCTGGCGCACACTGGTTCAACCAATGTATGGCCGTATCAAACCGAAAATCGTTTCTTCTAAATCCTGCCAGATAGCCACCCGCATGAGGTTCTTTTTCCAACACACAAACTGATAAGCCCGCTTTGCTTAACATGGCAGCAGCAGAAAGCCCGCCAGTGCCTGCGCCCACAATCACTACATCATATTCTGGTTTACTGCTCAAGTGCATGATGCAATTTAAGTGATTTGACTAATGCTTCTGTACTATATTTTCAACAGACATAGCAGGTGGTAGTATTTTGTTACAACGCTCCCAAACTATCCTTCATTGTCCCTATAGTTCTATCTAAGTCTTCATAGCTCAAAGCATTGTTCAAAAACCAACTTTCATAAGCCGAAGGCGGCAGATATACTCCTCGTTTTAGCATGGCGTGAAATAATTTTTTAAATCGATCAATATCGCAAGCCGAAGCACTGGTAAAATCCGTTACTGGTTGTTCTCCAAAATGTACACTAACCATGCTTCCCAAATGGTTGATGCTGTATGGCTGCCCCCATTCCTGTAATACCTCATGCAATCCTACCTTTAAGTACTCGGTTTTGTCGTCAAGTTCCTTTAAAAGCAGCGGATTGTTTTTTAATTCGGTAAGCAAGGTCCATCCTGCAATCATAGCTAATGGATTGCCACTTAATGTACCTGCCTGATATACATTTCCCAGCGGTGCCACAACTTCCATTATATGCTTTTTTCCACCAAAGGCTCCTACCGGCATACCCGCACCAATTACTTTACCATAAGTAACCAAATCGGCATCTATACCCAACCTTTCCTGCGCCCCGCCTAATGCCAGCCTGAAGCCTGTCATCACTTCATCAAATATTAAGACGATGTTTTCCGTATCACATATTTTCCTCAAACCTTCCAAAAAGCCAACCGCTGGCAAAATACAACCCATGTTTCCTGCCACCGGCTCTACAATGATTGCTGCTATTTCCTCCTTGTTTTCTGCTACTAATTTTTGTACCGCTTCCAAATCATTGTAAGCACAAGTTAACGTATCGTTAGCCGTGCCAGCAGTTACGCCAGGTACGGTTTGAATATTAAATGTTGCTACACCACTCCCGGCTTTTACTAAAAATGGATCTGCATGACCATGATAACAACCTTCAAATTTGATAAATTTATTTCTTCCGGTATAACCTCTGGCAACACGCAAAGCACTCATACAAGCTTCGGTACCACTGCTCACCATACGTATCAAATCAACATTGGGCGCAATGGACTTGATTAATTCTGCCATCTCTATTTCTATCTCTGTTGGTGCTCCAAACGAAGTAGAAAGTTTTGCACGTTCACAGATGGCGGCAATCACAGGCTCGTAAGCATGGCCCAGTATCATTGGACCCCAAGAAGCAATATAATCGATATATTGATTATCATCTGCATCATACAAATAGGTGCCCTTTGCTTTCTTAATAAACAAAGGCGTTCCTCCCACACTTTTAAAAGCACGAACCGGCGAGTTTACACCTCCCGGAATACTTTTCTGTGCTCTTTCAAATAATGCTTTGCTCGATTCGTACGTGTACATTTCTATATATGGTTTTACTTTTTTATTACCTCACCAATAGTACTACTATCAGCATATTGGTGTTGCACTGTTCATCGCTTCAATTATTATTCACTTACTCTTCGCCACAAGGCAAGTCTTATATTGCTATATCCAACGCTTAACAGTTGCATTTTTAAAGCTGTTGTGGTATAGCCTCACCGATGCTTTTCTATCTCAACTTTCACTTTATTATACAGTTCGTCAAAACCTATCTTCAATCTGCTTACAGCAATGTTTATAGGTGTTTTGAGTGCTTTATAATTCATATCCAGCATTCTTCGCTTCATTGAGTTGGGTTCAGCCGCTATAAACTTCTCCGGCTCTTTAATGGATATTTTTAAATAGTGTTTGCCTTCGCTTTCCAGATGTTTTATCTCTGTAATATCCGTCCAACGCACTTTTGCAAACATCACCCCTAATGAGTTGTCTGTAATACCATCATTATCGATAATTAAGCCTGGCTTTTTACTGAATACTTTTTGCGCTACAAAAGCAGCACAAAGTATAAATACAAAGGAACCTATATACCCTGAAACTTTTACAAGCCCATAGTTGTTTCCTTTTACAAAAAGCTGTGGCTGTATAGGCATCAGTGTGAACAGGAGCAGCAATATGATAAACACCACGAATTGCTTAATTGCTTTTGACTTATTAATTGGAATTTCAATAATCATAATGCTGCATTATACCGTCATCGAAAAAATTCTTGTTTGTGGTTTTTTGCGCATTAGCCTCAAATCAAAGGCCATGGCAATATTGCGAACAAAAGTGCGGCCTTTTTCTGTGACCAACAAATGATCGTTCTCTATTTTAATCAATCCATCATTTTTCATTTCCTCAAGATGCACTAAAATGTTTGCCATATCTTGCTTACTAAGCTGCAAATCAGCCGCTGCCCAAGTTGTCTCTAAATGACACATTAAATTTAAAATATGTCTCCGCACGATGAGATCTTCATTATTTAAGATATGACCCTTTACAACTGGCAATGCTCCTTCATTTACCCGTTCGGTATAAGCCTCTACAGATTTGTCATTTTGAGCAAATGCGTACCAACTGTCGCTAATTGCTGACATGCCTAAGCCAATCATCAATTGGGTGGAGGAGGAAGAATAGCCCATAAAATTTCGATGAATAGTTTTGTTCAATACAGACTTACACAACTCATCCGATGGAAGAGCAAAATGATCCATACCTATTTCTACATAGCCTATTTCTTCTAACAATTTTTTTCCATTTTCATACATCACTCTTTTCAGTTCTGGCGATGGCAAATCGTTTTCGTCAAAACCACGCTGTCCTACACCTTTTACCCATGGTACATGAGCATAGGAATAGAAGGCAATTCGATCTGGCATTAGAGACTGAGTTTGCTCTATAGTATGCCTCATGCTGTCCCATGTTTGATGTGGAAGCCCGAATATCAAATCATGACTAATGCTCTTGTAGCCGATTTTTCTTGCGATATTGGTTACAGCCTCTACGTTTTCAAACGGCTGAATACGGTGAATGGCTTTTTGTACTTTGGCATCATAGTCCTGCACACCAAAGCTTACACGGCTAAATCCTAAGTTGTGTAAAGTTTGAAGATGTAGTTCGGTAGTATTGTTTGGATGACCCTCAAAACTAAATTCAGGATTTGAGGCCATATCGGCCAGATCAAAAATACCGTTTATAAGTTTCTTTAAACTTTGTACACTAAAGAATGTGGGTGTGCCGCCACCCAAATGCAATTCCTTTACCTTGGGTCGGCTACCCAGCAAGTTCGCATACATTTTCCACTCTTTTAAAACGGTATCAATGTATGGATCTTCCACCTCATGTCTTTTTGTTATTCGCTTGTGGCAAGCACAAAAGGTACATAAGCTTTCGCAAAAAGGTAGATGCACATAAATACTGATGCCCTCTTTTTCATTGCTTTCGTCAAAACTTTTTTTGAAAGTTTCGATCCATTTTTTAGTTGAAAAGTCAGCTTCTTCCCAATATGGTACTGTGGGGTAGCTAGTGTATCTGGGACCGGGAATGTTGTACTTGTTGATGAGAGACTTATTCATAGCTCATGGTTCATCGCTCATGGTTCATGGTTCATTGCTTTAAAAATTTGAACCATGATTCTGAAACATTTATTAATTATAAAATTCCTACCTATTCATTACAAATCATTTCTACCCTTTCTGCAATAGTTTAGCTGCGTCTTTGGCAAAATAGGTGGCAATCAAATCAGCTCCTGCTCTTTTGATGGAGGTGAGGCTTTCGATTATAACTTTGTTTTCATCCAACCAGCCTCGTTCTGCCGCAGCCTTAATCATCGCATATTCACCACTTACATGATATGCCGAAACTGGCACAGTTACTACATTTTTTACATCTCTAATGATATCTAAATAGGCCATCGCAGGTTTTATCATTACAATATCCGCTCCTTGTTCAACATCTTGTAAGGTTTCGTTGATAGCTTCTATACGATTGGCATAGTTCATTTGATAAGTTTTTTTATCGCCAAAGCCTGGCGCGCTATCCAAGGCATCTCTAAACGGACCGTAAAAACAGGAAGCATATTTGGCAGAATAGCTCATAATGCCAACTTCGGTAAAATTATTGCCTTCCAATGCTTTTCTAAATGCACCTATGCGACCATCCATCATATCGCTGGGTGCAATAAAGTCAGCTCCTGCGGCAGCGTGGCTTAAACTCATTTTAGTTAAGGCATCTACCGTAGCGTCATTTAAAATAGTTCCTTTTTTAATATCCACAATACCATCATGGCCATAAATGGAATATGGATCTAAAGCCACATCCGTCATTACAACTATTTCGGGTAAAGCATTTTTTATTTCTTTAATTGCACGCTGCATTAATCCATCAGGATTCCATGCTTCTTTGCCAGTGTTGTCCTTTGTTTCATCGGCGGCTTTTACAAATAACAAAACAGATTGAATACCCAAACTCCAAAGTTCTTTCACTTCTGCAATTGTCAAATCTAAACTCCGTCTGTAGTACCCTTTCATGGAGGGAATTTCTGTGGCAATATGCTCGCCTTCGTCTATAAATAAAGGCACTATAAAATCACTTGGTGTTAGTATGGTTTCTGCTACCATATTTCTGATAGCTTCCGATTTTCTTAAAATTCTATTTCGTCGTTGCATTCTGCTATATTTTATTTCCCCTTTGATAAATTCGTATTTACAAAACGATTGAGTTGTCATTTGGTGTTGCATCTA
>APMI01007024.1_pt1 | contig 11577 bp, 10 predicted proteins | sample 667938 | NCBI WGS metagenome assembly APMI01 (sample SAMN01084076, study PRJNA167559) | wastewater metagenome | biome: Wastewater | place: Denmark: Ejby Moelle, Odense | collected 2011-11-28 | reverse complement strand
CCTGCGCCGCAACACCACCAGTACGCAAGTGCTGGTGGTGCGTCGCGCAGTGCTGGACAGGGTGGGGCCTTTCGACGCTACGCTGAAGCGGTTTCAGGACTGGGATCTGATGATCCGCGTCGCGCAAGAGACCGCGTTCGTCTTTCTGCCAGAGCCGATGGTGGTGATCTTTGCCACCGCCGGAAACATCTCGTCCTTCGTAGAAAACGATGCCATCGCGCGCGCCCGGATTCTGGAGAAATACGCCCCGATCTTCGCCCGCAACCCCGGACATGCCGCCCGCAATCACTATATCACGGCCCGGGTCTGGCAAAAGCTGAAGAAACAGGCCTCGGCACGCCCTCATCTGCGGGCAGCGCTGAGGCTGCAGAAAGATCCGAAAGTCGCGATAAGGTTTCTGCGCAGCCTGCTTCCCTGAGGCCGCAATCCGGGCGATCATTGGCAATGGGGCCGGGGCATATCATGGATTGCAATCTCTATTTCGTCATACCGATCCGGCACCACGCCACGATCCGCGACTGGGGCGTGGTGCAGCGCAACCTGACCCAGACGCTGGCCTCGATTTCCGCCCAGACCGTGCCAAACTGGGAATGCCGGCTGGTCGCCAGCCATGGCTCGGTCCTGCCGCCCTTGCCGCCGCGCTGCGTGGCCCGTTTCATTGACCTGCCGGCCCCGGTCTTGCCCGACCGTCGGGCCGACCCCGAGGCCTATTTCGACGAAATCCGCCGTGACAAGGGGCTGCGGATTCATGAAGGGGTCCGGGATATCCCGCCCGAGGCCTTCGTGATGCCGGTCGATTACGACGATTTCGTCAGCAACCGGCTGGCCGGATTTGCCCTGAAGAACAGCGGGGCTGCGGGCTGGTATTTCCCGCAAGGTTATCTGCATTCCGGGGGCCGCTGGGTCTATCTGACCCAGCGGCTGCACCAGACCTGCGGCACCTCTCACATGATCCGGCGCGGGGTGCTTGGGGCGTTTGAAACCCCAGAGGGGGGGCCAGACATTCCCGCCATCAAGCGGCGGCTGGGAAGCCATCTGTTCAATCTTCCCGATCTGGCGAATACCAGAAATGCGCTGGCCCCCCTGCCCTTTCCCGGAGCGGTCTATAGGATCGGCGATCCGCAATCGGCCATCGGCACCGGGGCGGGCATCTTTGCCACGATGACCCCGCCCGCCCATATGCTGCACCACCCGATCAATGGCTTGCGCCGCCTTGCGCGCTATCGCCCGCTGACTGCGAAAATCCGCCAGGAATTTTCGCTGCCCTAAGGCCCCCTACACCCCCAGTCGGCCGACCCGGATGCCGGTGTAGGGCGCGCCGTTGGCCGAGGTCCAAGCCGTCGTGCCTGCCCCGATCCGCAGACCAAGCCCGGTGCCCAGCGTGCCAAGCCCGCTGTCAGGTTCTGTCGTGGTCAGCACCAGCACATCATTGCGGTAAAGCCGCTGAATGCCGGTTTCCACCTCGAACCGCATGGTGGGCAGCGCACCGACGGTTTCGGCAAAGGTATAGGTGCCCAGAACCGTCGCCGTACCCGCCACATATTTCAGGATGCGCCAGGCCGCCCCGTTATAGCCCGCAGCCAGAAAGGTCAGATCGGCGGCAGAGGCCCGCGCCACCGCGTAGCTGGTCAACTGGGTGTTGTTGGTCAGCACCTTGTAATCTAGTTCGACATACACCCCGGCCCCCAGCGTCTGATTGGCCAAATTGGCCACGCAGAACTGGCTGGTCGTCCCCGGCCCGCGCAGCGCCACCGAATCCGAGGTGATGGCCGCATTCCCGGTGCTGCTGGCATGGCGCACCCAGGTGCCTAGCGTTGGCACCAGCGCCTCGACCAATGTCCCCGCCACCTTGCCGGTGAACGTGTCCTGCCCAGTCACAGTGCGCGCGGGTGCCGCCGTATCGCTGACCGTGACCGGCGTGACCCAGAAGCTCCACGGCCCTGCCCCATCGGCGAAATTCGCCCGGACGCGCCCGACATAGGCCCCCGCCGCCAGCCCGGTAAAGCTGTTCGTGGTGCTGGTGACCGTGGCGGTCTGGGCAAAGCCATAGCTGCCCGAAAGCCCCGCCTCGACCGTATAGCTGACGGCACCTGCAACGGTCGTCCAGCCCAGCGTCAGGGTTTGCAGGCTGGGCGAACTGGCTGCGCCCACCGTGACCGCCGCCCGCGCATTCACCTGCCCCGCCGTCAGGAAGGCGTGGGCGATCACCTGATGGCCCGCGTCATTGCAATGCAGGCCATCCGCGCTCATCAGGGCCACGCCCCCCAGATCGCGCAGCTTGCCATAGACATCAGCATAGGCGACGCCGTATTCCGTGGCGATGGCCAAACATTCGTTCACATAGGATTCATGGATTGTCCTGTTGGACCCGGTGAAGCCCGCGCTGCCGACGGAATAGGTGGTATCAGGATACCAGTTCGGCGATCCGATCACGATCTCGCCGCGCGCATATCCACCCAGCAAAAGACCGTTCATCACCTCGCGCATATCATTGGCAAAACCCGCGAGGTTGAAGGTCGTGGGCGCTGCCGTATAGCGCAGGTCATTGGCCCCATAGAGGATGCAAAGCCGGTCCGACTTATTGGTCCCTAGCAGGTCGGCGACAAACCGATCACGCCCATTGCTGGCCAGCGGCGCCCCTCCCGAGGCCAGACTGTTTTGCAGCACGGTGCCCGCAATGCCCTTGTTGCGGATGGTGCCCGCGCCCATCGCTCCGCCAACCAGGTTCAGCGCATAGGCCGCCGTGCCCGAAGCGCCGTCGCCCTCGATGGTCGAAGACCCAAAGCCACTGAGCGTGGCCACGGTGGTGCCCGCCGCAATCGTGCCCGACAAGGTATTGCTGGCTGTGCCTTCGGTCGTGGTGACCGAGGCCGAGGCCGAAATTGCCCCCGCCCGCGCCACGAAGGTGCGGGTCAACCCGGTTCCCGCCAACCCCACCGCCGTGCCGCCAATGGTCAGCGACAGGGTCGCGAAATCAGTTGGCGCAGGGTTGCCGCCCGCAACTGCGGTGATCGTGACCAGATCCCCCACCACAGGTGTGGCGGGGCTCAGGGTCAAGCTCAGCGTTGGGGGTGAAAGGGGGGCCGCCCCTGCCACCTCACCCGGCCGCCCCAGGCCGATCCCGAAGCCGATCCGCATCAGACCCAGCCCGTGATGCCGGTTGCCGTGGTGCCAGTGGCGTGGATGCGCGTGGCGGACAGCGCATAAGATCCGGCAGGCAGCGCGGCGGTGGTGTTCACAGTGCCGTCCCGCCCGCTCCAGCGCAGGGTGCCCCCGACATTCAGGGTGATCTGACGCACCGGCTCGGCCAGATCGACGGTATCGCTGGGGGTAACGGCAAAGGCGGCAATGGCCGGCGCATTGATACCGCCGGCGGTGTTCTGAAATCTGTCAGGCATGGCTTTTCCTTGTCCGCGGCCCGGATGGGCGATTGGCGGCAAGCTTAGGAAAAAGCGGTAATTACCCCCCTACCCCAGCGTGCGCTGCTAGCCAGCACGCGCAACACCTATTCAGACCAGTCCGGCCCCAGCCGCGGCCCGCCCTTGGCCCCGGGCTTCTGAGCGGCAAGAAGGTCATAGACGAAGGTCGCCGCCCCGATGCCCGGCTTGTCCACCGCCGTGCCCGATACCGGCAGGAAATCCTGCCAGCGCAGGCCAGGGCCGGGAAACAGTGCTGAAATACGGGTATCCCGGCCAAAAAGGTAATTGCGCCCGACTTTCGAGGCCCGGCTCTCGTCCAGAACCATCTTGGCCACATTGCCTTCGACCGTGGTGCCAGAATTGTCAAAACCCTTGAAGCTGGACAGTCGGATGATCGCCCCGCCATTGCCAGTGCTGGGCAGAAGGGTGTTGTTTCTGATGACAACCTTGTCCTGCCCGCCTCCCATGAAAATGGTGTTGGCCGAGCGGGTATAGATCAGGTTGTTCTCAATCAGGATGTTCTTATAGCCGGTAGTCCCACCACCAGCCATGAAGATGCCTTGGGCTGCCGTGTTGGAATCACCCGTCGCGGGATCATCATAAAGCAGGTTGGCACGGATGGTGATGTCGCGCGGCGTGGCCCCGTCGGCCGAAAAGGTCTGGATCAGATCGGGATGTGTGGGCTTTTTCGCCAACGTGTCGGCCAGGATGTTGTGTTCGATCAGACCATGCGCGCTTTTACCCGTGATCCGCATCACATCTTCGGTGGCGCCCCCCACCTGACTGTGACGCAGCACAAAATGCGAGACCGAGTTGAACAGGATACCAAAGCGCCCCGCCTGGACATGGCAGTTTTCCACCAACAGGTCCTCGACGCTGCGGAAATACAGCACATTGCCGGAGGCGCATCCGGTAAGACGCAGGCCCTTGCTGCGGTCGGCGCGGAACTGGGCCGTGGTCCTCAGATTCTCGAACCAGAGGTTTTCGCTGTCGGCCACCAGGATCTTGTCGAACACCGCCTTGCGCGGCACTTCGGCCCGCAGGATGACCGGCTGTTCGAAACGTCGCTTCGACAGCACCAGATCGCCATAGTCACCAGGCGCGATCACGATCACCCCGCCGGTCGTCTCTTTCAGCGCTTGGGCCAGCTCTTGCGGGGTGGAAACCTTGCGGTCCTGGGCCAATCCTGGCCCGGCCAGCACCATCAGGGCCAGTGCGATCCCGGTAAGGAACTGCAAAACGCGTCGTGAAAGATGAGATCCTTGCATGGCGACAAGCCTAGCACAGCATGGGCGACGGGCCAGCCAAGATTGGTGGGTGGGCTGCTTGTCGCCAGAGCGGGCCTCAGCCCCGCCATTCGGTAACGGGTTTATCCCGCTGGCTTTCAATGATCGCCGCCTCGGCGGCGGTCACGCGGCGTGGCGGGCGGGCTGGGTCCATACGTCCATAGCTTAGCAGATGTACATCGGTATAGAGAATCTGCGCCGGGTTTCCCGCCACGATGCAATTCGGAGGCACCGAGCGCGTTACCACCGAGCCCGCCCCCACAATACAACTGTTTCCCACCGAAACACCCGGAAGGATCAGCGTCCTTCCGCCTATAAAGCAGTTCTCTCCGATGCGTGTATGCGCCCTCAGGTTGCGCGGCATGTCATGACTGAGGATACGCGTATCAAATGCAACATAGCTATAGGCCCCGATATGAATGCCCTTGGGATGCGTCAGGTCGAACTTGGCCGACAGCGACATCTGAACGGTGGGATGGATGTCCAGCCCCCAGACCTTGCGCAGCCACAAACGGCGCAGGGCCACAACCATGTGCCTGATCTTCCTGAACTTGTTCAAACTCATGATCTGGCCTGTCCCGAAAATCGCTCGCTGCGGCCAAAGCTGCACAGCGCCCCATCTTGGAGCCGCAAGGGCGCCAAGGCAATGGCACCCGGCACCAGGACGGTCCGATAGGGCCAAAATAAGACACATTAACGATACCCACCACAGAACCGCCACTTCCGGGCCACAGACACCCCCAAGGGTGCCCTCATCTGGCCCAAAACCCGTGCTTAGGCTCGGTTATCTGCAGAAAGCTGCTATCAGGAAGGCTCTCGATCACCATGGCAACAATCCGCGTCACGAATCAGACCCAGCTTCTGTCTGCCCTGAAGACGGCGACTGGGGGCGACACGATCCTTCTGGCCAACGGAGACTATGGCGACGTCACTCTGAAAAACCAGTTCTCTTCGACCGTCACCCTCAAGGCCGAGAATGACGACGGGGCAACCTTCTCGTCGCTTACGCTGAGCGCAGCCAAGAACATCACGGTGGACGGACTGCATTTCGAAGGCGGTTTCACGGCGCGGAACGGCTCGTCGAACATCACTGTCCAGAACTGCGACAGCGACAACCTGCTTTACTTCCGCGATGTCAGCAATCTGACCGTCAACAACAGCACCGCCACGGGCGGCACTTTCGGCATCCTTCTGAACTCGGTGCAGAATTTCAAGGTGACCAACAACACGTTCGGCAAGGTCACCGAAGATGTCATGCGTATCACCGGCAACAGCTATGGCGGCCTCATTGAAAACAACACGATCGCCGATACGATAGCGCAAAAGCCGACCCACCCCGACCTGATCCAGATGTTCTCGGTCGACGGGGTCACGCCGCATGACATCACGATCCGCGGCAACCTGCTTTATGATGACCCTGCAACAGGCGATTCCAACACGGCGGCCCAAGGCATCTTCATGGCGAATAGCGGAGCCAGTGGCTACAAGAATATCCTGATCGAGAACAACCTGATCTATACCCGCTCAGCCAACACGATCTTCGTCGGCGGCGGGCAGGAAAACGTCCTCATCAAGAACAATACCCTGATGAGCAGCACCGGCGATGGCGGTGCCATTATCCGGCTTTCCGGTGCCGCGGGGTTCGACAATTCCGGCACCACCGTGACCGGCAACATCGCCAAGATGCTGCTGGACGAAACCGGCGCGTCCCATATCACGGGCAACTATTTCTATGGCCGTAACGCTGATCTGTCGACGCTGTTCCAAGGAACCGACGGAACGTTGTGGAAAAGTTTCCTGCCGGTTTCGGGGTCAGCCATCGACCTGCAGTCAGGCTATGGCGCCAGCCACCTGCTCACGGATCTTCTGGCCGATCAGAGCCCAACCAAGACCCCCACCGCCCCAGCCCCAGCCCCAGACAGTTCCGACACAGTCACGAATGTGTTGCACATCTCCAAGGATTACGAGTTGTCTGGCACGAAGGCCGGGCTGCTTGTAGTCCCCCATGACAGCGATCTGGCGCTGAAAGAGGCCAGCATCGGGCTGACCTTCAATGCTGACACCGTGTCGGGCAACCGCGGCCTGATTTCCAAGGGTGCCGCAGGAGCGGCCGACGATTTCTCGGCCTGGATCCGAGATGGCAATCTGATCGTCTGCTTTGAGAACGAAGCGGGAAATACCACCCGGATCACCGCCAAGGGCGTAACCACCAATGTCGATCATGACCTTCTGATCAGCTTCGAGGATGGCAAAATCCAAGTCTGGCTGGACAACTCGCTTGCGGGCACAAGCAGCTTCGACTTCGATCTGACCAGCAACAGCGAAGCCCTCGTTATCGGTGGGGTGAACGGTCAAAGCGACCGGGGATCGATCAACAAGGTGTCCTCATTCTTTGACGGCACGATTTCGGATGTGGCCATCTATGATCGTGCCCTGACCCCGACCGAGTTCCACAGCTATGAGACGCTGGCCCATGCGGCCGATACGGCGCTTATGTCGGCGACCTCGGATACATACTATCTGACGAGTTGAGGGGGCGTGCCGTCCCCTCAGTGCCCCGTGATGCGGCTGCGCAGTCGGCGCACGGGGCCGCTCGATCAGGCGCGAGAGGAGGGCGGCATAGCCAAGGGCCAGCCCTCCGACCAGCACAGCCGCAAGCAGATGGTTGGCCGGCAATATCCCATGATCTTTCAGCCAGATCAGCAGCACATAGTGAACAAGATACAGCGAATAGGACAGCGTGCCCACCAAGGCTATGGGTTGCCAGTTCAGCGGCCGGAACAGCGGCAGGTCTGGGCGGGTCACGGCGTAATGGAATACCGGCATCAGGGCGATGCCTTGCAGGCTGTAACGCCAGGTTTCACGAAACGCAGGCTCCCGCACGGCAAAGCAGGCCAGAAGTATGACCCCCGCCGCCAACAGGATCCAAACTCGCGGCTGCGCCCGGTCAGGAAACAGCCGCGCTGCGGTTCCATCCTTTTGCAACAGGGCAAAAAAACAGCCCCACAGTATTGAATCGAACCGCGTGTCCGAGCGCATGTAGATATCGTTCGCCTCGATCGCAAAGACATGCCACAGGATCAGCCGCCAAAGGCAGAATGCCGCCAGCAGGCCCAGGATATGCACGGGCCTCGCGATTTTTCTCAGCCACAGCACAAAGACCAGCGGGAAAAGCAGGTAGAAATGCTCCTCGACAGCCAGCGACCACAGGACGTTGAAGCCGTGGACCCCTTCGGTCGGGTTCTGGGCAAAGGCGGCGTAATAATTATAGAAATAGAATACCTGCGACAGCATGTCGCCATCGGATCCAGCTGACCCGGATGCAACCCCAGCGCGACGGCAGTATAGGCCAAGGCCATGGTGGCGAGGAGGGGCGGCGAAAGTCGCAGCAGGCGCCGGATGTAGAAGGCCCGAAGCGAGACCGAGCCATAGCGGTCCGCCTCACGCACGAACAGCGTGGTGATCAGAAACCCCGACAGGAAGAAGAAGACGGTAACGCCGAAGCCGCCGGGGATCAGGCTGGAGACACGGGCGTGACCGAACAGAACGATGGTGACGGCAAGCGCCCGAAAGCCATCCAGCGACGGGATTTCGGAATGCCCGCCATGTGCGATGCGGGCGGGTTCCCCGATCATGTCACCCTGTTCACTCACCCCCATCTCAGCCCCCGCCCCGCTTGCCCGAGATCAGCTCCAGAAAGGCCGGGGCGTTGCGCTGGCCAAGAACCGAGATCAGGATACCGCCCCCCACGATCAGCAGGATCTGGCCGAAGAAAATCAAGGGATAAAGGGCATCTTCCGGTCGCAGGCCAAGGCTGCCGGCAAGAGCAGCAACCATGAGGATGGGGATCATGTGGCTACAGAAGATCAGGAATATGTGCGGCTCGATCGCGCGGGCAAGGCGCCACAATCCCCCGTCCTGACGACGGATCTCCACCGCGGCGCGCCACATCACCAGCGACATCGCAATCCGCCCTAGATAGGACATCCACAGCCCCGTTCCGCTGTCACCCGAGGCAGGAAACCCTGCGCCATGGCGCAGGCCCGTATCCAAGGCAAGGACGCTCAGTACCAGAGACCAAGGCGGCACGGGCAGGCGCCCCAGCCCTGTACCCAGCCACAGCCCCACCATGTAGAAGGCCACAATCTGCGGCCGCAACAACAGGATGCCACCAGTTACGACCTCAACTACAATCAGGGCTGTGGGTAGCACGACCAGTAGGGCCGGAACCCGCCGCGACATTTCCAGTGCAATGACGCCAAAGACCGCTGAGACAAAGACATCACGCAGGAACGCCACCGGAATGTTCGCGGGCGGTGCGGTCAACGCGAAGAGCGCGTTGATCCATCCCATGATCCCAACCGGCATGTCAGAGGCATCGCCCGTCAGAAGAAAGCGCGCCAGGATCATGCACAGAACAGCGAAGGACCAGACAACCATCGGCACCAGCAGTGCCTGTGCCTTACCCATCACAATCCGTCCTGCCGGCTTGCGCCCGTAAGAACGGGTCAGAAGAAATCCGGAGATGACACTGAGCAGAGGCACCGATCCGCGCCCCAGATAGTCAATCAGGATCAGATAGATGGCATGCAGGCCCGGCCCGACCTCTGCTCGCAGTACCTGTGACGCCCCCGGCCAGATGTGAACCGTGGTCATGAATAGGATGCACAGCACTCTGGCGATGCGGATTGCATCGGACACCTCCCCGTCCAGCTTTGTCGGCCGAGAAATCTGGATTGCTTGCGAAGCCGTCGCCATGGTGCCCTGAATGGTCATGCTGCAACGCAGTATAGCCGAAGGCCGGGCGAAGCACAGCAGAAACCCATCCGCCCCCGCCGCCTTACCGGGGGCGCCTGCGGAATGGATAGGCCCCCGGCTGCGCCAGATGCAGCACAGGCGTCAGGGGTAAGCGGAAAAGGTGCTTGCGTGTCCGGCGGGCCGAAAGCAGCGGCAAGTGCCGCAGATAAAGGCCATAAGCCAGCCCGACATGCCCCGCCGCAAAGGCCATCCGGACAGCATAGGCGCAAGATCCGGCCAGAAAATTGCGCCGCGCCGCAGGTGGACCGGGATAGCGTCCGCTGCGATCCGCTTGCAGCATCCAGTCGAAACCGCGAGCGACCTCGGGGGCATTGCCCGTCAGCGAGTCGTGTCCAGCCCGGCGCAGGGCAACCAGATCAGGCGCGCGCAACAGCATGACCTCGCCACTCACGCGCAGGAAAAGGTCGGTGTCTTCCGAACAGCGCAATTCGGGGGCAAAGCCGCCCAGGCCTTCGAAGGCCCTGCGCCGGACGGCTGCATTGCAGGTGCCATAGCGCAAGGAAGGGTTTTCCTGAACGGTTTCCAGAAATGTCGAGCAGGTCTGCACATCGGCCTTGTCCGGTGCGATCCCGGCCAGTTCGGTTTCATCGGCAAAGTTCAATCCACGCAGAAAGGCCAGATCCGCCTCTGGTGACGCTGCGCGCAGGGCCTCCAACAGCGTCGGAAGCGTCCAGGGAAACCACAGATCGTCACTGTCGAGGAAAACCACCCATTCGCCGCGCGCGGCACGCACCCCGGTATTGCGCGCCACCCCCGGCCCGGCGTTTTCTTGCCTGATCAGCTTGAGCCGGTCATGCAGGCCCAAGGTATCGACCACCTTGGCCACTTCCTGTGGCGACTCATCGCGCGAGCCGTCATCCACCACGATCATCTCGACCGCGCCCTCGGGCGAAAGCTGTGCCAACCCCGTGCTGGCAATACAGTCGGCGATGCACCAGGCCCGGTTGTAAAGCGGTGTAACGATGGAAAGGTAAGGGGTCGGAGTGGTCATGTTCTGATGCCTGAATACCCGTTTTGTCCTAGCATGAAACTCCATCCACAGACAGGTTCTTGGGCCTTGACGTTTCGCGTGCGAAACATCTACGCCTCAGCCTAGCTCTGGCAGATGCCTTTCCCCGACCACCATCGCCGGATTTCCGGCAAGAATGGCAAAGGGCTCCACCTTGCCACGCACCACGGCACCGGCGCCGATGATGGCTCCCTGCCCCACTTGCGCGCCAGCCAAGATCACTGCGCCATAGCCGATCCAGACATCGCGGCCGATCACGATATCGGCCTCTTTCATCGCCTGGTCGGTCACCGGGCTGCCCTCATTGAAGCGATAATTGGCGGCCGACATCATCACCCCCGGCCCCAGCATCACATCGGGTTCCAGAATGATGCGCCCCTGCCCCGGCCCGGCCCAGAGGTAGCAATTGGCCCCGATGCGGCAGCGGTCACCAAGCGTGATGTTCTGGCCGTTGGCAAAACTCGCCGTGGGACTGATGACCAAGTTCTGTCCCCGGCTGACTTTGCGCAGCTCGCTGACATGGGTGTAGTTGTAATAGTTCACCACCTTGACCGCATGGGCCCAGGCGCGTGGATCCAGGAAAGACAGGATCAGCCGCTTGAGCTTTTGCGCCTTGGTCAAACGCTGCTTGTGAATGGGCGCATCGGTCATCCGCCTTCCCCCCTTCAGCCTTCGGCCATCTCGGTGCGCAACTCTTCCAGCACAGCGCGATAGCGGGCCTGCGCGGCGGCCAGCGCCGCCCGATCACTCAGCTGGCCCGGCCGGTCGAGGAAACGGTGCAGCGCGGATTCGGTCTGCCAGGCCTCGACCGCATGGCGGATACGGCGCTTGAGCGGCATGGCACCCGGAGCGACCTTGCCCTCAGAGACCGCCGCGCCGCCGCCCGCAGCTGCGGGCCTGCCGGGCTTGGACAGACGTTTCATCGCCCGGTCGATCCAGGGGTAAAGCGGTTCGATCCTTGGCGTCACAGCGACACTATCGGCCCAATCGAGCCACTTTGCGCCGTTGAACAGATGCGAGATCGACACCCCGTGCCAGGGCGTGC
>APMI01023551.1_pt1 | contig 11582 bp, 8 predicted proteins | sample 667938 | NCBI WGS metagenome assembly APMI01 (sample SAMN01084076, study PRJNA167559) | wastewater metagenome | biome: Wastewater | place: Denmark: Ejby Moelle, Odense | collected 2011-11-28 | reverse complement strand
TTCGCGAGCGCCGCGGCTGTCGAGACCATCTGCAGCGCGTTGATCGACATTTCCCAGTCACCGCCCGTCGCGACCGCGAGGCCCTTCTTCGGATCGAGGTTGAGGATGCGGGTGAGTGGGATCTTCACCTTGCTGCCGCTCGTCGCCGTTTCGATGGCGTGGAGCGCCGAGCGCACCGGGCCGGAAAGGCCTTGGACGGCGCGCATCGAGGCAAGGAGCTGCGGCATGGTGAGGCCGGCGTTCAGTACCTCTTCATAGGTGGCGGCGGTAAGGTTGAGCTGGGTGGAGACCGCCTTCAGGAACGGCTGCACCGAAAGGTCCGTGTCCACCAGCGCCTGATAGTCCATTACCTTGAGAGAAAGGTTGGTGCCGAGGAGCTTGCCCAGCAGGGCGTTGAGCACGCCTTCATTGAGGCTTGCAAGGCGCGTGCCGACCGAGAAGGCGGCAATCTTCGTGCGCGAGGCCGAGCCCGTCGCGGAAAGCGTCGGCGCTTTCGGCATGAAGACGGCGGCGATGAAAAGATCGGCGGTGCGTGTGAGCGTCACGCGCGCGGCATCGGCATCGACGGCGTTCGGTGTGAAGCGTTTGTCAGGCGCGATGTCCGGGTCGGCCAGGTAGCGGCCGCGCTCTACAGTGGCTGCGGCGGTGAAAATCCCACCATGCGGCAGCGTCGCCGCGGGTATCGAGACGCCGTTCTTGCCGGTGACGGACACCGAGAGGCTGTTGAGTGCGAAGTAACTCGCCGCCGCCTTCTCCGCTTCCACCACGTTGGAGGCGGCAGCAATGGCGGCAAGGTCTGCCGTCGCCTGAAGCTGGCGCTGCTGTACCGTCAGGTTGCCGTAATCGACGCCGAGCGCGAGCGAGAAGATGACCAGCGGCAGGCTGAGGGCGGCGAGCGTTCCGATATTGCCGCTCCGGTCTTTCATCAGGCTGATAGGCTTCATGTCACAGGCCCCCGACCCTGACCGTGGCGTAGCGTTCGATCCGCTCCTTCGGCAGGGCGAAGGTAAACAGCTTCCAGATCGGCAGGTCGCTCGAATCGTAGGAGATCGCGACCGTGAACTGGTCGGGATTGCCGGGGTCGTCCGTGATCACCACCTGCATCTTCGCGCGGTTGATGAAAGAATAGTCGAGCCGTGAGGCATCGAGATAGCGATTGACGAGGGTGACGCGCTCGGCCGGATTGAGCCCTGCGACCGCCGTGCGCGCTGCGTCGGCGGCTATCTGCTGCACGGAATGGGTCACGGAAAGGTAGATCCCGTAGGCAATCAGCGTGAACAGGGCGAGGAAGAAGAGCGGTGCGATGATTGCGAATTCCAGCGCTGAAGTGCCGGCGCGATCCTTCGACAAGCGAGACAGGGCGTTCATGACGTCTCCTCCATTGGATTGTCCAACGACAAGGTATTCGCGCATTCGTATGCGGATACACCTTTATCGTGCGCCCTGAGTCTTAATTTCTCCTATAGATTGCTTTCCCTAGGGTTGTGCGCATCTTCGGTTGAGTATGGTTGCTAACTCTCGTGGCGCAGCAGATCATGCAGCCGCAGCACCTCCAGCTTGAGTGCGGCGATCTCGTTGAGGAAGTGCGTATCGATCTTGTGGTGCAGCGCCATCAGCTCGATCTCGGCCTTCAGGTTCACCTCGTAGTCCTTGGAGGCTTCGAAGCGGTCGCGGGCGGCCTGCCGGTTCTGCGACATCATGATGATCGGCGCCTGAAGGGCGGCCAGCATGGACAGCACGAGGTTGAGGAAGATGAAGGGGTAGGGATCGAAGGCGTCCCGCGTCAGCACTATCGTGTTGAAGAGCGTCCAGATGAACAGGAAGACGAGGAAGCCGACGATGAAGGTCCAGGAACCGCCGATGCGGGCGATGGCATCGGCGATGCGCTCGCCGAGCGGCTGCCTGGATTCATATTCGAGGTTCCTGTCCTCGGAGAGGATGCGCCCTTCTCTGGAGTGAAGGAGCACCTCGCGCTCGGTTTCGTCGAGTTGATCGGCAGGCTTGCCGAAAAGAACCTGCGCTGCGTCGTCGAAAGGTCTCATGATTGGGCTCCGAGGGAAGAATCAGAGCCCAAGCCTAGCGCTATTCAGGCGAAAATCAGTAGCCCGCCGCCATCAGTTCCGCATGGGAGTCGAAGAAGCGTTCGAGGCCGTACTGCTTGCCGAACATGATGTCGTGCTGCAGGAAGCGGAAATCGCGTACCAGCGGGTCGATCGTCTTCTTGCGTGACCATTCGGCCGTGGCGTTGCCCTTGGCGTCGATCAGCATGTAGCGGTCGATGACGCGCAGCTTGTCATGCACCGCGCCGAGGAAGCCGGTGTAGTAGGGATGCTCGAAGCCGGCTTCCTTGAGGATGTAGTAGGACAGGAAGGCCGGGCTGATCGTGCCGACATCCTTTTGCGCGCCGGTCTTGTTCGACCAGATGACGAGCGGGGTCTCGTGCTCCTTCTTCATCTGTTCGGCTTCGCCCTTGCGCGAGGCGGTGATGCCCTTCATGTAGCCGGAATTCTGATAGACGGTGTTGAGCGGCGGGAGGTGGTCGCCGAAGACGACGATGATCGTCTCGCGGTCGCGTTCCTTGGCCCAGTCCATCAGCATCTTCAGGCTGCTGTCGGCTTCCTTCACGCCTTCCGCATAGCTGGCGAGCATGCGGTTGTCGCGGGCGTCGAGCTTGCCGTCGACAGCGACGTCGGTCTTAGTGTAGCGGCCGTCGTCGTAGGGGCCGTGGCCCTGCAGCGTGACGGTGAAGAAGAAGAACGGGTCTTCCTGCATGTCGGCCTGACGGATGATTTCCTTGGTCAGCGCCTCGTCCGAGGTGAAGTTGCCACGCTTTGCCAGCGGCGGCATCTTGTCGACGTCTTTGAAGGTCTCGAAGCCGAAGGCCTTGTAGACGCTCGAACGGTTCCAGAACCAGCCGGAGAACGGATGGATGGCGCGCGCCGTATAGCCTTCCGCGCGGAAGAACGTGGCGAGCGAGGGGATCGGCTTGCGCACATACTGCTGGTACGGAATGCTGCCCGTCGGCAGGAAGGCGTTGGAGAAGCCCGTCAGCGCCTCGAACTCGACATTGGCGGTAAGGCCGCCGAATTCCGGCGAGAAGACGTTGCCGCTCGCATTTTCGCGGATGACCGGCATCGGGTCGGGCGAGAGTTTCACGCTCTGGATGCGGGTCGGATCCCACAGGGATTCGCTCATGACGACGATGACATCGGGCTTGGAGCGGTGCGTCGTGCCGGCCGGAAGGGGCTTGGACGGAATCTTGTCGATGGCATCGAGCATGTAGCCGGAGGGAGCCTGCACATTGGCCATGGGCAGGTTGATGGCGAAGGCCATCACGAAGCCGTTGTGGCGATAGTTTTCCGCCTGGTCCCACATGATGGGGAAGACCTTCAGGCGGTCGCGCATCCACGAGAACTGGTTGTAGTCCATGATGGAGGCAAAACCGGCGAGCAGCGGCAGCGCGACGGCGAGGCGCGTCAGGCGCTCCTTGCGCGTCAGCGGCCGGAAACGGCGCCAGGCGAAGACCCAGAGGCTGACAAGACCGACAAGGGCGACGACGATGGCAACGGCAAGGGCGGCCGCCGTCCACGGACGGTCCTGCACGAGAACCGGCATCAGCTCAAGAATCTGGCGGCCGAAGAGCAGGTCCGTCGGGTAGAGAGGATCTGTCAGGAAGACCTGCTTCTGCTGCGAGATGACACCCATCAGCACGACCAGCGGCGAGACCAGCAGCACGGCCTTGTGCTGCCGGCCGATCAGCGCGTCGATGGCGAGGTAAAGCAGGAAGAACACGCCGGTGGTGGTCCAGCCGGGCTGCTCAGGATTGGTAAGATAGGCATAGGTCTGCTGCAGCGAGCCGCGCGTGATCATTTCGATGACGACGACCGTCGCAAGCGCCAGCACGCCGGAAACGGCGAGCGAGCGCAGGACGGCGAGCGCCTTGGCATGACGCGCGAAGAAGCCTGCCTCGACGGCAAGTCCTTCATTGGCTTCGATTGCCACGGCTGCGGGAGTGAACAGGGCCAAGGCCTTCTCCAAACTTCATGAAACTTTCGTTTCTCTGTCATACGGATGTCATCTTGAACAGGAGATGAACGGTTTCTGCAACGTTCTCACCGCTCTTTGGTTCCGGCTGTTGCATCGCAGCAATGGTGCGGGGAACCCGCTGAAAAACGGGCCTTTTTGCCGAAAGACCGCGCAATCGTCCGGCCCTTCATTCCCAAAGCGGCCGCCATGCTCTAAAGAGCGTATCGACCGTTCGCCGTTTCCCGGCAGCATCGCGCGGGGAAGGCGGACACGAGATGAGAAACGGGTCCGCAGATATGGCTTCCGAGACTGAAAAGACGGTGCTTCGCATCGCCGTCGCGCAATTGAACCCGATCGTCGGCGACGTTGCCGGCAACCTTGCCAAGGCGCGCGCCGCCCGCAAGGATGCGGCCGGGCAGGGCGCCGATCTGCTGCTCCTGACGGAACTCTTCATCTCCGGCTATCCGCCGGAAGACCTCGTGCTGAAGCCCGCTTTCCTGAAGGCCTGCCGCCGGGCCATCGATGATCTCGCCGCCGACACGGCCGACGGTGGCCCCGGCGTCATCATCGGCTTCCCGCGGCAGGACGAGACGGGGCGTTACAATGCGGTTGCCGTCATCGACGGCGGCAAGGTGATCGCCGTGCGCGACAAGGTGGACCTGCCGAACTATGGCGAGTTCGACGAAAAGCGTGTCTTCGACCAGGGGGCGATGCCCGGGCCGGTCAATTTCCGCGGCATCCGCCTCGGTATTCCGATCTGCGAGGATATCTGGGGCGAACTCGGCGTCTGCGAGACGCTGGCGGAAAGCGGCGCGGAAATCCTGCTGTCGCCGAACGGTTCGCCCTATTATCGCGGCAAGGTGGATATCCGCCATCAGGTGGCGCTGAAGCAGGTCATCGAGACCGGCCTGCCGCTGCTCTACGCCAACCAGCTCGGCGGGCAGGATGAGCTTGTCTTCGACGGCGCGAGCTTCGCCTTCAACGCGGACAAGTCGCTCGCCTTCCAGATGAGCCAGTTCGAGGAGACCATTGCGCTCACCGTCTGGAAGAAGCGTGCCGAGGGCTGGGTCTGCGACGGCGGGCCGATGTCGCGCATTCCGGAAAAGGAGGAGGCGGATTACCGAGCCTGCCTTCTCGGCTTCCGCGATTATGTCAACAAGAACGGCTTCAAGAACGTGGTGCTCGGCCTTTCCGGCGGCATCGACTCGGCGATCTGCGCGGCCATCGCGGTCGATGCGCTCGGCGAGGAGCGGGTGCGCTGCGTCATGCTGCCCTACCGCTATACCTCGAAGGATTCGCTGAAGGACGCGGCCGATTGTGCCAAGGCCCTCGGCTGCCGCTACGACATCGTGCCCATCGAGGCGCCGGTGACCGGCTTCCTCTCGTCGCTCTCCGAGCTTTTCGAGGGAACGGACGAAGGCATCACCGAGGAGAACCTGCAGAGCCGCGCGCGCGGCACGATCCTGATGGCGATCTCCAACAAGTTCGGTTCGATGGTGGTCACGACCGGCAACAAGTCGGAAATGTCGGTCGGCTACGCCACGCTCTACGGCGATATGAACGGCGGCTTCAATCCCATCAAGGACCTCTACAAGATGCAGGTCTATGCGATCTCGCGCTGGCGCAACGCCCATGTGCCGCCGACCGCTCTTGGCCCGTCCGGTGAGGTGATCCCCAAGAATATCATCGACAAGGCACCCTCCGCCGAATTACGTCCCAACCAGACGGACCAGGATTCGCTGCCGCCCTATCCGGTGCTCGACGATATTCTCGAATGCCTCGTCGAGATGGAAATGAGCACGGAGGAGATCGTCGCACGCGGCCATGACGCGGCGACTGTGCACCGGATCGAGCATCTGCTCTACATCGCCGAATACAAGCGCCGCCAGTCGGCTCCGGGGGTGAAGATCACCCGCAAGAACTTCGGCCGCGACCGCCGCTACCCGATCACCAACCGGTATCGGGACCGGGGGTAGGGCGTGGGGGCACTTGGCGAAGGGCGAAGCAGAACGCGGTTCACTGAGGAGGAGACCCGGCTGATCCAGCTCTGGGCTCTCAGCGACCTGTCGGCCGGCCGAGCGGTTTCCACGCAGGTCGCCTATTTCGCAACACCCGCCCTGTTCGGTGTTTATGGTCTCGTGACGGGCAGCCTGACCGTGCTCGGCGTCGCCTTCATCTGCATCCTGCTGCTGCTTGTCTGGGGTTCCGTTTCCACCTGGCGCGAGCAGCGCCGGTTCACCCTCATGCAGTCGATCTGCCGGAAGCTGTCGGCAAACGATATGGGGAGCTAGACAATGCGCAGTTCCGTCGAAATCCACGACATCGTTACGGGGAAAACCCGGGTCGTGTGGCAGACGGAGCAACTGGTCGAGGCGCCGAACTTTTCGCGGGACGGGCGCTTTCTGATCGTCAACGGCGACGGGCTTGTCTATCGCCTGCCGCTTGACGGCGGCGAACCGGCGCGGATCGACACGGGATTTGCCATCCGTTGCAACAACGACCACGGGCTTTCACCGGATGGGCGCCTTCTGGCGATTAGCGATAAGGTGGAGTTCGGCAAGTTGGCGATCTATGTGCTTCCGGCAGAGGGTGGTACGCCACGGCTCGTGACGCCGAACCTGCCGTCGTACTGGCATGGCTGGTCGCCGGATGGTGAGACGCTCGCCTATTGCGGTATCCGGGATGACCTCTTCGACATCTACACCATTCCCGTCGAGGGCGGCGAGGAGCGGCGGCTGACCTTTGGCGAGGGGCGGAACGACGGGCCTGACTATTCGCCGGACGGGACATGGATCTACTTCAATTCCAGCCGCACCGGCCGCATGCAGATCTGGCGGGTCCGCCCCGATGGCAGCGAGGCGACGCGCATCACCGACAGCCCCTATGGTGACTGGTTCCCGCATCCGTCACCCGACGGCCGGCACCTGCTGGTTCTTTCCTATGAGGGTGACGTGTTCGATCATCCACGCGATCTCGATGTCCGGTTGCGGTTGATGGACATGGATGGCGGCAATCCACGCATCCTCTTTCCGCTTTTCGGCGGTCAGGGCACGATGAACGTGCCGAACTGGTCGCCCGATGGGGGTGCCTTCGCCTTCGTGCGCTATGCCCCCATCAGCGGTAATTAAGCTTTCGCTCACCAGCCTGCTTAAGCCAATCTTGCCGTCTGTCCGCTAGCTTTCCCTCAACAATGCTCGAAAACGGGCCGGGGACTGGCAGGGGAAACGATGGCGGGCAAGGTGCTGGAAGGCCACGCGACACGACGGCGCGGTTTTGGGGTGACGATCCGGGCAGCAGCCCTGATGATCGTTCTCCTGTTCGGCGCCGCCAATTATCTCGTGCTCGATCACGCCATCGAACAGGCCGACAGCTTCGTCGTCGAGACCGAGCGCACGCTGGTGCGCAACGAATTCAGCCACCAGATCGACCAGGTGGTGCAGTACCAGAGCCAGCTTTCCTTCTGGGACAAGAGCTTCAACCAGCTGGCCCATGGCATGCCCGACGATATCTTCGTGCGGGACCAGCTTCGCGACTGGATGTGGGCGGGTTTCGGTTTTTCCTGGATGATCTTCACCTCGCCGGACGACGAAAAGGTTCTCGGCGTCCATCGCGGCGAGAAGGTTTCCGAGCGTCGGGCGCGCGAGAAGCTGCATTGGGTGAGCGACCTGACCCGCAAGGCCGAGCTTGCCTATCGCGCGGCGCTGGTGCCTTCGCTCGGCGGGTGGGAGGTGAAGAGCGTCGATGAAGATCCCGATCTCCTGACGCCGGCCCTTCCCGAAATCCATGTTTCCGGCATGCGGCTCATCGACCGGGTAATGAGCATCGTCGTGGTGCAGGCGGTCATTCCCAAGACGCGTTACATTCCCGCAAACCGCCTGCGTCCAACGCTGCTGATTACCGTCAAGCCGGTGTCGCAGAAGATGCTGGCCAATGCGGAAAATCGTCTCGGCGTGCGCGGCCTGGGCTTCACACCCATCGTCACCCAGGAACCGGGGCTGGCGATGACGCCCGTCGGCGGCGACGGTTACAATCCGATGGTCGCCTCCTGGCGTCCGAACATGCCGGGGTCCTTCGTCTGGAAATCGGCCTTGCCGCAGATCGCCGTATTCGTGCTGGTCTTCACCGGTGTCATGCTTTTCGGCACGCTGCGCTTCTCCTCGCTCGTCAAGGCGCTTCAGCGCAGCGAGGCGCGCAATGCGTTTCTGGCGCGGCACGATCCGCTGACCGGGCTGAAGAACCGCAGCGGCTTCGACGAAATGCTTGCCCAGGCCATCGGCAAGGGCGAGGACAAGCCTTTCGCGATCATCGCGATCGACCTCGACAGGTTCAAGGCCGTTAACGACCGGCATGGCCATGCGGCGGGCGACGTCGTGCTTCAGGCCGTCGCGCGGCGCTTTGCCGATCGCATCGGTGCGCGCGGCTGCGCGGCGCGCTTCGGCGGCGATGAATTCTCCGTGCTGCTGACGGGCGAACACAGCCGCGAAAGCCTTGCCGAACTGGCGGAAAACCTCGTGCGCGATACGCAGGTGCCCATCGCCTATGACGGCCAGCTCCTGCTGATCGGCGGCAGCGCGGGCATTGCGCAATTCCCCGGCCACGGCAAGTCCGTGCACGATGTCATGGTGATGGCCGATACCGCGCTTTACGCGGCCAAGAATGCCGGCCGCAACCGCGCCATCCATGCCGGCGACCTGCGCGTCGAGGAGATCGACGAGGCGAGGGCGTCGCGCGCGGCGTGAGGCAACCTATAAGGTTCTGATGTTTCAGTTGACGTCGGCGTCGGCCGGGCGACCGAGGTCGATGGCGGATTCGTTTTCCGGCAGGAAGGCGGGGCCGACGGTACGCACCTTGTTGTTTGCCGGGTCGTAGATGCGTTCCTCCACCTTGGCCGGCGTCCTGGCGATGGTCTCTTCCTTCTTCGGCGTGGTGGTATGGATGGTGGTCACCGAGCCGTTTTCCTGCTGGTTGCCGGTATGGGCGGCAGTTCCATCCTCGCCCTTCGCCACTTTCTCACGTTTGATCATTTCCTGATAATAGGCAGAGAGATTGCAGCCGCAGGATCCCGGCTTGGAGAGGTCACGCGTGCGGTAGGCGAAGGCGTTCGGCAGGTCGACATAGGGGCGGCCGGTGACCGTGGAGGTCATCTGCTCTGTTTCCTGCCCGTTCGTCATGGACTGGTAGAAGAGCTGCGTTTCCGTTTCCGGGCACATCATCGCGCAGACCTGCTGGTCGCGGCGGAAATCGAGCGGCGATGCACCCGATGAGATCGGGAAGAAACCGCCGTCACAGGTGCGCACGCAGACCGTACGCAGATTGCCATGGCCGGCGCTGCCGCCGAGCGAGCGCAGTTCCAGCCTGCCGCTGCCATCCGGCGATGTGCCGAGAGGCAGGGTGCGCGTTTCGTCGAGTGTGCGCAGCGTTTCCGTGGCCGCGACGGGCAGGACTTCCGGCCGGTCGTTGCATCCATTCGTTTCAAGGGCGGCCAGCAGACGGTTTTTCTGGCGGCTGGACGAGACGCCGCCGGCAAAGTCCCGGCGCTTCTTGTCGAGAATCTGAAGATTGCGCTCCATCTTGTCGATGACGGAGGAAAGCGTGGCGCAGGCATCGGCATTGGCGCCGCCGACGACGATGATGCTGCCGGAGGAACAGCCAAGGCGTCTCTGGTCGCTTCTGGCCTTGCGCAACTGGATGTTCTGGCGCGCCATGGCGCCGGCATATTTGCGGGCGCTTGCCGTGTCGACCACGACTTTCGGCAGGTTGGCAAGCTGGGCCTGGAGGCTTTCGCACGTACCCGCTGCCGCCGTGCCTCCCGACAGAAGGAGGGGCAGGCCGGTGGCGACGGCGAAAAGAAGACGGCTGCGTCCCTTCAAATCCCTCGATCCCTGGCTGCGTGAACTCTTTGGCCGACTGGCCGGCGCAAGAACCCCATCATAGGCCGCATGCCGGGGAGTGCAACGTACTCCCGCATTTGTGATTAACGCGCCGGCGCCGCCGCGCCTTGCTGCGGCCACCGTTCGGGCCTAGATAGGGGGCATCGTCAATGCCGACCGGATGGTGCGCCATGGAATTCAACCCGACCGCAAATCGACTTCGTTTTGTCCTCGGGGAAATCCGTATCCATGCCGCATTCCATCACACTTTCCAAAATCACATGGGCGACGCCTGACGGGCACACGCTCCTTTCCAATCTCGATCTGACCTTCGGGGCCGAGCGCGCCGGGCTTGTCGGCCGCAACGGTGTCGGCAAGACCACCCTGATGAAGCTCGTCACCGGCGAGTTCCTGCCGCAGGCCGGCACTGTCGGTGTCGAAGGCACGCTCGGCTTCCTGCGCCAAAGTGTGCAAGTCGCTCCGGAGGAGACCGTCGCCAGCCTTTTCGGCATCGTCGAAGCGCTTGCCTTGCTCGGTCGCGCCGAGCGCGGCGAGGCGCATGCGGATGAGCTCGCCGAGGCAGACTGGACTCTCGAAACCCGGCTTGCCGCCGCACTTGCCCGCGTCGGGCTCGAGGCGGAGGCAGGTACACCGCTCGCCATGCTTTCCGGCGGACAGCGCACGCGCGCGGCCCTTGCCGCACTCGCTTTCCGCGCGCCGGATTTCCTGCTGCTCGACGAACCGACCAACAATCTCGACCGTGATGGCCGGCGGGCAGTCATCGACATGCTTGCCGGCTGGCGGGCCGGAGCCATCGTGGTGAGCCATGACCGTGAACTGCTGGAGACGATGGACGCCATCGTCGAGCTGACCACGCTTGGCGCGACGCGCTACGGCGGCAACTGGAGCGCCTATCGCGAGCGCCGGATGCTGGAGCTTTCCGCCGCCCGTCGCGACCTTGCGGATGCCGAGAAGCACGCCACGGAGGTCGCGCGGGGCATGCAGGCCGTTGCGGAGCGCAAGGCGCACAAGGACAGCGCGGGGCGTCGCAAGAAGGCGCGCGGCGATCTCCCGCGCATCGTGCTGGGCGGAATGAAGCGGCGGGCCGAGGCGACGAGCGGTGCGAATGCGCGACTTGCGGAAAGCCGGCAGGCACAGGCGGCGGAAGCCGTGGCCTCGGCGCGCGAGCGCATCGAAATCCTCCAGCCGTTGACCGTTTCCGTGCCGCCGACCCATCTGCCACCCGGCAGACTGGTGCTGAGAATGGAGGAGACGACGGCCGGCTATGTGCCGGAACAGCCGATTATCCGCGGCCTTTCCTTCGTGATGACCGGGCCGGAGCGGGTGGCCGTTACAGGGCCGAACGGCTCCGGCAAGACGACGTTCCTTGCCCTTGTCACCGGCGTTCTGCAGCCGTGGGAAGGAAGCGTGCGGCGCTTCACGGATTTCGCCATGCTGGACCAGCGGGTAGGCCTGCTCGATCCGGCGCTGTCGATCCGGGACAATTTCCGGCGGATCAATCCGGAGGCCGACGAGAATGCCTGCCGGGCGGCGCTGGCGCGCTTCATGTTCCGGGCCGATGCCGCCCTTCAGCTTGCCGGCAGCCTTAGCGGCGGGCAGCTCCTGCGCGCCGGCCTTGCCTGCGTGCTTGGCGGTGGAACGCCGCCGGCGCTGCTGATCCTCGAC
>APMI01027529.1_pt1 | contig 11583 bp, 12 predicted proteins | sample 667938 | NCBI WGS metagenome assembly APMI01 (sample SAMN01084076, study PRJNA167559) | wastewater metagenome | biome: Wastewater | place: Denmark: Ejby Moelle, Odense | collected 2011-11-28 | reverse complement strand
GCGTGTGGCGCTTGCCCGCGCGCTGGTGCGCCGCCGGCCGATCCTGCTGCTCGACGAACCCTTCGCCGCGCTTGACCCGGCCATGCGGGCGGATATGGCGCGGCTCATCGCCGAGCTTCATGCCGAGACGAAGAGCACGCTCCTCTTCATCACCCATCAGCCGGAGGATATCGGGCGGCTTGCGGAGCGGGTATTGTTTCTCGAAGCCGGTTCGATCCTTCTCGATACGTCGGCGGAGGATTTCCTTGCACGCCTCGATCCACCCGCCGTTGCAAAATTCCTCGGCCATTCCGGCATTTAGCGACGGGAGTGGTGATTTGACCGGGCCGGATGCCACAATTTGGTCGCCCCCCTGTGTCACCGGAGCCACAGGAAAACCGTTTGTCGAATGGGGAGTTGCCGGCCGGGTATGGCGCGTCTATCTCATCCGTTCGAAGGCGCGAAGATGCGCGTTCGCGCCGCACCCCAAGGCTGTGGCACGAATGCGAACCCATTGAGGGGCTTGGGCGAAAGACATGGCGAAAGCGACGCAGGAAGCTGCAACGGTATCCGGACGCGGGGTCGCACGGCCTGTCGTGGCCCTGCTGCTTGCCGGCACGCTGCTGGCCGGCTGCCAGTCGCTCATCGAGCAGAGCTATGAGCCGACCATCTCGCCCTCCTCCAATCCGCAGATCGTCGACGAGGTGCAGAAGAACGATCCGCGCGCCCAGATGGGCGCCCGCGAGCATCCGCGCATCGTGGCGAGCTATGGCGGCGAATACAAGGACGCCAAGACCGAGCGCCTCGTCGCACGCATCATCGGCGCGCTGACGGCCGTTTCGGAAAACCCGAACCAGTCCTACCGCATCACCATCCTCAATTCGCCGGCTATCAACGCCTTCGCGCTGCCGGGCGGTTATCTCTATGTCACGCGCGGCCTGCTGGCGCTCGCCAACGACGCCTCGGAAGTGGCGGCCGTGCTGTCGCACGAAATGGCGCATGTCACCGCCAATCACGGCATCGAGCGGCAGAAGAAGGAAGAGGCCGAGGTCATCGCCAGCCGCGTCGTCGCCGAGGTGCTTTCCAGCAACATCGCCGGCAAGCAGGCGCTGGCGCGCGGCAAGCTGCGCCTTGCCGCCTTCTCGCGCAATCAGGAGCTTCAGGCCGATGTGATCGGCGTCCGCATGCTGGGCGAGGCGGGCTACGACCCCTATGCCGCCGCGCGCTTCCTCGATTCCATGGCCGGTTATGCCCGCTTCACGGCGGTCGATCCGGAAGCGGACCAGAGCCTCGACTTCCTGTCGAGCCACCCGAACGCGCCGCAGCGTGTGGAACTGGCGCGCATGCATGCGCGTGCCTTCGGCGCGGAAGGCTCGATCGGCGACCGTGGGCGCGACTACTATCTCGCCGGCATCGACGGCCTGCTCTACGGCGATGCGCCGGAAGAGGGCTATGTGCGCGGCCAGACCTTCCTGCATGGCAAGCTCGGTATCCGTTTCGACGTGCCGGCCGGCTTCCAGATCGACAACAAGGCCGATGCCGTGCTGGCGACCGGTCCCGGCGATGTCGCGATCCGCTTCGACGGCGTGGCCGACAGCCGCGGGCAGGACCTCGTCAACTACATTTCCAGCGGCTGGGTGACGGGCCTCAAGCCCGAGACGATCCGGCCGGTCACCATCAACGGCCTGCAGGCGGCGACCGCCCGGGCGGCTGCGGACCGCTGGGAATTCGACGTCACCGTCGTGCGCATCGACAACCAGATCTATCGCTTCCTGACGGCCGTGCCGGCAGGTTCCAAGGCGCTGGAGCCGACGGCGGAGATCCTCAAGGGTTCGTTCCGCAAGCTGACGCCGGCCGAGGTGGCCGAGCTGAAGCCGCTGCGCGTGCGTGTCGTCACCGCCCGCCCGGGCGATACGGTCGCCTCGCTCGCCGGCCGTATGATGGGCACCGACCGCAAGCTCGACCTCTTCCGCCTGATCAATGCCATGACCGCGACCAGCACGGTCAAGCCGGGCGAGAAGTTCAAGATCATCGGCGAGTGACGGCAGGCCTGTCGCTGATCGCTGTCTTGGGTTCCCCCGATGCCTGTAGCCTTTTACGGCAGGGTCTTCGGCGTGATGAAGCTTTCGAGCCGGCCTTTGCCGGCCGCCGTTTCGCTCCAGTGCCCGATATCGAGCGCGATGACAGCGAGGCTCGCTGTTGGATACTTTGTCCTTAGCCGGCTAATTGCGTCCGCCTGTCCGGATAATGCAAGCAGCTTGGCAAGGCCCTCGAAGCCGGGATTATGGCCGATGACGAGCAGCCTTTCGCATTCCTCCGGCGCGTCGTGGATTGCCGCCAGAATGGCCGCAGGCTCGGCCTCATAGATCGTTGGAACGGTACGGAAAGGGCAGGGCTTTGCGAGGGCCGGCTGCACGAGCGCCCATGTTTCCTGCGTGCGGCGGGCTGAGGAGACCAGCGCGAAATCGGGCTGGAAGCCTGCAGCAGCCATGTAGGCGCCCATGCGCGGGGCATCGCGTTGGCCGCGGTCGGCGAGGGGGCGATCGTGGTCCTCGACGCCATCGGGCCAGGCGGATTTGGCGTGGCGGAGCAGGAGAAGCTGCTTCATGGATGTCCTCCTCAAAGGAAAAGGCCGGAAGCATGCTCCCGGCCTTTCATCGTTTCGGCAATGCGCCGGCTTACTGCCAGTCGCGAATGTCCACGAAGTGGCCGGCAATCGCTGCCGCGGCGGCCATGGCCGGGGAGACGAGGTGCGTGCGGCCCTTGAAGCCCTGACGGCCCTCGAAGTTGCGGTTCGAGGTGGAGGCGCAGCGCTCGCCCGGCTTCAGGCGGTCGTCGTTCATGGCAAGGCACATGGAGCAGCCCGGCTCGCGCCAGTCGAAGCCGGCGGCCTTGAAGATCGTGTCGAGGCCTTCCTTCTCGGCCTGTTCCTTCACGAGGCCGGAGCCCGGAACGATCATGGCGCTGACGGTGGACGCCACCTGCTTGCCCTCGACGACGGCGGCGACGGCGCGCAGGTCCTCGATGCGGCCGTTGGTGCAGGAGCCGATGAAGACGCGGTCGATGGCGATGTCGGTGATCTTCGTGCCCGGCTTCAGGCCCATGTAGTCAAGGGCGCGCCACTTGGACGAACGCTTGGTCTCGTCTTCGATATCGTCCGGGTTCGGCACGGTGCCTTCGACGGAGACGACGTCTTCCGGCGAGGAGCCCCAGGAGACGATCGGCGGCAGATTGGCGGCGTCGAGCACGACCACGCGGTCGAAATGTGCGCCTTCTTCCGTATAGAGCGTCTTCCAGTAGTCGATCGCCATTTCCAGCGCCTTGCCCTTGGGCGCGCGCGGCTTGTCCTTGATATATTCGAAGGTCTTCTCATCCGGCGCGATGAGGCCGGCGCGGGCGCCGCCTTCGATCGTCATGTTGCAGATCGTCATGCGGCCTTCCATCGACAGCGAGCGGATCGCTTCGCCGGCGAACTCGATGACGTGGCCAGTGCCGCCGGCCGTGCCGATTTCGCCGATGATGGCGAGGATGATGTCCTTCGCGGTCACGCCTTCCGGGAGCTGCCCGTCGACGCGCACCAGCATGTTCTTCGCCTTCTTCTGGATCAGCGTCTGGGTAGCCAGAACGTGTTCCACTTCCGACGTGCCGATGCCATGCGCCAACGCGCCGAAGGCGCCGTGCGTGGAGGTGTGGCTGTCACCGCACACAATGGTCATGCCCGGCAGGGTGAAGCCCTGTTCGGGGCCGACGATGTGGACGATGCCCTGGCGGACGTCCTTTTCCGAATAGTATTCGACGCCGAATTCCGCGGCGTTGTTGGCGAGCGCCTCGACCTGGATGCGGCTTTCCTCGTTCTTGATGCCCTGGTGGCGATCCGGCGAGGTCGGGACGTTATGGTCGACGACGGCAAGCGTCTTCTCCGGCGCGCGGACCTTGCGGCCGGCCATGCGCAGGCCTTCGAAAGCCTGGGGAGACGTCACTTCATGAACGAGGTGACGGTCGATGTAGAGAAGACAGGTGCCGTCTTCCTGGCGGCTGACGATGTGGTCGTCGAAGATCTTGTCGTAGAGGGTACGGGGTGCGCTCATGGCTCTTCATCCGCTGGCATGTTGAGAGATTCTGGAAATCCGCAGCGCGTGGCTGGCGGGATCGCGTAGGAAGCGGCGATCAGGATAGGCGGCTGATGAGCGCCCCGAAGACACGCGCAAAGAAGCGTGCCGGCAGGCGCTTGTGGTCCTGCAGCACGACGACATGCGTTTCCGTGCATCCGAATTTGGATTCCATGTCCCGCATATAGCGATTTTTGCGGGCCTCGGCAATTGCGAAGAATCAACGCGAGACGTTGCGCCGGAGCCGCCTTTCCAGTGCCCGCAAGGCCAGCGACAGGCCGATGGTGAGGATGAGATAGACATAGGCGACGATGGAATAGGTTTCGAAGAAGCGGAAGGATCCGGAGGCATAGACCTTGCCCATCTGGGTGACGTCGGCGACGCCGAGCACGGAGACGAGCGAAGAATCCTTCACCATCGCCACGAAATCGTTGCCGAGCGGCGGCAGGATGACGCGGATCGCCTGCGGGAAGACGACGAGGCGGAAACGCTGGAAGCGCGACAGGCCCAGCGCCTTCGCGGCTTCTATCTGTCCCTTGTCGACGGACTGGATGCCCGCGCGAAACACCTCGCTGATGAAGGCGGAGTAGCCGATCGTCAGGGCGATGATCGCCCGCCACATCAAGGAGAGGTCGCGCACCTGCATCGGCTCCATCGTGCCGGCGGCGACGAGGGGGCTGATGGCGAAGTTGATCGCCGCCACAAGCGCCGGCGCTCCGACGAATGCGATGTAGAACAGAAGCACGAGGATCGGCACGCCACGGATGACTTCCGTGTAGAACCTTGCGATCTGGCGCAGCACCTTGCTTTCGGAAAGCGCCATCAGCGCCACGCCGAGACCGAGCATGGTGGCGAGCAGGAAGGCGACGAGGGTCACGAAGATCGTGACCCACAGTCCCTTCAGCACGACGCTGAAAACCTGAGCATAGAGATCATTGGCGACGATCACGCCGGCAAGCGCCAGCGCGATCGCGGCAAGTGCGACCAGCCACCAGGGATAGTCGTCCTTGCCCGCGTCACGGGAGACGGGAGCCATGGCGGTTTGCTACTGACCCATCTTGTAGTCGAGGAACCACTTCTTGTTCAGCGCATCGAGCGTGCCGTCGGCCTTCAGCGAGGCGATGGCGGCATTGACCGGGGCGACGAGGTCGGAACCCTTGGGGAAGATGAAGCCGAAGTCTTCGGTGCCGAGCGGTCCGCCGACCACCTTCAGCTTGCCGTTCGAGCCATCGGTATAGCCCTTGGCGGCGACGCTGTCGGTCAAGACGAGGTCGACGTCGCCGGCCTGCAGCGCCTGCACCGTCGCGCCGAAGGTCTCGAAGAGCTTGATGCGTGGATTCTGCTCGTTGCCGTCGAGGATTTCGTAGACGGCGGTGTAGAAGGGCGAGGTGCCGGGCTGGGCGGCGATCAGGCCGTCCGGAAGGGCGGCGAAGCTCTTGGCGTCGGTGAAGCGGCTCTCATCGCCGCGCACCAGCATGAACTGCTGCGAGCGCATGTAGGGATCGGAGAAGTCGACCTTCTCCTTGCGGTCTTCCTTGATGGTGATGCCGGTCATGCCGATATTGTACTGGTTGTCGGAGACGGCCTGGATCATCGCGTCCCAGCTCGCGTTCTGGTACTCGACCTTGAAGTTCAGGCGCTTGGCGATCTCGTTCATCGCGTCATATTCCCAGCCGATCTGCTTGCCGGACTTCGGATCGACGAACTGCAGCGGCGGATAGGCGTTTTCCGTGACGACCACAACGGTCTTGCCGCCGAGATCGGGAAGGTCGGAGGCGAAGGCGACGGCGGGCATGAGGGCAGCGGCAGCAAGGCCTGCAAGAACGGTGCGGCGGGAAAACATGGAAATATGCTCCTGAATTGTGGCGGCGGCACACTGTCACAGGTCCGGCCCGCTAGGCAAGCCGAGCGGTCTTTCACCTTTGCTCTTTTCGCGGGAAAGCGACGGCGGTAGTCTTGGAGAACTGCGTGGCTGGGGGGACACCATGAGATACCTGTTCATCGTCCTGACCTTCCTTCTGCTGGGGACGATGCCGGCGGCGGCCAAGCGCGTCGCGCTCGTCATCGGCAACGATGCCTACGAGTCCGTGCCGAAGCTCCAGAAGGCCGTGAACGACGCCCGCGCCGTCTCGCAGTCGCTGGCGGGACTGGATTTCGCGGTCGATCTCGGTGAGAACCTGACGCGCCGGCAGATCAATGCGAAATTCGCCGATTTCGTCGAGCGTATCGAACCGGGCGATACCGCCTTCTTTTTCTTCGCCGGCCACGGCGTTGCGCTCGACGGACAGAACATCCTGCTGCCCGTCGATATTCCCGATACCAGCAATGCCGGGCTCGTGCGGGACGAGGCCCATGTGGTGGACGACCTCCTGGCGCGCGTGCAGGCCAAGGGCGCGGCGGTGAGCTTCTTCGTGCTCGATGCCTGCCGCAACAATCCCTTTGCCGCGAAGGGCGGGCGCAGCGTCGGCGCAACGCGCGGCCTGCAGGTCGTGGCGCCGCCGACCGGAACCTTCGTGCTGATGTCCGCGGGGGCGGGGCAGGAAGCGCTGGACCGGCTCGGCGAGAACGACGCCGACCCGAACTCCGTCTTTACCCGCACGCTGTTGCCGCTGCTGAAGAAGCCCGGCATGAGCCACATCGCCTTGGCCAAGGCGGTGCAGCGCGAGGTGGAGGAGACGGCGAAAACCATCGGCCGCAAACAACAGCCAGCCTTCTATGACCAGATCACCGGTGAGATCGTGCTTCTGCCCGAGGGCGGCGTGGTCAAGCCGGTGGAAACGCCGGACGAGACTAAGGTCAAGGATGCCATCCAGGTCGAGGCCGACCCGGCGCTGGAAGAGTGGAACGCCATAAAGGATCTGCGCAGCCTGAAGATCCATCAGGCGTTCCTGCGCAAGTATCCGGACAGCCGCTTTGCCGTTTACGCGCGCGCCCTTGTGGAGGAGCTCGAGGCTGAAGCCGTCAGTAAAGCGAAGGCCGAGGAGGTCAAGCAGGTGCCCGATGCCGTCGCGGAAGAGCCGCAGACGAGTGGCGGGCTGCGAACGGTGCGCGTCTCGTCGGGCTGGTTCGTCGTTCTCGGCTCCTTCCCGCAGGCCCAGCCGGAGAAGGCCCGTCAGCGCGCGCGCCTGATGCAGAGCCGCGGCTATGACGTTTCGATCATCGATACGAATGCATATCGCAGCCTCGCCGACGGGCTCTATTCGGTGGTGATGGGGCCTTACAAGAAAAGCTCGGCGCTAAGGGAACTCGGCGGGGCACAGCAGGTTGTGGGTGACGCCTACATCAAGGAAATCCGCTGATGCGCCTTTTCAAGCTGGCAGTCCTGCTCCTTGCGTCGCTGGCGCCGGCTTCGTCCGCGGGCGCAGTTGAGGTGATGAGCCGGGCCGAATGGGGGGCGCACAAGCCGGTGCTGGCGATGGAAAAGCAGACGCCGCGGCGCATCACCGTGCACCACACCGCGACGCGCGGAAAACACGGACTTTCCATCATCAGGAAGATGAAGTCCCTGCAGGCCTTTTCGCAGGCCAAGAGCAAGCTCGCGGATGGGCGAACGAAAGAAGCCTGGGCTGACATTCCCTACCACTTCTACATTGCCGTAGACGGGAAGGTCGCCGAGGGGCGGCCGATCGGCTTCGTCGGCGATACCAACACGAAATACGATCCGACAGGCCACATCACCATTGTCGTGGAAGGTAATTTCGAGAACGAGAAACCATCTGCCGAGGAACTGGCGGTGCTGAAGGCGCTGATTGCCGATCTTTCGCAGCAGTACGGCATTTCGGCGGACAGGATCGGCACGCACAAGGATTTTGCCCAGACGGCCTGTCCGGGACAGAACCTTGAGGGCGAGGTGCGCCGCATCGCCGCCGAACTCGCGGGCAGTCGCTGAGAGAGCGGCACTTCTGGCAAGGCACCAAACAAAAAAGCCGCCGGCAGGGTGCCGACGGCTTCTATCTGTGCAGGCGCTGCCGGATTATTCGGCGGCGGCTTCCGCGGCCTTGGCGGCTTCGGCAGCTTCTGCTGCTGCCTTTTCAGCGGCGAGCGCCTGGGCTGCTGCGACCTTCTCGGCTTCGAGACGTGCCTTTTCCTCGGCAATGGCCTGGCGCTCGGCGTCGTTCAGCTTGCGGGCGCGCGTGCCGGTATTCTCGACGATACGAGCCGACTTGCCGCGACGATCGCGCAGGTAGTAGAGCTTGGCGCGGCGGACCTTACCGCGGCGAACGACGTCGACGCTTTCGACGAGCGGCGAGTAAACGGGGAAGACGCGCTCGACGCCTTCGCCGTAGGAAATCTTGCGAACGGTGAAGCTCTCGTTGATGCCGCCGCCGGAGCGGGCGATGCAAACGCCTTCATAGGCCTGAACGCGGGTACGCGTGCCTTCCGTAACGCGCACGTTGACGCGGACGGTGTCGCCCGGGGAGAATTCCGGGAGCTGGCGCTTGGCTTCGATCTTCGCGGCCTGTTCGGCTTCGAGCTGCTGGATGATGTTCATCGGTCTAACCTTCGGTTCTTCTGAAACAGCCAGAGCGCTCGACGGTGGCCTTCGAGGTCATGCCTCTCGGGTTGGTCCGTTGCCGGACGGAGCGGATTCGCCATTCTTTGCTTGCAGGTCGGCTGGGTAATCCCAAATCCGAGCGGGCCAATACACCAATCGGGCCGGCTTGTCATCCCCGGCGACAAAAGAATCCACCCGCGCGTGGCGGATTTCCGGGTCTTGCCGGCCTTCCGGCGCCACGCTATCACGCCTTGAAGGAGCGGGCGCGGCCCCTGTCGCCGCCCGGGGGAGTGCCATGACCGTTTTCGATGCCATCTTTCTGTTCGTCGCCGGCTTCCTGTCCGGCGTGGTGAATGCCATTGCCGGCGGGGGCACGTTCCTTACCTTCGGGGCGATGTCGCTGATCGGCCTGCCGCCCATCGTCGCCAACGCCACCTCCTCGATCACGCAGTTCCCGGGCTATGTCACCTCGACGCTCGCCTATGCCAAGGAAATCCGCGCCGACTGGAAGGAAGCGCTGCTGCTCGGCGCGCTGTCGCTGGTCGGCGGCCTTGCCGGGGCGCTGCTGCTGCTCTCGCTCTCCAATCCCTCGTTCCGCGCGCTGGTGCCCTGGCTGCTGCTGGCGGCGACCGCGATTTTCGCGGCCGGGCCTTACCTCAAGCCGAAGACGCTCAGCCCGGAAAAGCCGATCTCGCCGCTCGGCCTTGCCGGCCAGTTCGTGACGTCGATCTATGGCGGCTTCTTCGGCGCGGGCATGGGCATCATGACGCTCGCCGTGCTTGGCCTCACCAAGGGCGGTGACTATCACCGGCTGAACGCGCTGAAGAATTTCGTCGCCGTCGTCATCGCCGCCATGGCGGTCGTCGTCTTCGCCAGCGGCGGGGTGATCGGCTGGCCGCAGGCCGCCGTCATGGTGCCGGCGGCGGCGTTTGGCGGCTGGTCCGGTGTTTGGGCGGCGCGGCGCGTGCCGCAGCCGGTGATCCGCGTGCTGGTGGTGGCGGTCGGCCTTGCGCTGACGGTCTATTATTTCCTGAAGGGCTGATCGGCCAGAAGATCGGGCCGGCGCTCGCGCGTCAGCTTCTCCGCCTCCTCGCGCCGCCATTTGTCGATGGCCGCGTGGTTGCCGGAGGTCAGCACGCCGGGGATTTCCAGACCTTCGAAGACCTGCGGGCGCGTATAGTGCGGATGCTCCAGCAATCCGCCTTCAAAACTCTCATGCTCACCGGAAAGCGCATTGCCCATGACGCCGGGCAGGATGCGCACGATGGCGTCCAGCAGGATCATCGCCGCCGGCTCGCCGCCGGAGAGGATGTAGTCGCCGATGGAGACTTCTTCGAGCTGCCGCCCGTCGATGACGCGCTGGTCGACGCCCTCGAAACGGCCGCAGACGATGATCGCGCCCTCGCCGACCGCAAGTTCGCGCACGCGCTTCTGGGTCAGCGGTTTTCCGCGCGGGCTCATCAGGAGGCGCGGGCGGTTGTCGCCCTCCGAGGCATGGTCGATGGCCTTCGCCAGCACATCGGGCTTCAGCACCATGCCCGCGCCACCGCCGGCCGGCGTGTCGTCGACGGTGCGGTGGCGGTCGGTGGTGAAATCGCGGATCTGCAGGCAGTCGAGCGACCAGTCGCCGCGCGCCAGCGCCTTGCCGGAGAGGGACTGGGCGAGAAAGCCCGGAAACATTTCCGGGTAGAGCGTCAGGATGGTGGCGCGGAAAGCCACGTTATTCTCCCTCGCCCTGCGGCGGGCGGCGACGACGGCTGCCGGGGCCGTCCTTCTCGTCGTCGACGAGGCCGGCGGCGGTGGCGTCGATCAGGAGGCGGCCGCCTTCGAGATCGATTTCCAGCACGGCGGCTTCGGAGAAGGGAATAAGCACGGGGCGTTTGCCCGGCCCCTTGAGTTCGAGCAGGTCGCCCGCGCCGAAATCGAATATGCCGGTGACGGTGCCGTGGCTGCGGCCGGTCGTGTCGACGGCTTCCAGGCCTTCGAGGTCGGCATAGAAGAACTCGTCCTCGTCCAGTTCCTCGTCCGGCAGGTTGTCGCGTTCGATATAGAGGTCGATGCCGTTCAGCGCCTCGGCGGCATTGCGGTCGTTGACGCCGCGGAAACGCACGACGACGACGTTCTTCGCCTCGCGCACCTCCAGCACCTCGAAGGACCGGCCGTCCTCGGTGTGCAGATGCCCGTAATCGCCGATGGCGGTCGGGTCGATGGTGTAGGATTTCACGCGGACCTCGCCGCGCAGGCCCTGCGCCGCGCCGACGGTGCCCATGAGGACGGGATTTTCCAGTTTCGCCATGGTTCGGTTCCGTGTGGTCTTGCAAAGCCTCTTACGACGTTCACGCCGGTGGGCCAAACGAAAACGGGCGGCATGAAGCACGCCGCCCGTCTCCATAGAAAGTCGAGGCAGATTATTCGCCGGCGGCGGCAGCAGCGGCGTCTTCTTCCTTCTGCTTCTTCTCGGCGGCGCGCTCGAGAGCCTTCTTGCCCGGCTTTGCCTTGTCCGGGTTGTTGCGGGCTTCGCGCTTCAGGACGCCGGCTTCGTCGAGGAAGCGGGCAACGCGGTCGGTCGGCTGGGCGCCCTTGGCGAGCCATTCCTTGGCGCGGTCGGCGTCGATCTGGACACGGTTGGCGTCGTCCTTGCCGAGCATCGGGTTCCAGGCGCCGAGCTTCTCGAGGAAGCGGCCGTCACGCGGCGAGCGGGCGTCGGCGACGACGATCTGGTAGTAGGGGCGCTTCTTGGAACCGCCGCGGGCGAGACGAATCTTCAGGGACATGTCATTTCTCCTTGGGTAGATGGGCCGCTTTTCAAGCGGTGTGGTTTGCGCCGCCATGTTCGGCGGCAATGGCTTCATGATGCCGGATCACCTCGCGGATGATGAAGTTCAGGAACTTCTCCGCGAAATCCGGATCCAGATTGGCATCCTTCGCCAGGCGGCGAAGGCGCTCGATCTGGTATTCCTCGCGCGCCGGATCGGCCGGCGGCAGTTCATGCGTCGCCTT
>APMI01010236.1_pt1 | contig 11584 bp, 21 predicted proteins | sample 667938 | NCBI WGS metagenome assembly APMI01 (sample SAMN01084076, study PRJNA167559) | wastewater metagenome | biome: Wastewater | place: Denmark: Ejby Moelle, Odense | collected 2011-11-28 | reverse complement strand
CGCCAGCTGAACGGATTTTATGGGGTATCCGGCAAGGCGCATGGCTTGCGCCTGCGCCTCCAAAATGGTGCGCAGGCTCATGTTAGCGGGCTCCGATGACGCGAGTGCGGTAGGTGTCCATCAGGTTGCCGTAGCCGTTCCAACTCCGACCGGTGTACTCGGCGCTGTCGGCGGTGACGGTGTAGTGATGGACCAGGGTCCGGCCGCGGGCGTTGGTGACGCGGATTTCGAGGGTTTCGCCGGCCTTGAGAGTGGCTTGAATGGCGGCGATAGCTTGAGTGCGGTTCATTTTTTGCTCCAACCCCTGATGACCCGAGGCGCGGTAGGTTGGCGTTGTTGCCTTCCATGTGTTCTATTATAGGCCACTTTTGGCCTATGTAAAGAGGTGGAGTGAATTTATTTTAGAGGCGCGCTCCGAGTTCGGGAATGGGATTGGGTGAGTAACTCCCCAAAAATTACACACAGTATCTTGTATACCCTTTTAAATAAGGGTTTTCGAGTCTCGCCCAAGGCACCAGCGGATTTTACAGTCCTTCGTGTGTAGAAATAAAAGCCTGATTAATCAGGATTTTTTGTTTTGTGGTTTTTGGATATTTGACGTGGAGTGCGGATTTTTGGGAGCATGTGTTACCCAAAATCTCCCCGTCAATCTCCCCATGTCATCCATCACTAAATCGTCGAGCGGGTATCGGGCGCAGGTCTATGTACGGGGTGAGCGGGACTCGGCAACATTCAGGACGCGGCGCGAGGCGGACGCTTGGGCGTCCAGGCGCGAGACTGAGCTGCGCGCGAGTGCCCAAAAATCGCCCGGCGACAAGACTACGCTCCGGAAGGTGCTGCTGCGCTATCTTAATGATGTGGTGCCGTCCCGGCGCGGGCGCAAGTGGGAGTCGATCCGGATAGGTCGCTTTTTGCGGGCTGGGCCGTTGGATGCTTGTCTCCCGCTTGATTTGCCCATCTCCGCAGTAACGCCCGAGCACATTGCCGCGTGGCGCGATGCCCGGCGTAATCAAGTGCAGAGCAGCACCGTGCTGCGCGAGCTGTCATTGCTGAGCAGCGTTTTGACACAAGCGCGCATCGAGTGGCGATTGATCGCGCAAAACCCGATTAGCGACGTGCGCAAACCGGCGCAAAAAGACCATAGGACGGTGACGATTTCCGGCGCTCAAATCAGGGCGATGCTGCGGCAAATGGGATATCGATGGGGCCAGCGCCCGAATACCGTCGGACAGGCGGCAGCGTGCTTATTTTTGGCGGCATTGCATACGGGCATGCGGGCCGGCGAATTGTGCGGGCTGACGTGGGATAGGGTCTATAAGGATTATTGCGAGACGCCCCACAAAACGGGGGCGACTGCATCGTCTTTGCGGGCGGTGCCGCTTGAGCCGCGATCACGGCGATTGATTGAGCGGCTTAAAGGGTGGGATGACAAATTTGTATTCGGGATTGAGTCGGCCTCGCTCGATGCATTATTCCGCAAATACCGGCAACGGGCGGGGCTGAGTGGTTTTACGTTCCACGACTCGAGGCATACAGCCGCTACCTGGATGGCAAAGCGCGTCGATGTGCTGACGCTTTGCAAGATTTTCGGGTGGCGAAAAATGGATCAGGCTTTGACGTATTACAACCCGACGGCATCTGATATCGCCGCCGGGTTGTCTAATCAAAAACAGACAAGGCGCGGTCAATCTCCGATATCGGGATAAGACCGCAGGCATTGAGCCGGACCGTGCCGGCGGCAATAAGTTTGTTGAGTGTTGGGCGGCTGATTTCGAGCATTTCGGCTGCTTGGGATTTTGTGACATGGCGCGGGCGCGGGCGAGACTCGGCATAACGGCGGACTGCCGCCTCGGCGATTTGTAGCGGGTCGGACATATCGTTAGGCTCCATTGTTACTTCAATCCTCGCCTTTCGGGGGTTGAATCCGATCCAAGCGCTCAATCTCGGCGAGGATCAGGGCGCCGGCTTTGACCAGATCGCGGCGCGCATCTTTCGGCTTCCACCAGCCAGGCTCCCACGGCCAGCCGTCCGGCGCGGTGTCACAAATAGACGTGTCGGTCGTTCCGAAGCGCATGGCGGCACCTGCATTCAGCGCGTAGAAACCGCCTGCCCTCGCTAACGATCCCGCCTTGTGGCTGTCGTCATGCTCCGGTGTCCAGCCCTCGGCCTCGATCTGCCGGCGGCGCTCGGCCAGCACGTCAAACGCGGCCGAATTCATTGTGTCGCCGAGCGCATGCTCAATCATTTCCCGGGCCTGTTCATCGGTCAGCAGATTGGTTCCGGTAGGCCAGTGCGGACCGTCGTGCTGTTGAATTCGGTGAGGGGTAAATCTGATGCCAGCGTCCGGCGTGAAATTCTTCGGAAGCTTCCATGCAAGGAAGCGGCTCACCATTGCGTCAATCATGGGTTTAGTGGTGCTTTGCATTTGCGCACTCCTTGTTCGCGGCTTCGATGATCGGCTTGAGATTGGCGACCCATTTGTATTTGACACGCAGGGTCAGCGTGTTGGCTGTGATGCCGGGATGTTCGGTGTAGCTGTATCCGGCCGCATCAAGGTGCTTCCTGAAAATCGGTAGCTTCCAGCTATCAATAAAGACGGCGCCAGTACTCATATTCAACCCCCGGCTTCCGGGGATTCGATCAGCTCAAGGAAGCCCAGTTTGGGGATCTGCCCGGAGTCTGGAGGCATCCTTCCGCAGACCCACTTCATGGAATCAGCCTTCATTGCGCACTTGGCAGCATTCTCGTAATCGCCAAGCTCCAAAAAGTTTTTAGCCAGCTTTGCAAACCGTCGTTCCCGATCAGCCATTTCGGATCGGTAGGCATCCCAGCGCTTGGCCTCTTCGCGCAGGCGCTGCAGCTCGTTCAGATTGAGTTCCATTTCATTCGCCTTTCGTCATTCCCTTCACTTCGCACTCAGTGCAAACCACCGTCTCCACGATCACCGGCCCCTTCCGGCTCTGCATCGTCGCCCGGTCAATCGTGGGGCTCAATTCCTGCGGCGTTTTCCATTTCGAGCACCGGCCGCACTGCTTCTGCTTGATGCCAGCCTTGTGCTGTACCTCAGCCCATTCATACCAAGCAAGGTAGCCTTCCGGGGGCAGATCGCCGGGTTTGAAGTCGGGCTGCTCGCACACGATCGCGCCGTTAATTCGGGTGCAGGTCATTTCGTCACTCCTTCTGCCGCCCTCAGCTGGCGCACCAGTTCGAGGACACGGCGGGGTTTGCAGCGGCAATGAACGCGCCGTTGTTCCACTTCTCCCGCTCGCCCTTCACAACCAAAACGCCATGACGGTATGGGGCGCGGGTCTCTGCCACGGGCGAAGCGTAATCGCCGAAGATCGCCCGGACCATGAGTCCCTGCCAATGCTCCCACGGTCCCGGTGTTGCAGCCTTCGCCAGCTGCTCCAGTTCGTTCATATCGATTTCCATTTCAGCGCTCCTTTTCCTGCTACGGTTATTTCCCAAATCTTCCCGGTCTTCCAGTTTTCACTAACCATCGCCACGTGGCCGCGCTTGGCCATGGTGTTGAGGTGGCGGCTGGTGGTTGGCCTGGTCATGCCAAGTGCCAGACTGATCTCGCGCGTTGACTCCTGGCCTGCCTTGGAAAGCAGAGTAAGGATCTCGCCCGCCCGCGGCGTATCTGTATCCATGTCCTCATCGTGGGCTTCTCGGGCGGCCTTGTTGTCCCGTACCCACATTGCCGCCTCCCACTCCGCCGCCGGCCCGGTGAAGCGTGCGATGCCAACGGAATTTAGATGTACGGTAATCACGCGTTTTCCCCCACAAACATATCGATTGTTTTGTCATCTCGCGCAGATGCATCGGTATCCTCGTTGAGTGCAGCAGGGTTTTTCGTGCCTCTGGACGGGCTTGCCCGGCCGCTTTTCGATGTCTTTTCCTTAGCAGTTCTCGCCGCGCTAGCGGCCTTGACCTTGGTTTTTCCCGCCGGTGCTTTAGCCTTCGCCGCCCGCGCAGCTTTCGCAGTGGGTTGGGGTGTTTCTGTGGCTACATCCGTTTTTTGCCCCTCGCTTGCGCCGTTTATGTCCCTTGCGCGCGCAGCTTGGGCAGAATCAAAAGCAGTTTTTCGCTGGGTTTTGTGCCCATTTTTGGGCTTTTTATCGGCTTCGATATTGGCCCGGATGGCATCAGGGTCGACGGACATGCGGCGTGCGGCGGAAAGCAGTTGCGAGGGCGTCGAAAAGTCGCGGGCATAGCTGGGGCAGTCCGTCATGCCGACCAGAGCACAATCGGTCAGCAGCACAACCAAGTCGGCATCGGTCATAACGTCGATCCATTCCGTGATCTGCACGACTGGATCAGCGCCGGCGCTGCCTACCGTGCCATCCTCAGCCCACATCGCGGCCAGTCGCTTTTGGGAATCGCTCCCGATGCGTGCCCAGAACTGTCGCGCGACCAGCTTCATATCGGCCTCGCCAAGTTCTCCATGACTATTTTTAGCGACCTCGCGCTGTTCGGTGTGGATTGCCTTGAGCAGCCGACGCCGAAAAGTAGACTCAGCTTTGGCATGTTTCTCTGCCATGATTTCGGCAGGGCTTCGGCCAGACTCGCCGGTAAACATCTCGACTCCCGTACCTTTGAGTGCTTCTTTAAGGGTGTCGATCTTGATGCACTCAACCAAAATGCCTTTGCCTGGGTCTTCGATCAGCGTAATCGTAGCCGTGCGATCGCCGAGCAATTCTCGGGTAGTCTTTCCGTAGTTGTCCCCTTGTGCTAGATAGTTTTTATCGTCGAGCTTTACATAGCCTTTCAAGCCGCATTGCATTCCATAGGGTGCAATCTTTCTGGCTTCATTTCCAGCAATCACTTTCTGGCCACTCTGCTTGGCTTCAGCTTGTTTGCGCGTGATTTCGGAATTTTTCTTCGCAGCGTAGCAGTCCGGATCTGTGCACATGTCTGCACTCACATCCGGATACAGCATGGGGTCGGCTCCCGTCCGGCGCGGGCAGGTTGTACAGGCGCCAGCAGAGGCCAACAAATCGGGACAGTCCGTCGAAAAAGGCGCTGTGCTCAGCTTGAGCATGTACTGGCTTTGCACGTATTGATGCGCAGCTTTAAACGTTAGCGGTCCATTGTCCTTACGGCCCCACGGCGCCACGATATGCGCCATCGCCGCTTGCTGAAATGTCGGGCTGGGGATGCGAGCAACAAGCAGGGCCACCGATGCGTTTACGGTGCCGTCCCGAAACGGCCCGCGGGCTTCCGGGCACAGTGCAATGAGCTTGAGGCGGCCGTAAATGTATTCGCGGCTCTTGCCGATCTTCTCGGCCAGTTCGTCGGCGCTGTACCCGTGAGTGCGCATCATCAGGTCGTAGCTCTCGGCCTCTTCAAGCGGGTGCAGATCATCGCGCTGCAGGTTTTCAATCACCTGGATCTCCAGCACCTCACGGTCGTCGAGGTAGCGCACGATGCCGGGTATGATCGTCCGGCCCGCATCCTTTGCCGCCCGCCAACGCCGCTCCCCGGCGATGATCTCCCACATGGGCATCATGTCGCCCTGGTAGGGGTAGTGCTGGGGCCACGGCCGCACAAGGATAGGCTGCAGCACGCCATGCCGTATCACGCTGTCCACCATGTCGGCATGCTTTTCGACATTGAAGGTTTTGCGCGGGTTGGTGGGGCTGGCCATCACGTGGGCCACGCCAAGCACCTGGCTTTTCATGGCCTGGGCTTCGGCGCTCTCGGGGTCGTAATCCTGTTTGCCGAACATGTCGGGCTCCTACTTAAAATTGGTCACCTTGCACACCAGCTTCCGGATCCCTTCCGGGCTGCCACTCCACCCGACATAGACACTCCGGTCGCGTTGCTTGCGGTAGAGTAGGTAGCGAAGGCCTTTGTGTGTGGGCTGCTCACCCACAAAATAGCCGTGGTCCTTCGCAATCTGCTTGGCTTCCGTCAGTTGCTGAGCGGGGCTGTGGCGGCGGCACATTGGGGGAATTCCTTGAGCTGCACAGAGACTTCGGCCAGCTGTACCGGACGAGCAATGACGACCTTTCCGCCGGCAGAATCAAAAGCCATTCGGATGGCGGCCTCATTCGCTTCCTCGAGGCCTTCGGCTATCCTCCATCCGGCGGCGATGATGTAAGTGCTTTCTCCGCCCTTCACGGGATTCCGTGAGTAGGTTTCAACCAGAGCTTTCAGTTGGCTAATCTGACTGTTCTGGGCTTTGATAATCGAGTCCAGTAGCTCGATGTAAGCGCCATCGGCCTCGATCAGCATTTCCATCGTGGCCACGCCATTCTGGATAAGCTCCCCTTCCTTCATGTAAGGGGCTGCCATGTGCCCGATGGCGTCGAGACTCTTTCCCATGCAGTCGATCATCTCCTTGGCTGCTGAGGCATCCCATGCAGACTGATCCGTTTCAAAGTTTTCCAGAATTACGGGGAAGCTAACTGCGGGATCGACTTCCGCCATGAAGTCAAAAAAGGCTTTTTTAAGCTCAGTCGGGTTGGCTTTTCGCCATTCCAACATCATTGCGTAATTGCCAATGTCCACCAGATCGCCTTCAAGACCTTTTGCAAGATGCTTGAGCAGGTCGTAAGCAAGTCGATAGTCATTTACCTGGGCTTTATCGTGCCAGCCGCTACGCCCGCTTATACGCGCCACTTCCATCTTGTTTTTCATGCTTCGTGCAAAGGCGTCGATAGCAATGTTGTCGATGTGAAAGGCCGGTGATTCAGTACCGTCGCCCCCGGTGTCGGCAGTTGACGCTACCTCCACCGGGGCGTTCTCGGGACGGGCATCGGCTACGGCGGGCAAAGGATGGGACCCATGTACCGATGCTTCCGGGGTTTTTGCCGACACTCCCGGCTTGTCGGTTGTTGCGGTGCTACTGGCGGTGCTCTTTTCCATCATTGCTTTGTTCGCTTTCCACCATCCAACCCCGCCGGGCGTGAGTTGGTGGACGGGAGAGCCCTGGGTAACATCCATTTGAGACTTGATGTAGCCGGGCGCTTTGGCAGCGGTGACGTTGTCCTTGATCTGCTTGAGCGTCAGTGCGGGAATCTTTTCGGCCAGCTCGGCCGACGTTAGCGGGCCATATGCCGAAAGAGCTTCAATAATGAGATAACGGGCAGTTTTAGGTTGTGCCATGGCAGTCTCCTGATTATTTTTGGATAAAATCGGCGGCTTTGCGGCCTTGCGGAAGCGCATCGAAACGCATGCATGGGTCTTGCAGATGCAGCCCCCGCCCGCAGCGCCATCGAGTAATAAATCCGGGTCCGCGCCACACTTGCATGCTTGTGCAGTGCTGGCAGTTATCGGGCGGGATGACTTGAGCACGCTCGTCGGCGTTGGAATAAGTCATGACCGACTCCTCGCAATCTGAGGGTTTTGCGCAAGCGCATGATCGTCATTCAACTGCACGGCAATTAGCGCCGAAATAAAAACCACAATCAGCAGCACGTCGTCGCGGTGAGTGTGCAGCCATACAAAAAAGTTTTTCATTTCACGACCCCATCATTTTTGCAATTTGTTCAAGGGCGAGTTGCAATCCGTAAATGGCAGTAGCAGCTAAACAAAGAGTCAGCCCGCTTCCGCCGACGGCAATCAACAGCGCCATGGCAAATCCGCAAGGCGCTTTTTTGCATGGTCTTTGCGAGATGCTGTCCGGGCGCGGACGGGGTCCGGAATAATCAATTGCCATAATATTGTGCACCGGCCGCGGAGGCGGGCTATCGTCGAACACCAGACTCTCAATGCCGTCCTCGATATTTGCTTTGCGTATTTTCGCCGCTGCAAGAAGATGTGCCCGATAGACGCACGCGGATGACGCGCGCGGGCGTTGTCCTGGATGAGTGCCAATCGGGCTTTTAAGATGGCGATAGGAATCGGGGATATACATGTCATCCCCCTTAAAAACGCCAGCCGACACCAAGCTGCAGTTGCCGCCCAACCATGCCGGCCTCAATCACCAGGCCTACATCGAGAGCTTGATCCCGCCATTGGCTCGGCAGCGTAGCCAGTATTGCTGCGCCGGCGAGAGCAGAAACAGCAAACTTGCGATCGACACGCCCGTAATCGGGCTCTTGCGCGGATAAGCTTGGGCGAGAAATCTGCCCCGGAAGGGCTGTTTTAATACCATCGACGGCCGGCGCTGCAGCACGATAGGCCATCGCCCGATGCTGCCCCCAATTCGCAAGATGAAGCGCAGCGATCCCGGCGGCTTTGTTGCTTTGCGCAGCCGTCCAGTCGTCGAACGCGGCAGCCGGCCCGCCCTGCAGCGCAATGGCCACTAAGGCCATTTTTAAAGTGAGCTTAAACACGCTGGCCGCTCCCCAATATGCTTGCAATCTCCGCGCGAGCAAGCCGCATGCTTCGAGCGGACAGGATATTCATGCTCGCTTTTGCCTGCGCCGCGAGATCTGAGAGCGCGCGGTATCTGGGGTCCAGTACGGACATGTTTTCGAGCATGTCGTAGGCCTGCATAGACGCTGAGGCCACCTCGCGGAAGCGGCGGGCGTTGCGCACGAACAGCGCGTGGATGCGGTCAGCCCGAACTTTTTCGGGCGGGATGAAGCTTGATGAAATCATGACGGCTCCGCCACAAACCGCCCGACGGCGCCGGGATACGGTGTGTTGGAGATATAATTACAGTAAAAATGTAACCCGTCAAATAAAATTTACAGAAAAACTGTAAATTGTGGGCGCAAGCTTGAGGCAAGCCCCGGCAGATGCTTGCCTTAGTCGACTTAAAAAATCGTTGTCAGCTTGTTGCGGACCAGACCAAGGCAGCGATCCAGCCGAGAAATGTCCAACCTAGAAAAAGGTTCAAAAAGAAAATCGGCAGTAGGTTTTTATGGTTGCGATTCCATGCGATCACGGTCGGCATGAAGTACAGCGTAAGAGCCAGTAGTAAAAAAATGATGCCTTCCATCTGGGTCTTGTAGCACCTTGGGAGTGATGTATTTAAATTTGACGGATGTGACAGATTTTTGATTTTCCTCGCGAAGACTGTCTTCCCGTTGTGCGCATCACGCTAAATTTCTATCGTGTGCGTCATATCTATGGAGGATAGGGTAAGTGTTGCAGTGGAGCTATGCCGAGCGACTCCTGTCTTCGTCTTGCCTTACTTTGTATTCTGATTCAACTTCCGCAGCGCGAAAGATTCTATCCTTCGCGTCGCTCCCGAGTTTCTTGTAAACCTGCTGAAGAGCCACTGCCCGCGGGTCGAACTCGTCATCAAGGGTCAGCAGATAAGCGGCGGAGACGCGCAGTACCGGCGCCAAGCGCTTGGCTTCGTCGACAGGAATCATGTTTAGGCCTTGCTCCCAGTTGCTTAAGCGACTCACTTCAAGGCCTGGCAGCTGGGCGCAAACATCCTTCAATTTCAGATCTAACGATTCTCTGGCCAGACGTATGCGCCGGCCAGCCTCTTGTTTTGTACTCATCCCCTCAGCCTACGAATCTCAGGGTTAGTCGTCACTGAATAGTTTCTGTATTTGTTTTCTTGATTGCTTACAGAATTTGTGTAAGCATGGGTGGCATGAGACTCTCTGACTTCATTCGACAGCATGGCGATGCCCACTGTGCGGCTTTGTTTTCGGTCAAAGAACGCACCGTTGCATCGTGGCGCCGAGGTGAGAACTTTCCTCGAGCAGCAAAAGCCCGCGAGATTGTTCGGATAACGGGCGGCGTCGTTTCACTTGCCGGAATCTTCATGGAAAGCCATGAGGATTCGACTGCCTAATCATGACGACTACTCCCCGCTTTAGCTCAGCGTTTTGCGCTCTGATCCGTCGCCATCCGGTGGCTCGGTCGGTCTATCTCGCAAAATATCTAGCTCCTCCGACAGCATCAACGCGGTCAGCGATTCGAATTCTGCGAGCGCGATTTGCCGAAATTCGGCGTCACTTCCGGCCTCTTTCAGTTCGTCGGCGAGCGCGTCGTATGCAATCGTCATTGATGATAGCCGAGCGTTTCGGGGTGCGGAAATGAGCGCCAGTGCCACCCTCATCGCCATCCGCATGGCCATGTTCTCGGCAGTCATCGCCCTCACTGCGTCGATCAAAACTTCCACTTTCCGTTCGATTTCCATCGTTGTCTCCAAGTCCATGACTGCAGTATGGCCCGCGTGGGTCTAACTGTTTACTGAGGGATTCCATCATGTTGCAGCGACAAACCCCCCCTCGCGATCCGCAGCGAGTTTTGCACGATGAAATCGAAGCCCAGCCGGACGGCTTCAAGGGCGCGGCAAAGCGGGTAGGGCGCTCTACCGGGGTGCTTTACAACCTGTTTTCGGAGGAGATGCCCCATTACAAAGTGGGTCTCCGCGAAGCCATTGCGCTTGCATCCAGCTTGCCGTCTACGGGGTTTATCGAAGCCATGTGCGAGCAATTCGATGGCGTTTTTATTCCGCTTCCGGCGCTGGGGGAGGCTGCCGACTCCGATATTCTTGATGCGCATTTGGCCGTCATGATGCAAATCGGCGACTTGTGCCGTGAGTTGACTGAGGCACGCCGGGACGGCCTCATCGATGCCGACGAGTTTTCGGCGCTCAAGGTACGTGGTACGCGGGCAATCCGCACAATCTATGTGCTGCTGCAGGAGCTATCCAGTCAAGTTATCGATCCCACTCTACGGCATCTCGCCAAATGAAAGCGCCGGTCAGCCTTTCAACGGAAGGGCATTTTGGGGGATGGAAAGTATGACTGACGACGATATGGCCACGTTGCGCGAAGATCAGTTCCTGGCCAAATCCTTGGCATTCAAGCGTGCGGAAGGCCCGCCCGCATCGGGTTGGTGCCTCAACTGTGGTGAGCCGCTACCCCCCGGCCAGCGTTGGTGCGATTCCGACTGTCAGCATGATTGGGAGGCTAGCCGCAGGGCTTGAGCTATGTCCCTTATCGATTTCAAACGCATCGCTGCTGCGGCCCTTGCGCGTGCCGAAACCCTGGTCGCCAGCTGGTTGCCGGGTGGCCAGCGCAATGGTGGAGAGTGGCGATCGATCAACCCCTTGCGCGCTGACAACCATGAGGGCTCATTTTCGGTGTCCCTCATCAATGGCGCCTGGGGCGACTTTGCAACGGACGACAAGGGCGGCGATCTCGTCGAGCTCTATACCTACCTTTTCCACGGCGGCAGCGCACCAAACGCGTTGCAACGCGTCACCGCTGCCCGTGAGCTAGCCGATCTGCTGGGCATTCCAGATGCCGTGCCGGACCGCGAAGGGCAGGCGCAGCACGGCCCGACAGCCCCCCGGCAGGGGGTAGCGCCCGAGCCTTCGTCCCCGGCCCCGCGCGAGCGGCGATCAAGCTGGGTGCCTGTCGTTCCGGTACCGGACGATGCGCCTGCAGCCCCCGCGGCCCACGAGTTTCGCGGACTGCCGGCCATGTCGTGGCCGTACCGGGACGCCGCCGGTCAGCTGCTGGGTTATGTGCATCGGTTTGTAGCCAGCGATGGCGGAAAAGAGGTAATCCCGCTCACGTATTGCCGCAACCTCAAAACCCAGCGCATGGCATGGCGTTGGCTGCAGTGGGATGAGCCCCGGCCGCTGTATGGGCTGGATCGTCGGGCCGCGCGGCCCGATGCCCCAGTGTTGATCGTCGAGGGCGAAAAGTGCGCC
>APMI01000965.1_pt1 | contig 11588 bp, 15 predicted proteins | sample 667938 | NCBI WGS metagenome assembly APMI01 (sample SAMN01084076, study PRJNA167559) | wastewater metagenome | biome: Wastewater | place: Denmark: Ejby Moelle, Odense | collected 2011-11-28 | reverse complement strand
GAAGGCTATGGGCGCACGCTGCACCCGAACTGGGACCGGCGGATCTATCTCGCGTCGGGCGTAACCTTGCTCGACGTGGTGCACGACCAGCCCGACGACCATGCGCGCATCCTGATGTGCGGGCACAATCCGGGGCTCGAGGACCTGATCCTCATGCTGGTGCCAGAGGGAAATGACGAGGCACTGCGCGACGACGTCGAGGAGAAATTCCCGACTGCCAGCATCGCCGAACTCGAATTCGCCGTTGATCGCTGGGCGGATATCGCGACCGGCAAGGCGCACCTCGCTCGCTTCATTCGCCCGCGCGACCTCGACCCCGCACTGGGGCCGGAAGCGTGACGCCACGGCGCGCGGAGCCGAAGGATGCGGCGAAACTGGCACTGGTCGGCGCGGCGACGTTCCTTGAAACCTTCGCCAACGATCATCCCGGCGACGATTTGACCGCATTCTGCGCGACGTCGCATTCGCTGGAGGCGTGGCAGGCCGCGCTCGCCAAGCGGGACACCGCGGCATGGCTGGTCGAGGAAGCCGTGGGTAGCCCGGTCGGCTATGCGGTCCTCGTGCCCGCGACGCTCCCCGGCACGAACCCCGACGATGCGGAAATCAAGCGCATCTACGTCCTGTCCAAATGGCACAACACCGGCACCGGCCGCGCCCTGTTCGAAGCTGCCAAGGCCGAAGCGCGTGCACGCGGTGCCAAGCGGCTGGCGCTCAGTGTTTACACCAAGAACACCCGCGCCATTGCGTTCTATGAGCGCGCCGGATTCGTGGTCGTCGGGCGGGCATCCTTCCCGGGGTTCGGGGAAGAATATTGGGACTATGTGATGGCAAAGGACCTGTAGGGCGCCATCGGCGAAACGGGGGAGACGATCGATGCGGGGTTCGGGGCCGTTATGGGGGCTGCTCAATCAGGCCCGCCGCATCAACCTGGACGAAGCGGGCGTCCTGCCGCCCACCCCGGTATCCGAAGGCATCACCCGTCGCCGGATGATCGCGACACTCGGTGCCGCCGCCGCGCTCCCGGCCATCGGTTGGCCCGCACCCTCCCGCGCACGGTCGACCATGCGCATCGCTGTCATCGGCGGCGGCCTTGCAGGACTGACGGCGCTCGATGCCCTCAGCGCCGCGGGTGTCGACGCGCATCTTTACGAGGCGCGGGGCCGGCTCGGCGGACGCGTGTTCACGGCGAACAATGCGCCGGAACCGGTGCTGAATATCGAGGATGGTGCCAACCTCATCAACACCGACCACGCCGACATGCTCGCGCTGGCAAAGCGGTTCGGTATCCCGCTGATCGACCGGCAGCCGATGTATGGCCGCAGCCGTTATGTCGCGGACGGGCGGGCGGTGAGCGATGCCAGCCTTGTTCGCGACCTGCGCGCGATAGCAGCCCAGATCGGCAAGGATGCGGCCGCGCTCGATGCGGATTACGCCGCCGTCGCACCCGGGCTCGATGGGCTGTCGTTCACGACCTATCTCGACAAACACGCCCGGCTCGTGAAACCGCATGTCCGCGCGCTGATAGAGGCCACCGCCCGTACCGAATATGGCGCGGAGCCGGGACAGACATCGGCGCTCGGGCTGATGTTCAACCTGCCGGTCGTCGACGGGAAACATGCCGAACTGATTTCGCTCAGCGACGAACGCTTCATCCTGTCGGGCGGATCGTCGACCGTGGTGAAGGCGCTGTCCGCACCACTGATGTTGTGTATCTCGACCGGCCATGCGCTGGTGTCGATCACGCCGCGCGATGGCGGGCTCGATCTGCGCTTCGCCAATGGCAAGATGGACCATGTCGATCGCGTGATCGTGACCGTCCCCGCGCCGCTGATGCGCACCATCGACTATGGCGGACTGCTTTCGGACGGTTGGGCGGCGCTGGTGCGTGAGATCGATTGCGGCCGGAATGAAAAGATCAACGCGGGCTACGCCGCACGCGTCTGGGAAAAACACACCGGTCCGGCGGGCGCGGCATGGGCGGTGGATACGCGCGGGCCGGGCATCTATTCCGAATTCTGGGATGCGAGTTCGGGCCAGCCGGGGGATGCGGGCGTCCTCACCTGGTTCTTCGGCGGGGACCAGGTCGATGCGCTGATGGCGGCCGAACCCGAAACGACGATCCGCCGCGCCGAAGCCGCCATAGCGCCCGCCGTGCCCGGCCTGAAGGCGCGGACGATCCGCCGCACCGCCTGGTGCCAGGATCCCTATGCACGCGGCGCCTATTCGACGTTCAAGCCCGGTCAACTCACCCGCTTCGCCCCGCATCTGTGGGTGGAGGAAGACGGCGGCGCCAAACAACGGGCCGCCGCCGGACCGATCGTGTTCGCGGGCGAACATCTGTCCGACGCCTTCCCCGGTTTCATGAACGGGGCTGCGCAGACCGGGCGGCTGGCGGCGGCGGCCGTGCTGGCGGGTGTTGCCGCAGCCGTTGCTTGATCGCTTCCAGTTCCGGTATCCCGATCAGCAGCCGTGCTGATCAACCCATTCTACGTCACCCCGGGCTTGACCCGGGGTCCTGCTTTTTTCTTCAGGCAAGCTGGCCAAACAGGTCCTGCCAGTCAGGATTGCCGCGTTCGATCAGGTCGAATTTGAACTGGCGACGCCATTTCTTGATGCGCTTCTCATGCTCGATACAACTCGCGATGTCGTCACCGCGCTCTGCCCAGACAAGACGGCTCAACCCGTATTTTGCGCAAAATTCTGAACCTTTGCCAGTCCGGTGCTGATGAGCGCGCATCGCAAGATCGGCTGTGACGCCGACATACATCGTGCCTCGATAGCGATCGGACATGATATAGACCCAGCCACCCTGTCGTTCGCGCTCCATAGTGGCGCGTTAGAAAAGCGGGGCCCCGGGTCAAGCCCGGGGTGACGTAGGTAAAACAAGTCCCGCTTTTTGCCTAACCCGGCCGCCATACGAGCGCGAAGAAAACGCTGTCCTACACGCCGCTGTCTTGCCAGACCGAGCCACGCGCCGTCATCCATGGATGCGTCGCCCCGGCTCTTTCATAAATGTTCAACTTGCCTTCGAGGATCCGCGCGCAATTTTGGTGAGAACCATGTGTGAACTTTGCGGCGCCGGAAGGCGGCTCCCGCAACTGCGCGCAGGGCTAACCTTTACTAACCTTTGGCGGAAATCCGCGGTTCATTCGGAAAGCGCTTCGCTCAGCAGGGCGCGAACCTGTTTGAGGTCGGTGATCAGCGACGCGGGTGCCTGCGCAGGCGCAGCTTCCGGCTTTGCAGCGGGCGGGCTGGATTTCTCGCCGGCCAGCAGTTTCTGTACGCCCTTGATCGTATAGCCGTCGCGATTGAGTGCCGCGTCGATGCGCTTAACCAGCGCGACGTCGGCAGGCCGGTAGTAGCGGCGGTTGCCCGCACGGGTCAGCGGCCGCAGTTGCGAAAAGCGCGTTTCCCAATAGCGCAGGATATGCTGCGGGACGCCGAGTTCGTTGCTGAGCTCGCCGATCGTCCGAAACGCACTGTCGCTTTTGCCGGATTCGCTCAATTCGTGTCTCAGCTGGCCGCGATCCGCTCACGCGTGGACTGGCTGGCGCGGAAGGTCAGCACGCGGCGCGGCGTGATGGGGACTTCGACGCCGGTCTTCGGATTGCGGCCGATGCGTTCGCCCTTTTCGCGCAGGATGAAGGTCCCGAAACTGGTGATCTTCACATTGCTGCCGTTGCTCAGTGCGCCGCACATATGCCGCAGGATACCCTCGACGAGGTTCGACGATTCGGCGCGCGAAAGGCCGATCTTGCGATGGATCGATTCCGCGATGTCCGCGCGGGTCAGGTTTCCAGTCTTGGCCAACGGTGTCTCCCCCGAAATTTACCTGTGCCAACGGGTATCTTAGCCCCGATAGCTGCGACGTCAAATTACCAGCGCAGGACCGCGGCGCCCCAAGTGAAGCCGCCACCCATCGCTTCCAATACCACAATGTCTCCGGCCTTGATCCGCCCATCGCGCACGGCAGTATCGAGGGCCAGCGGAACGGATGCCGCGGACGTATTGGCATGGTCCGCGACGGTCACGACGACCTTTTCGGGTGCCAGGCCAAGCTTCTTCGCGGTAGCGTCGAGAATGCGTGCGTTCGCCTGGTGCGGGACGACCCAGGAGACGTCGTCCGGCGTGAGGCTCGCGGCGTCCAGTGCCTCGCCCATTACGCTCGCCAGGTTGGTGACCGCGTGGCGAAAGACCTCGCGGCCCTTCATGCGCAGCTTGCCGACGGTGCCGGTGGTCGACGGGCCGCCGTCGACATAGAGCAGTTCGTTGTAGGTGCCGTCGGCGTGCAGCTTTGCCGACAGTACGCCGCGCCCGTCCTCGACCGCACTCATCACGACCGCGCCCGCGCCGTCGCCGAACAGAACGCAGGTGCCGCGATCTTCCCAGTCGAGGATGCGGCTGAAGGTTTCGGCGCCGATCACCAGCGCATTGTTGGCGGCACCGCTGCGGATCATGCTCTCGACGACCGAGACGGCGTAGAGAAAGCCGGAACACACCGCCGCGACGTCGAACGCCACGCAGTCGCCGACACCCAGCCGGTGCTGGACGATGGTCGCGGATGCCGGGAATGTCTGGTCGGGTGTTGCGGTCGCAAGGACGATCAGGTCGATGTCGGTCGCGGCCATGCCGGCGGCATCGAGTGCCTTGCGTGCGGCGTCGGTTGCAAGGCTCGCCGTGGTCTCGCCCTCGCCCGCGATGTGGCGGAAACGGATGCCGGTGCGCTCGACGATCCACTCGTCGGACGTGTCGATCTGCGCGGCCAGTTCGGCATTCGATACCCGGCGAACCGGCAGGGCCGATCCCGTTCCGACGACTGCGGCGCGCCTCATGCAGCGCTCATCGTCAGTGTGCGATGCCCCGCGAAATGGTCGAGATCCTCGGTGATCCGGTGGGTCAGGTCGTTCGCGACCAGCTTGGCGGCGACGCCGATCGCATTCGCGATGCCCTTGGCATTGGCGCTGCCATGGCTCTTCACGATGATACCGTTGAGGCCCAAGAAGACCGCGCCATTGTGGTTGTTCGGGTCGAGATGGTGGCGAAGCAGCTCGGTCGCGGGGCGCGAGACGAGGAAGCCGACCTTGGACCGGATCGAACTGGTGAAGGCGCGGCGCAGAAGGTCGGTCACGAAGCGCGCGGCGCCCTCGATCGACTTCAGCGCGATGTTGCCCGAAAAGCCGTCGGTCACGACGACATCGGTGTCGCCGCGCGAAATCTTGTCGGCCTCGATAAAACCGCCGAAAGCCATCGGCAGGTCGTTCGCACCGCGCAGCAGCGTCGCGGCATCGCGAATCTCGTCGGTGCCCTTCATGTCCTCGGTACCGATGTTCAGCAGGTGGACGCGCGGACGTTCGAGGCCCAGCGCGCTGCGCGCATAGGCGGCGCCCATTACCGCGAACTCGACCAGGTTGCGCGTGTCGCACTCGGTGTTCGCGCCCAGGTCGAGCATGACATGGTCCGAATCACCAAGGCTGGGCAGCAATGCGGCGAGAGCAGGTCGGTCGATGCCGGGCAGGGTGCGCAGCGCCAGCTTCGACATCGCCATCAGGGCGCCGGTGTTGCCGGCCGAAACGCCCGCGGCGGCTGCACCCGTCTTCACGGCATTGACCACAAGGCCCATCGATGTGGTCTTGGCACGGCGGATGGCCTGGGTCGGTTTTTCGTCGCCGCCGATCACGTCTTCCGCCTCGATGATCGTGGCAGAAGCGAGGGCGGGGTGCGTGGCGCGTTCGCGTTCGATCGCATCGCGCTGACCGACAAGGACGAACTCGAGTTCGGGCCACTGCGCCTTGGCGAGTGCCGCCCCTGCCAGCATCACGGACGGGCCGCCGTCGCCGCCCATCGCGTCGATTGCGATTCGGCGATCGTCAGCCAAGTTCGTGTCCCCGTTTCGTGCGATCAGGAGTCGACCGAGACGATCTCACGCCCGTTGTAATGGCCGCAGGCACCGCACAGCACGTGCGGGCGCTTCAGCTCGCCGCAGTTCGGGCATTCCTGGAACGACGCCGGGGTCAGCGAATCGTGGCTGCGACGCATGTTGCGCCGTGACGGCGTGGTTTTTCTCTTGGGAACGGCCATTTAATCTATCCTGCAATTTCGTTTGTGCGCGATAGGCGCACGCGCGGAATAGCGCCAGCCACCCGCAATCGAAGTCGCGCGCCTATACAGAAAAGGTGCGTCGTTGCAAGCGTGACCGGTCGGTGACACTGTAAAAGCTGTTTGGGGAGAGGATCATATATGTTGCCGGTCACACTGACATTCGCGGGCGTCGCTGCGCTCCTCAACATCTGGCTCGGCTGGCGCGTCGGGCAGGTCCGCATGGCGGAAAAGGTCTCGACCGGCGATGGCGGCAATCACCGGGTCTTATGCCGCATGCGCGCGCATGCCAATTATGTCGAATACACGCCGTTCGTCCTGATCCTGATCGCGGCGATCGAATTTTCCGGCGGGTGGCCGCTGGCGCTCTGGGCGGTCGGTACGGTCTATTTCCTGGCGCGCATCGCCCATGCGTTCGGCATGGATGCCAGCAAGCCCAGCCGCGCACGAATGATCGGTATATCCGTCACGATGCTGTCGCTGTTCGGTCTCGCGGTATGGGCGCTGGTGCTTTCATACGGTCCGGCAGCGCGGATGACCGCGCACCTCTAGAGCCGCTTGACGAACTTGTCGAAGCTGCGGCTGACGGCTTCGCTCTTGCCGGCGCCTGCGCACTCGCGCTCGATGTCGTCGCGGACCTTTTCGACTTCCTTGGCCGTCAGATGTTCGATGCCGATGAACGATTCGCGCGCCTGTTCGACCGCGCGCAGCAGTTCGTCGAGCTTTGCCTGCATGGCCGCCGAATCGCGGTTCTGGGTGTTCTGGATGAGGAACACCATCAGGAAGGTGACGATGGTCGTGCCGGTATTGATGACCAGCTGCCACGTATCGGAGAACTGAAAGAGCGGCCCGGACACCACCCAGACGATCACCGTCGCAACGGCAAGGATGAATGCCAGCGGCTGGCCGGTGGCGCCGGCGATCCAGCCCGCGACCTTCGTGAAAATGTGATCGAACTTCTCGAACATGGCGCACGTCCTCAAACGGTGCCGAGCACCCGATCCGCAACGTATGGATTGCTCGCACGTTCCTGTGCAAAGGTCGACATCGGGCCATGACCGGGGACGAACGCCGTATCGCCACCCAGCGGCCACAGGCGCGACGTGATGGCGTCGAGCAGATCCTGATGATTGCCGAGGGGGAAATCGGTGCGGCCGATCGACCCCTGGAACAGCACATCGCCCACCATCGCAATGTTCGACGGTGCATGGTGGAATACGACGTGGCCGGGCGTGTGGCCGGGACAGTGATAGACGTCGAGGGTCAGGTTACCGACCGTCACCTGGTCGCCATTTTCCAGCCAGCGGTCCGGCTCGAAGATCTTGCCGTTCACGCCATAGCTGCGGCCGTCGTCCTCCAGGCGGCTGATCCAGAAGCGGTCGGCCTCATGCGGCCCTTCCAATGGAACACCCAGTTCCTTCGCCAGCGTTCCCGCCTCGCCGCAATGGTCGATATGGCCATGCGTCACGAGGATCTTCTCGATGGTGACGCCGGTCTGGCGCACCGCATCGCGCAGCTTGGGCAGATCGCCGCCGGGATCGACGAAGGCGCCCTTCATCGTTTCGGTGCACCAAAACAATGTGCAATTCTGCTGGAGCGGCGTCACGGGAATGATCGCGGCGCGCAAGGGAGGCTGTGTCATCAGGATGACATGGCGTGCGTGTCTGGGGGTGACAAGAGGAGAACCCGATGCTTCGCTGGCTGCTGATGACACTGACGATCGCTTCCGCTGCTACGGCAGCCCCGCTGGTGATCGGCCATCGCGGCGCGTCGGGCGAGCGGCCCGAACATACGCTGGCAAGCTATGAACGCGCGATAGAGGAAGGGGCCGACTTCATCGAACCCGATCTGGTGATGACGAAGGACGGGGTGCTGGTCGTGCGGCACGAGAACGAGATTTCGGGCACGACCGACGTCGCCAGCCATCCCGAATTCGCGAGCCGGCGTACGACGAAGACGATCGACGGACAGAGTGTAACCGGCTGGTTCACCGAGGACTTCACCCTCGCCGAGATCAAGACGCTGCGCGCGCGGGAACGCCTGCCTCAGCTACGCCCGGAAAATGCGAAGTTCGACGGGCAGTTCGCGATCCCGACGTTCGACGAGGTCATCACACTCGCGAAGGCGAAGCATGTCGGCGTCTATCCCGAGATCAAGCACGGCCATTATTTCGCGGGGCTAAACCTGTGCCAGGAAGCGCCGCTGCTCGCCGCGCTGACCAAAGCAGGCTGGACGAAGAAGAGCGACCCCGTGTTCATCCAGTCGTTCGAGGTCGGCAACCTGATGCGCCTGCGCACCAAGACGAAGCTGCGGCTGATCCAGCTGATGGATGCAGAGGGCGGCCCCGCCGACAAACCGGATATGCGCTATCGCACCATGGCGACGCCGGAAGGGTTGAAGGGGATCGCGGCTTATGCCGATGGGATCGGCCCGGCCAAGGCGCTGATCGTGCCGCGCGACGGCGCGGGCAAATCGATGGCGCCGACGACCCTGGTTGCCGACGCGCATGCCGCAGGGCTGAAGGTTCATCCCTGGACCTTCCGTGCGGAAAACATCTTCCTCCCCGCCGAACTGCGCATGGGCGACAGCCCGGCGGCGCATGGCGATGTCGCCGCCGAGATCAGGCAATTCTACGCGCTCGGCGTCGACGGCGTGTTCAGCGACTTTCCCGGCATCGCGGTCACTTCGCGACCGAAGTAGCGGGAGGGACGGCCTGTGACGGCGGGACATTCTTCATGGATGCGGCTGTCGCTTCGACGCCGCGCATCACGCGCAGGACGTTTCCGCCCGCAAGCTTCGCAAGATCGGCGTCGTTCCATCCGCGTTTGATGAGTTCGGCGAAGATCAGCGGATAGCCGTCGACGCCGCCCAGACCCGGTACCGTCGTCTCTATGCCATCCAGGTCGCCGCCCAGCCCCACCGCGTCATGCCCCGCAACCTTTGCGATATGCTCGATATGGTCGGCCACGACCGATACCGGCGTTACGGGCATCGGGTGCGCGACGTCCCATGCTGCCATCGCGGCCTTCACGCGTTCGGGCTGACCGTTGAACAGCACTTTCGCTTTGGCCTCTTCGCCTGCGCGATCGGCTCCCCGCGACGTGACCGCCGCGGACAGGTGCGCCGGATAGAAATTGACCATCACCACGCCGCCATTCGCCTTCACCAGCGCCAGCACGTCGTCGGGTACGTTGCGCGGATTGTCGTTCAGTGCGCGTGCGTTCGAATGCGAGAACATGACCGGCGCCTTGGTGATGGCGAGTGCGGCCTTCATCGTATCTGGTGAGACATGGGACAGATCGACGATCATGCCGATCCGGTTCATCTCGCCGACCACGGCCTTTCCGAACGGCGACAGGCCGTCGTACACGGGATTGTCGGTCGCGCTGTCCGCGACATCGTTGTTCAGGAAATGCGCGAGCGTCATGTAGCGCGCGCCCAGCAGGTGGAACATGCGCAGCGCCGCCATGCTGCCGCCGATCTGGTGCCCACCCTCGATACCGATCAGGCTGGCGACGCGGCCCGCCTTGTGGATGCGCACGACATCGGCAGCCGTCGTCGCAAGTTCCAGGTCGCGCGCGTATTTCGCCGCCAGCCGTTTCACCACGTCGATCTGTTCGATCGTCTCGCGGATCGCCGCGTCGCCACGGACACTGGCCGAGATATAGACCGACCAGAACTGTCCGCCGACACGCCCCGCGTGAAGCCGCGCCATATCGGTCATCAGCGGTTTGGGCAGCTTGTCGCCGTCCGCGGAAACGTCGGTCCCCTCGACATCGTTCTGGTAATTGTCGCGCAGCTGTTCGGGCAGGTCGTTATGCCCGTCGATCAGCGGCGTCGCCTTCAGGATGCGGTCGATACGGGCTTGGACTGCTGGCGAAACCGGTTGCGCCAGAACCGGCGAGACGCCGATCAGAAATGGCAGAATTCCGCCGAAGTATACACATAAACGGTATAAAATGCCGGTGCGCTGTCGCGTGGAAAGGATTTTCGATCGCCGGACCCTGCGTTGCCTCGCTGTCCGATCAAGCGTAGCTTCCACGCAATCACTCTTTGGGGGAGAGTTCGATGACCGAAGCATCCATCAAGGCACCATGGCACCTGTGGGCGGTCGGCATTGTCGCCGTATTGTTCAACGCCATCGGCGTGTTCGATTTCACCATGGCGATGGCGCAGGGCGCCAAATATCTCGAAAGCGCGGGCATGACGCCGCCGCAGATCGCGCATTACCTGGGCATGCCGGGCTGGGCGACGGCCATCTGGGCGATCGGGGTTTTCGCGGCATTCATCGCCTCGATTCTGCTGCTCATGCGCAGGCGCCTTGCCTATCCGGTTTTCGTCCTGTCGCTGGCTGCCTTCGCGGTTCACCTGTTCTACGAATATGTGCTGACCAATGGTGGCGCGCTGATGGGGCAACAAATGGCGATCGTCAGCGCCGTGATCACCGCGCTGCTTGTGTTCTTTGCCTGGTATTCGCGGATGATGACGGCGCGGGGCGTGCTGCGCTGATCATTGGCACCGGCCACCCTTGGGTGTAGCGGCGGCGATCGGGAGCGACGGCATGGACATAGAAGTCAGCGCGGAAGCGAAGGACAAGCGGCTCAACAAGCTGGTCGCGATTACCGTGGTCATCCTCTCGGTGTTCACGGGTCTGTGCAACATCAAGGACGGCAACATCGTCCAGGCGATGCAGCAGGCGAAAGCCGATTCAGTGGACAGCTGGGGCGAGTATCAGGCGACCAAGACCAAACTGCACATCGCCGAAACCGCGCGGACGGAGATTGGCGTCCTGGCGGCCGGTGCGTCCGACGCGGGAAGGACGGCCGCGCAAACATCGATGGCCAAGCTTGATACCGATATCGCCAAATATCGTGCGGCCGCCCCGAAACTCCAGGCGCAGGCCATGGCCCAGGCCCACGATTATGACGCGCTGAACGTTCACGACGACCAGTTCGACGCCAGCGACGCCCTGATTTCGACGGCGATCTCCATGGCGGCGGTCGCGGCGCTGGCCGAAAGTTCGGGCCTGTTGTTCGGCGCATGGGCTTTCGGCGCGTTCGGCATTTTCATGGGGATCTGCGGCTTCGCGAAATGGGGTTTTCACCCCGATATCCTGAGCAATTTCCTGGGATGACCGCTCCGGGAACATCCGGAGTGCGCGTGCTGCCATTACTGTTCGTCATCCAGTTTCTCAGCTGGAGCGCAATGTTCTGCCTGTGGGTCTATGCCGTTCCGACCGTTGCCGAGGGCAGTGAGGCTGGTGCCAATTACCTGTCGGCGGCAACGACGGTCGCCATCTGTTTTTCGCTCTACGCCCTGTTTGGAACGATCCTGTCCTTTGCGGTGCCCGGCCTGATCCGCCGGTTCGACGCAGGCCGGGTACACGGTTGCGCATTGCTGGCCGGTGGAGGTGCTATCGCGGCGCTCGGGCTGCATCCCGCAGGTCTGATGTTGCTGCTCACCTTTGCCAGTGTCGGGATCGCCTGGGCCAG
>APMI01021631.1_pt1 | contig 11589 bp, 15 predicted proteins | sample 667938 | NCBI WGS metagenome assembly APMI01 (sample SAMN01084076, study PRJNA167559) | wastewater metagenome | biome: Wastewater | place: Denmark: Ejby Moelle, Odense | collected 2011-11-28 | reverse complement strand
CAGCTGGACCGGCGTGCCCCCGCCGAGGCCGGCATGGGGTTCATGCTCGTACATCGTAGCGGCCCACCGATCGACGGCGTCCTGCAGCTCGGCACCGGTCAGCGAAACGCCAAAGGTTTCGGCGGTATCCTGGCCTAGCCTTGCGGCGAAGCTCTTGCGGTCTTCGATCGCCTTGCGGTCGGCGACAGAGTGGCCGACATAGCCGGGCAGAAGCACGGCGAACTTGTGCTGGAAGGTCTTGATCATCCGCTCGACGTGGCCCTTCTGTTCAGGGCTGTAGGCGTCGGATGTGATTGCTTCGATCCCAACAGAAGCGAACAGGCGCTTGATATCCTGGGCGACGAAATCGGAGCCGTTGTCGGTCTTGATCCCCTCAGGTTTACCTAATGCGAGGATGGCCTTGCGGATCATAAGGGCGACGGCCGAGGCGCGCGGCGTACGCGAGACGTACCAGATGGATCGGCGCGTCGCGATGTCGATGCAGCAATAGATCGAATGGCGTCCGTCCGTGCAAAGTGCATCCACCGGCGAGGCGTCGATCTGCCAGAGTGCGTTCGGCTCGGTGATATGGCGCAAGGTTCCGACCCCCGAAAGAGCCATCGTCGAGCGAAACTTGTCCGGGTTCGTCAGCTTCGTCAGCTCGACAGCATGGGTTTCCTTCAGCACCTTCAGAAAATGCTGGAAGGTGCGGATCGGAGGCAGTTCAATCGTCTTTTGAGCGCCCTTCGAAGGGACTTCCACGGTGTCGCCGAATTTGAAGCGGCACTGCGTGCGGATCTCGGCGGCTGCGAGATGGGGCGCGCTGGCGACGAGCGCCAGAATGAAGCGGCGGACCTTGCCGTCATTGGCTGTGTCGAGGACGCCGGTGCCGGCCCGGGCCTTGGAGCGGTCGATTGCAAGGGCATTCTCAGCGCCGTTGGACTTCAAGGCTCGCCAGCGGGCAATCGAACGCTTGGAGACGGACGGGACGAGGTCTTTCACCCAATCGTCCACCTTGATCATGCCCATCTCGTAGCGGTCGGCGAAAATCTGCATGCATGCGCGCTGGTGCAGGCGCATCCCGCGGGCGAAGCGGTCGAAAGCGGCAAGCACAGCGAGACGAGCATCGCGCTCCATGGCTGCACGATTGCTGACGGTCGATGCGGCCGGCACTACGGGCGCGCTCGCACCGCCGTCAGGATCGGTGCCGACAACCATATGGCGCTGGACATAGGCGACCTGCGCCAGCGTCGGCATCAGTCGGTAATCGTATTCGAGACCACCGCCAACGGCGGCGCGGTCGCGGACATAGCAAGGGTGCGTGTTCCAGCCCTCACGCTTGGCGAGGCGGATAACGGCGCTTTCGGTCTTCGGCAGCTCTGGCAGCTGCTCCTCGGCGATCTCGCGGGCGGTGAGCCAGATTTTCATACCGCACCCGCATTCTTCGCGGCGATGTACGCCCGAATATCGGCCTCGTGCTGTTGGCAGAAGAGGAGCGTCGCGCGGACGGCATGGATGCGCTGCATCAGCATATCCGCTTCCGCCTGCCGCATTTTTCCGTTGCTCACTTGCTTCTGATAGACGTTCTGGCGAAGACCAATCTCACGATCGATTTCAGCGATCTGGCCGATGATGGAAATCTTGCTCATTCGTCACCTCGGAAGGTGCGGCGAAGATCGTTGATGAGCCATGCGACGATGCCGCGCTTGCCCGTCAGATGAGCGGCGATAAGGGTGGCGCTGATCGCCCATACGGTGGTGATGAATATCATCGTCAACAAAACGATGTCGCGTTCGGACAGCCCGGTCATCGCGCGATCCTCTCGACGGTGATGGCGTCGGCGATCGCGCCCGCGTAGCTGACGCCGACGAAGATGAAGGCGATGATCGCGACAAATGCCGCGAGGTCGCGAATTTCGAGGTCTCGGAAAAGCTGTCTCAACGTTTGGCCCTCCACTCGGCGTCTGCGGCTTTCTCCTCGCGCTCCAGCTTTTCGAGCAGTTCGCGTGCCCGTTCACGGCGGAGGAGAGCCTCGTATTTGCTTGGGACGACGATCAGCCCGGCTTCTTCGAGAAGCGTGTTGAAAGCTCGGGCATCGCCGGTGACGATCGCCAGCGCGGCAAGGCGCAAGGCGGAAATTGAATGCTGCTCGCGGGCTTGGCTGGCATAGGCGTCGAGCATCGCTTTCGAGACGTTGGCCTTGGTGACCTCCGACATCTCGGTTGCGATCTGCTCGCGGGACTTGCCGCTGTTCTCCATCGTCAGCGCGACCGCCTTTGCCAGTCGGCCCGCCAACGACCACGCCTTGACATCCTCGCCGTCGAACCGATCGACGACGGGGGCAGGCTTGAGTTCGCTGAAGAGATCGACCGTGAAGGGGTCGCGCTGGCGGGCCATCAGTTGCTCCGCTTCGCGCGCCACCGCTCGATGGCGGCGCTGTGGACTTCGAAGAAACGTTCCTGATCCGGCTCTTTCAGATTGGTGAAGCGCTCGGAAAAGGTCTCCCAAGGTGCTAGCGCGACCTTCGGCAGCCTGCCGTCGATGATGAACAGTGCGCCCGCGACATTGCTGGCGCTTGCCGGCTGAGACAAAAGCAGGTCGGCAATCGCCGCCTGCCGGTCCGCCGTCTCAGCGGCAAGCGCCAGCAGTTCGGATTGATTGTCGGCGATGGCGTGAAGGGCGATGCGATCGATGACAGGGCCATCGATCCGAGCGATGCGCAGGTAGCGCTTCACCGCCTCCTTGTTGAGCCCGAGGGCGCGCTGCGCAGCCTCTGAGAAGCTCCCCGAGAACAGTTCGGCATGCTCTTCAAGGGCGTCTTCCGAATTAGGGTCAAACTTGACCCTAATAGCCTTCCTGCCGGGACGGATGAGGCCGGTCGTCGTTTCGTAGATCGCGCGCCATGAGGCAACGTTGGTTGCGCGGTCGAGAACTGACAGGCCCCGCCGCATAAACTGCGCTGTGATCTGGCGCAGCTGCAGGACGGCTTCGGAACTGAACTCGGCCTGTGACTGGACCAGCGCATGTATGTGGATGAGGCCGAGTTGCTCGACCGCCAGCATGCGGTGCTGCCCCTTCACCAGATGGAAGCGCGCGCCGAACTCGACGACCTTGATCGGGTCCTGCTGACCGACCCGCACCATGTCTTCACGAAGGGTCGTTACCCAGTCCGGGTCCACCTTGCGATGATTCGGGGATACGTCGATCGACGCAATTTCGATGGCGCGCAGGCTACCGGTGGTAGGATGCGGAATGATGTTCACGTCAGACGTGATCTTAGACAGCGCGTTCATGCAACGCTCCGGGCGTTGTCAACCGCGACGGGGCTTTTTGCGCTATCGCGCGCCGTCTTCTTGCTGGTAGTGTTTTCCTCGTCGTGACGACCGAGCGTGTAGCTGTCGGGGAACAAGTCGCGGAACGGAATGCCAAGGGCTTCGGCGATCGCCTCAGCACCTTTGCGGCTGGCTCCGATGATGCCCTGGCGGCAAGCGCTCTCGTTGAGGCCCTTATCGCGTGCGATCCCCGTCAGTGTTTTGTTCTGGCGGAGCAGCTCGTCTTTGATGGCCCGGCGATCCCACTTTTTCGTGGTCGTCATGGTGGCTCCCTGTTTTTCTGACCTCTGCGAAAGGTCGTTGGCGTGGGTGTCGGTGTTCAAACGGCGTTCAAACAATGTTGCAACGGGATATTCGCACCAAAGGGTGAATAAATCAACACCAAGGTGTGAGCTGTCCGCGTCAGAGTTTCGGGCGTCAAACTTTAGTGTTAAATCTAACTAAGAGTTTGATATCTCGAAGGAAAAATCGATTTCCCTCGTTATCTTCAAACTCTGACGGCTGGTCAGAGTTACCCTATGGTTGGAAAATTGTTTGCTGAACGGTTGGAGAAGGTGATCGAAGAGTTCGAATCACCGCATGCCTTCTCAAAGAAGGTGGGAATTAGCGACACAATGATCCGAAAGTACCTCACCGGGTCGATGCCAGGGCTAGATAAGCTCCTGCAGATCGCCGATACGTCGGGCGTGAGCTTGGACTGGCTGATCGCGGATAGAGGGCCGATGAGGCGTTCGCATGAGGCCCTCGACGATCTTGTCGTCCAGACGCCAGGTGGTTTGCCAAGCTACTCCCAGCTAAAGGGGAGTGATGTGTCCTGGGCGCGCCTTCAAGACGAATTTGCGCTCGTTCCGCGCCTGAATGTCGAGGCCTCAGCTGGCGACGGGCGCATCTCTAGCGCTGAGGACCCGCTGGAGTATTTGGCGTTTCAGCGCGGTTGGCTCAAGGGACGCGGCATCAACCCGGAAAGAGCACGCATTCTTACGGCTCGCGGCGACAGCATGGAGGAAACAATCCGCGACGGTGACGTGCTTCTGATCGACACCTCAATCAACCGCATCAAGGATAACGCCATCTACATCGTAGTGTACGGCGATATGGTCCTCGTGAAGCGCGTCCACGGTCGCCTAAATGGATCGCTGCAATTGATCAGCGACAATCCGCGATATCCGCCCGAAGAGGTTACGGCCGGCGAGGTCGACCAACTAAACATAGCAGGTCGAGTTATGTGGTTCGGTAGGACAATTTAGCTACGGTGCCATTTGATCTTGCGTGGGCCATTTTCAAGACACTGGTGGCTGGACGCACGCATGGCCTGATTTTCCGGCTCTTTACCGCCAAATCCCGGATATTCCCGGCTATTCCCGGGCAGTGCCATATGATCTTGCACATTACAGAATGCCCGCTGATTGTTCCGCCTGTTCATGCCTACGGATCTCCTCGGCGCGACGCCAAAGGGCAGGCGGCGCGGTCCGGAACCTTTCGTTGAAGCGCGCCATGCGAGGCAAATTCCTGCTTTCTTTCTACAAGCGTACCGGATTCGCCGAATCAGCCCTTCCGGGCATTAGACGAAAGTCTTAGAGTGAGCGTGCTCGTTGTCATTTTCGAGCACTCCCCCGCGTCACTCGAGCCAAGTGTGTGACGCTTGTTTGCCCCGCCACCGTGCGGGGCTTTTTCTCTTTCGATAGACATGCTGCTCGTCGCTTGACTCTTTTTCGAAAGAGAACATAATGAGAACAAAGGCGCATTAGCCTCCCCGAAATCCCATTCACCGGCTTTCTGTGCCATCACAGGAGAATACCGACGTGCGACCGCTTCCCGAGTATGAGGCGCCTATCGACGATGACGAGTGCGATGCCGTATGCACCGCCCTCGCCTGGCATGGCGGAGACGCAGAGGCGACCATCGCGACGCTGCTTGCCGATTGCGCGCACCTGCGTCGCCAGCTCGCTCTGACACGGGCAGCGATGGGACGCGGTTTCGTGCGGGGATGGGAGCCGTCTCAGGGACGGGACTGAAACGGCCGGAAGCCTCGCGGATAAAGATGCCGGAAAGGTTCGGCGGCCACGCGGCCGCGCCCTTGAACCGGAGCGAAGCGTACTCAACGCATGCGAGCACCGGAGGCCCGCAAAAGCGTCGCTTGAGTCCTACACGGGCTGCGTGGAGATTGGGCTAGCGGACCTGATCGAGCAGGCGCTTGCACTCCAGGAGATCGTAGAGCGCCTCCTGCAGAAGCGCACGGTCTTCCTTGCCAACGCTGGTCTTGCCCAGCGAGATTTCCGGGGTTTCGTCACCACCGCCGACGAAGGAGAAGAAGCGGCGGCTGGCGGGAGCCTTGGCGCGGCCGACGATCTGGTCTTCATCGCTCCCGGCCTTCGGCGGCGCCGGCTCCTCGTGGCTCGCAGCCGCCAGCGCCTCGACCGTCGCAAGGTCACCGCTGGCAATGGCCGCCACGAACTTGTTGCCGTTGAGCTTCAGGAGCTTCTGCACGCCCTTGATCGTATAGCCGTGGTCGTAGAGCAGATGGCGGATGCCCTTCAGCAGGTCCACATCTTCGGGCCGGTAATATCGGCGACCACCGCCGCGCTTCATCGGCTTGATCTGCGTGAAACGCGTTTCCCAAAAGCGCAGCACATGCTGCGGCAGGTCCAGGTCGTCGGCGACTTCGCTGATGGTGCGGAAAGCGTCCGGACTCTTGTCCATTCTGTCCTCGATGAAAGTTCGCGCCGGCGACATGAAAGGTGCCTGCCGAATCGTATTCATTTCAGCGGCTTGCCGGGCGATATTCAAGTTTCAAATCGCGAGCCCGCGCGCTTTCGGCGTAAAAATCACCGAATCCTGCCGCAGGGCGGTAGCCGAGGAGCCACCTTCACGAAGAGGTTGCTCCATCGGGCAGGGAGCATCGGTACGCTCGATGCCCTAGCCACATTTCTCAGGAGGCCGGAGACGCCGGCTTCTGCTTCGCCTTGCGCGAGAGATGAGCCTTCAGCACCCGCTGCTTGAGCACGTTCGATGCCTTGAAGGTCATCACGCGGCGGGGCGAGATCGGCACTTCCTCGCCGGTCTTCGGGTTGCGGCCGATGCGCTCGTTCTTGTCACGCACCTGGAAGGTGGCGAAGGACGAGAGCTTGACGCTCTCTCCCCGGACGATGGCATTGCAGATCTCGTCGATCACGGTCTCGACCAGCTCTGCCGATTCGGTTCTGGAAAGGCCGACCTTCCGGAAAACCGATTCGGCCAAATCTGCACGTGTCACCGTCTTGCCGCTCATCGTCCCTCACCGATTTCCCATTGAAAGCGTATGGTTAGTGGGGAAAGAGTATTGCCCTTGCCCCCCGTGGTCAAGCGGCCCGACCGGGACAGCCGTCAGCTACCAGCGCAGCAGCACCGCGCCCCAGGTAAAGCCGCCGCCCATGGCCTCCAGAAGCACGAGATCGCCCTGCTTGATTCGCCCGTCGCCGGCCGCGGCGGCAAGCGCCAGCGGAATCGAGGCGGCGGAAGTGTTGCCATGCAGATCGACGGTGATGACGACCTTCTCGAGCGGAATGCCGAGTTTCTTGGCCGAGCCGTCGATGATGCGCTTATTGGCCTGGTGCGGCACCAGCCAGTCGACATCCTCGGCGGTGAAGCCGGTCGCATCGAAAGCCGAGACGATAACATCGGTGATCATGCCCACCGCATGTTTGAAGACCTCCCGGCCCTCCATGCGCAGATGGCCGACGGTTCCGGTCGTCGAGGGGCCGCCATCGACATAGAGTTTTTCGCGGTGCGCGCCGTCGGAGCGCAGCTGCGTTGCCAGCACGCCGCGGTCGGCGGTCGTGCCCGCCCCTTCCTGGGCCTCCAGCACGATGGCGCCGGCGCCGTCGCCGAAGAGCACGCAGGTCGTGCGGTCCGTCCAGTCGAGAATGCGCGAGAAGGTTTCCGCGCCGATGACGAGCACGCGCTTGGCGAGGCCACCGCGGATATAGGCGTCGGCGGTCGTCACCGCATAGACGAAGCCGGAACAGACGGCCTGCACGTCGAAGGCGAAGCCGTGGTGCATGCCGAGACGGTTCTGGATGTTGACGGCGGTGGCGGGGAAGGTGTTGTCGGGCGTCGAAGTCGCAACGACGATCAGGTCGATATCGGCAGCCGTCAGGCCCGCCTTGTCGAGCGCCGCGCGCGCGGCAGCTTCGCCCAGCGAAGCCGTCGTCTCGCCCTCGCCGGCGATGTAACGCTGGCGGATGCCGGTGCGCTGCACGATCCAGTCGTCGGACGTGTCGACCATGCTTTCGAGTTCGGCATTGGTGAGTACCCGCTTCGGAAGCGCTGTTCCGAAGCCGCGGACCACTGAACGGATCATCGTCTATTCCTCGTCGTTCATGGCCTGGGCGGCACCCTCGACGGGTCGGCCGGCATGATACTTCTGCAAATCGTTTTCGATCTTTTCCTTGAGGCCGTTGCGGGCCATGTCGTAGCCGACGTCGACGGCCGCGGCGAAACCTTCGGCGTCCGTACCGCCATGGCTCTTGATGACGATGCCGTTGAGGCCGAGGAAGACGCCGCCATTGACCTTGCGCGGATCCATTTTCTCGCGCAGGCGGTCGAAGGCGCCCTTGGCGAGGATGTAGCCGAGCTTGGCAAGCCAGGTACGCGACATGGCCGCGCGCAGATATTCGGCAATCTGCCGCGCAGTGCCTTCCGCCGCCTTGAGAGCGATGTTGCCTGCAAAGCCTTCCGTGACCACCACGTCCACCGTGCCGCGACCGATATCGTCGCCTTCCACGAAGCCATAGTAGTCGATCGTGTCGAAATTGGCCTCGCGGATGAGCTGGCCGGCGGCCTTCACCTCTTCCTGGCCCTTGATCTCCTCGACGCCGACATTGAGAAGGCCCAGCGACGGCCTGTCGATCTCGAACAGGGCGCGCGCCATGGCGCCGCCCATCAGGGCGAAATCGAAGAGCTGGCCCGCATCCGCGCCGATCGTCGCGCCGATGTCGAGCACGATGCTCTCGCCCTTGAGGGTCGGCCAGATGCCGGCAATCGCCGGACGCTCGATATTGGCCATCATGCGAAGGCAGAACTTCGACATGGCCATCAGCGCGCCGGTATTGCCGGCGGAAACGGCGACGTCGGCCTCGTTCTTGGCCACGGCGTCGATCGCCTGCCACATGGAGGACTTGCCGCGGCCGCGGCGCAGCCGCTGGCTCGGCTTCTCGTCCATGGCGACCGCGACATCGCAATGATGGAAGGTGCTTGCGGCCTTCAGCTTGGGGTGCTGCGCCAAGAGCGGTTCGCATTCGGCGGCGTTGCCGAAGAGCACGAAGCGGATGTCTGGATGGCGCTCAAGAGCCTTGGCTGCGCCAGGGATAGCGACCTTCGGGCCGAAATCGCCACCCATGACATCGACGGAAATTCTGACCACGCGTGCCTTGCCTTCGTTGATTTCTTTTCCGGCGACAGCCGAGCCGTCGCGGCGGAATTGCGCCAAAATACCGCTTTTCGGCGGGGTGACAACTGAATTATCGGGCGCTTATCGAGCCGTTCAGTCTTTTTTCCAGTCCTTCAGAACGGCAAAAGGCGACGGTTTTTTGTCGTCCTTGTCCGTGCTCTCGATATGGCCGGAGAAATCGACATCGGCCTTGCGCGGATAGGGATCGATGGCGAGCGCCGCATATTCGGCAGCCACCACGCCGGCGTCGATCGTATCGCCGGTGAAGATTTCGGGCGCGTCCGGGCCATCGGGATCGAGCAGCACTTCGCCGGTCTCGCTCGCTACCGGCATGCGCGCGAGCTTTGAGCCTTCCGGCACGAAGACGGCGTCGACCGGTTCGTCGATATGTGCCTCGACGGGATCGAGCGTAACCACGCAGGCCTGCACGATATCGGCTTTCACGCGGCCCTTCAGGCGCACACCGTCGCGCTTCCAGCGCTGAACCGTGAAGGTCGCCTCAAGCGCCTTCACCTCCAGGATGGACCAGAGTTCGGCAAGGCCGGCGCGTTCCTCGGCATCGGCGCTCAAGGTCACCTCGACCGGATTTGCCGAAATATGCCCCACCTTGACCAGATAGGAGAACGGCGCTTCGTCGTCTTTCTTCATCGCTTCGCTTTCCTGCCGCTTCAGGCGGCGTGTTCCGTACGGCCCGGTTCGGCCACAATAAGCGCGCCAGCACGGATATCGTCGTCGCCGACCGTGGCCATCGCCGCCTCGGCGGCAAAGAGGTAGTCGGCCAGCCCCGTCATTTCAGGGCCGCCCTCGCCCGCCTCTGGATGGACGTTGCGCTGGAGCGCCGTGGCAAGGCTTGCGCGATCCCCACCATCCAGCGCCGCCGCGTAAGCCTCCAGCCGGCCATAGAACATGCCGGCGAACTTCTTCATACGCTTGGGCACGCCCGCATCGCCGACGCCAAGCTCGCGAATCGAATGGTCGACATCCTCGAAGAAGGCGTCGACGATCTCCTGGGCGATCTCCTGACCGGATGTATCGCTCGTGCGCGTACGGCGAAAATAAAGAATGAGCATCGCCGAGAGCATCTCGAAACGGCCCATCACCGTGTCAGGAACCTCAAGCGCTTCATAGAGATAGGGATGCCGCGCAGCCTTTATAAGCGCCGCATATTGCTTTTCGACGATGCGCCGGTTGCCGTTTTTTTTGCCGAACAGGCCGAAAATCATCATAAAGCCTAGTTTTGCCCGATTCAAACCATGGAGCCATCGCAAGTCATGTTGCATGAGGCTCGAAGCTGGTTTACCGAAGCAGGCATGAAATGCAATGGCTGCGCGGCCATCATAGTCCCTGGGATGTTGTGAAGAGAGATTCTGTGAAGATGAAGCTGTTGCGTAACGCCGCCATTGCCGTCACCCTCACCTCGTCCATTCTCGCCGGCTGCAACGCCGTTGGCGCCGGTGAAGTCCTGAACCAGGGCTATATCGTGGACCAGGAAACGCTGGCGCTGGCGCCCGTCGGCTCCTCGCGCGAGCAGGTCCTGCTGTCGCTCGGCTCGCCGTCGTCGACAGCGACCTTCGACAACGAGGTCTTCTACTACGTCTCGCAGAAGCGCACCCGTTCGGTCGCCTTCATGAAGCCGAAGCTCGTCGAGCAGAGCATCCTTGCGGTCTACTTCAACAAGGACGGCAATGTGGATCGCCTCGCGCACTACACGCTGCAGGACGGCAAGGTCTTCGACATGATTTCCCGCGTCACGCCGACCGGCGGTGCTGAGGTCACCTTCCTCGGCCAGCTGCTCAAGGGCGGCGGCGGTCCCGGCAACGCCATCCAGAATGCATTTGGCGGGCGCCTCTGAAGCCACATCCATTTTCCGCAAACGAAAAAACCGCGGGGATCGCTCCCCGCGGTTTCTTTTTAAGCGCCGTACCGGTCAGGCGAGAACGGCGAGCAGCAGCAAGGCCACGATATTGGTGATCTTGATGGCAGGGTTGACGGCGGGGCCGGCGGTGTCCTTGTAGGGGTCGCCGACGGTGTCGCCGGTGACGGAAGCCTTGTGGGCTTCCGAACCCTTGAGGTGACGCGTGCCGTCCTTGTCGACGAAGCCGTCCTCAAAACTCTTCTTGGCATTGTCCCATGCACCGCCGCCCGAGGTCATCGAGATGGCGACGAAGAGGCCGTTGACGATAACGCCGAGAAGCGAGGCACCGAGCGCCGCGAAGGCCGAGGCTTTCGAGCCTGATATCAACAGCACGCCGAAATAGACGACGAGGGGCGCAAGCACCGGCAAGAGCGACGGTACGACCATTTCCCGGATCGCCGCCTTGGTCAGAAGGTCGACCGCACGGCCATAGTCCGGCCGCTCCGTGCCTGCCATGATGCCCGGCTTTTCCCGGAACTGCCGGCGCACTTCCTCGACGATCGAACCCGCGGCACGGCCGACCGCCGTCATGGCGATGCCACCGAAGAGGTATGGAATGAGACCGCCGAAGATCAGGCCGGCCACCACGTAAGGGTTGGAGAGATCGAAGGAGATCGAGCCGACATCGGCGAAGTACGGATACTTGTCGCCGTTCGCCGCGAAATAGGCCAGGTCGTTGGAATAGGCGGCGAAGAGCACGAGCGCGCCGAGACCCGCCGAACCGATCGCATAGCCCTTGGTGACGGCCTTGGTCGTGTTGCCGACGGCGTCGAGCGCATCCGTGGACTTGCGCACTTCCGGCGGCAGGTGAGACATTTCGGCGATGCCGCCGGCATTGTCCGTGACCGGGCCGAAGGCATCGAGCGCCACGATCATGCCGGCGATGCCGAGCATGCCCGTCACCGCGATGCCGGTGCCGAAGAGACCGGCCAGCTG
>APMI01018188.1_pt1 | contig 11603 bp, 4 predicted proteins | sample 667938 | NCBI WGS metagenome assembly APMI01 (sample SAMN01084076, study PRJNA167559) | wastewater metagenome | biome: Wastewater | place: Denmark: Ejby Moelle, Odense | collected 2011-11-28 | reverse complement strand
ATCATTACTGAACATACACTTTCTTTACCACGGTACTTTTACCGGTAATTACTTTTACAATGTAATTTCCTGCCTGTTGTATTTTGATTTCATTGAGGCCGGGTGCTGCCTGTCTGGAAGCTACCTGTTGCCCGGCTATATTGTAAATAGTAATATTGCCCTGCATCTGACCTTTCATCTGGATATATACCGTGTTGAGGTTACTGTACACTGTAGTTTCGGATTTAGTGTTTTCGGGTACTGCACTAACGCCCAGGTGCAGCAGGAATCGCTTGTCGCTTTCGCCGGCCGTGTAACTGAAGCTGTACGCACCTGCCTGCAGATCGTGGAAGGTGTTTGTTTTGGTATCTTCGAGCATAGCCACCGGAATATCAGCAATATCCTGTAAGCCCAACTGGTACTCACCACTGCGGGTATTGGTAAAACCAAGCTGAATTGACTGCGCAGCAGGGCGTACGTCGATGGACAGTTTCTTGTCGCCGGTATACGAATACAGTTCCGAAATGCCATCGGTGTAAGCCAGCAGCTTATAAGCATCGTTCTGCAGATCGAAGCCTTCGGTTGTTCCAGGGTTAATGCCGATATACAGTTTATCGGAGTACGATTCGCCCAGGGTTTGCAGTACCAGGGTATTGCTGTTGATGGCTTTTGCCGATTTATAAAACTTACCCGAGGCAATATTCACCCGGTTTCCGTCGGTGAGATTAAAGGCTCCGTCAGCTCCGGCAATAATGAAGAAGCCCTGCATTGGCGCTACGTACCGCGATCCGGTTCCGTTACCTCCGTTATAAACATCATACCCGGTTCCGTTCCAATAGTAAACGGCTCCATATGATTTTAAGGTTTCCCAGTCGAGGTACGAAGGGTAGGGGTTGCCCAGCAGGTTTGAACCCTCATTGCCCGATTCGTTGGCAGTTTTTGTAATTGCCTGTGATTGGTTGCCGCTTAAAAAATCACCTGTAAAAGTATAGTTGGCAGTTCCGTTGCCCGGGCTCCACAAGCTATACCCTTTCGCTGGGACAAGTTGTGTATCGGTGGCTGTGAGGTACGACCATTTGGCGGTTTTTTCGTCCCAGGTTTGCAGGTAGTCGCCGGTAAACATGCCCGACAATGTGTAGTTATTGGGTGCCGATATATAATGCCATGAGCCTTTGGAAACATTAAGCTGCATACTGGCTGTGCCATTAATCGTTAGGCTTTGATTGCCCAAAAGGCTTGCGCCGGGTTCAATAATAATATCATTACATTCAGCGGCTGAAGATATAAGCGGGTAATTTGTAACGCCTTGTTTTATTACAACATTTGTAGCGCTGCCGGGAACAACCTGTGGAGTCCAGTTTAAATAATTTGACCATTCGTTATTAATTGAGCCTACCCAGTACACCGGGTTGGCATCCATGCAAAACAGGGTGATATGGTCAGTTGCCGTTTCTGTACCATAGGTAACCGTTAATGTAAATACAATATAACCAGTGCTGGTGGGGGTAAATGTAGGGTTTGCCGTGCTTTCACCGGTTAAAACACCAGTGGCCTGACCTTCCATAGTCCACAAAATATCTCCGCCGCTGGCTGTTACACCTGAAAAGGTAAATGCATTGCCTACAGTTGCTGATGCATATTCATCAACAATTATAGCAACAGGGCTTTGCGCCATACCGCTGAACCCGCTGGCCGAAACCAGGATTGCCGTGATAAACACTAACTTTAATAATTGTGTATTTAAAATAGAGTTCCAGGACCGGTCCGCGGTTTTCCTGCATGAGTTGGAGTAAGTTTTTAGCATGGTATCTGAGTGTTGGTTGAGTTCGCTGTTTTTTTGATCCGATACGTGTTCAAATGTTGATTTTGCAATACTGTTTTTAGTGTTGCTGTCGCCGTAAATGCCGAAACCGGACCTTCACACCACTGGTGAAGAATCCTGGTTTTTATAGCGGTATTTGTATCTGGCTGAATCACAACATATTTGTATTCTGCCTTGCTGATTTTTATTTTTTACCGACTGCTAATTGTGTATTTCTACATTTATTTATAGCCTTTGGATTAAAAAGTAATATGGGTTTATCTGATTATCCGGAGTTTGGGCGCGAGATATGCGGTTGTAAGAAAGGGATTTTCCTGTAGTCCACTTTTTTTTGAAAAACTCACCCCCCGGCCCCCTCTCTTCACGAAGAGAGGGGGTGCCACTCCGAACACAATTATCTTTCTGTTCACAATACCAAGCCCCCGGATGCTCATCCACTCAAATGCCCGTCTTCACCCCTCTCTTTCCTTCAAAGAGAGGGGCAGGGGTGAGTTTTTTGACAGATGCTCACAGCCCTCAGTTTACTCGTTTTCACCCCTCTCTTTCCTTCAAAGAGAGAGCCTGTCCCGATTTGTCGGGAGGTAGGGGTGAGTTCCGGCATAAAAAAACACAGCTACCCGACATGCGGATAACTGTGTCATCATTCACCTATACTGCCGGTTTGCACGGCTTTTTCGTTGAAACTATTCCGGTTGTTGCTCAGCGCTTTGCATTACATACACCTTGCGGCCGGCATAAGCCGCTGCCAGAGCAAGCAAAATAAAAGTGCCATTGCCTATGGGTGCCCCGGCAGGCGGACCGCCGCCAACCGTGGTGCTGCCAGGATCCTTTGTCGGATCATCATCCGGATGCGGTGGCTGCTGGGCAAACATAATTACAGGTGCAATAGCCATCAAGGCAGTAATGATTAATATTTTAAAAGAGCGCTTCATATGTTGTGTTGTTATAATCGTTGTTTGTGTTTTGTGTTTTGTGCTTGGTACTGAGTGCTGAGTGCTGGGTGCCGGGTGCTGAGTGACGGGTGCAAATTTACAAAGATTCACCACAACAATTCACCCCCATCTCCTCTTCTCCCCCTCGCCCCTTCGCTCCTCGCCCATTCTCCCCATCTCCCCATCGACTATTTCTTCTCACCCTTCTCTTTCCTCTCTCCCATCTCTACTGCTGTATCCATACTTTCTTCACACAGGTATTATCCTTGCCAACAACTTTTACAATATAATTGCCGCCAACGGCTACCTTTATCTCGTTATTGCCGTGGGCCGAAGGAATGGTTTTAACCAGCTGGCCCGAAATATTGTATACAAAGATATCACCTTTTTGTTGATCCTTCATTTCAATATATATAGTTTTCTGGTAACTGTAAATGCTGGCAGGCATCTTTTCGCTGTCCTTCACCCCGTTAATACCGAAATGCAGAATGAAACGCTTGTCGCTTTCGCCGGCATCATAATTAAAGGTATATGAACCAGTCTTCAGATCATGGAAGGCCCCGGTTTTGGTATCTTCGAGTACCACTACAGGTATATCAGCTATATCCTGTATGCCAATCTGGTATTGCCCGCTGTTGGTATTAAAGAATCCAAGTTGTAGTGATTCGGTTTCGGGACGAGCATCAATAGACAGTTTCTGATCGCCGGAATAGGAATACAAGGCCGAAATGCCGTTCGAATTGGTAAGCTTAAAGGCATCATTTGCCAGGTCGAAGCCTTCGGTGGTTTCGGGGTTGAAAACGATGTAAAGTTTGTCGGCGTACGATCCGCTTTCGGTGCGCAATACCAGGCTGTTACTCATGCCAGCTTGAGCCGATTTGTAATAGGTACCCGATACCACATTGGTTCGGTTTCCTGCGTCCAGGTTTAAATCTGTAGCATCAACCTCGTCTGTTTTAACTATAAAGAAACCCTGCAAGGGAGCTACATATTGACCCTCAATCTCACCAACACCTCCATTCCAGCTTACATAACCGCCATTATTCCAATAGTAAACAGCGCCATAGGTGGTGTTTAATGTACCCCAGTCAATATACGAAGGATAGGGATTGCCAACCAGGTTTGCACCCTCGTAATTTGTTCCATTTGCTGTTTGTGTGATCGGTATCGATTGGTTGCCCGAAAGGAAGGGCCCTGTAAAGGTATAGGTTCTGGTAGCACCGGTATTGTTCCATACCCGGTAGCCTTTTACCTTATACAGGTGATCGGCCGGGTTATAGATATACGACCATTTTGCGGTAGGCTCATCCCACTGACCCAGATAACTGCCATAGAAAATATTGGCAGTTGTAACATCATTGGGCACCGAGAAGTAATGCCACTGACCAGCGGTAAGATCGCGCTCTATTACTGAAACTCCCGTTACTGTCAGATTTTCATTTCCCTGCAGCGAAGCACCTGATTCAATACGTATGTTTTTGCAGGTGGCAGTGCCTGTAATGTTCGGATAGTGACCTGAAGTTATAGCCGGTATAATTACACTGTTGGTTGATGTAGGAGCAATGGACAGGTACCAGTTAGCGTCTGTTGACCATTTATCATCAGCACCACCGCCTACCCATGTACGCTCGTTAGGATCAGTAACCGGAATATTAACGCTGCTGTTGGCTATACAGCCAGGGGTAGCGGTTGAAACCTTCATGTTAAAGGTAGCGCTGCCCGAGTTAGCGGCTGTAAAACTAGGGGCCAGCGTTCCTGTACTTGTTAATACTCCGCCCGAACTGCTTACCGGCGATAATGTCCATTCGATAGTTGCACCGCTTGTTGCTGTAGCCCCCAGGAGTGTGTATGGCACATCAACAACAGCTTGTTGGCCGGCCGGTCCAGCATAAGCGCTCGGTAATTCGCCATTGGCTGCAATAGTGGCACTGTTGTTCATAGTAACATCTGCGCCGCCATTATTGGCTATTACCGTGTAGGTGCCAGCTGTGTGGTTGCCGAAAGTAATAGCAGAGCCGGTACCTGCTACTGTTGGGGTTTGGGCAACGCCACCTTTGTATAAAGTATAGGTAACCCCAGATTGCGAGCCCGATAAACCCACAGGTATGCCTGTTGGCGCGCCCGAAGGACAGTAGGAGCCTCCACCGGTAACATCAAAGACTGTTATAGCCGGTGCAGTAACACTCATTGTAATAGTATTGGAAGATGCCGAGCTTGAAGTAACACATAGATCAGTTGAAAGGATATCGACAGAAATCTGATCGCCATCAACCACAGGAGAATAGGTATAAGTATCTGAATTACCACCAACCCCAATGCCGTTCTTTTTCCAATCATAGGTTGGTAGTGAAATAACACCTGTAGGAGTAGCCGTGAAAGTAGCGCCCGATCCACTTGTTACAGGGTTTGCATCTACACTAATGGAAACAGCAGGTGTAAGAGGGGTTGTGATGGTAACAGTAGCGCTGCCTTCAGTTCCCCAGCAACCTGCTGATGATTGAGCCCTGAAATAATAAGTACCTGAAGCAGATACCAATTGGCTTGCAGATGGTGTTGCTATGGAAGTGCCTCCGCTGGTAGTGCCCTGGAAATAAATGGTGCCATCACTGCCATTAGTAGCTGAAATGGTGGTGCTGGCACAGTAAGTGCCTGCTCCACTGGCAGTAACTGCAGTCGGCAATGGATTACCTGTAACAGTAACAGATGCTTCAGCAGGACTTCCGCAATCAGCAGTAACCCGTGCATAGTATGTTCCCGGGCCAACCGTCAACGGGTTGTTGCTACCTAAGTCGGTACCTGTACCATTTACCCCGGTATACCATTTGAGTGACGCATTGGTTCCTGAAACTCCGGTAGCAGTAATTGTAGTAGTTGTGCCTTCACATATTGCACTCAATGTGGCGGTTGCTGATGTTATACCTGCATTAATCAAGGAACCTACTGTTACACTTGCTTCAACAGGAGTACCACAATCGCCGGTTACTCTTGCATAATAAGTGCCTTGACCTGCATTTGATAATGTTAAGCCAGTTCCTAGGTTTGTACCACTTCCTCCTGCACCGGTGTACCAGGTAACTACTGCGTTTGTACCTGTTACTCCATTTGCTGTAAGTGTTGTTGTTGCGGTTGAACAAATAGAGCTTGCTGCCGCTGTAGCTGAGGTAATTGCAACAGCTGTTTTTGAACCAACTGTAACCGAAGCTTCAACAGGAGTGCCGCAATCGCCGGTTACTCTTGCATAATAAGTGCCTGGACCTGCGTTTGATAATGTTAATCCAGTTCCCAGGTTTGTACCGGTTCCTCCTGCACCGGTGTACCAGGTAACAACCGCGTTTGTACCTGTTACTCCATTGGCTGTAAGTGTTGTTGTTGCGGTTGAACAAATAGGGCTAGCTGCTGCTGTGGCTGAGGTAATAGCCACATTATCACACAAGGTTGTAACATCTATAACGTTGGAGTTAGCACTGGTGCTGTTGCCACCAACTGCCCTCACTCGGTATTTATAAGCTGTATTAGGAGACAGACCGGAGACTGTATATGAATTTGTCGCAACATCTGCGCCACTAACTATAAATGTTTGCACTGTGCCCCCACCACTAAAGGTATGTGACCCCAAATCTGAAACATTATCTATAGCATATTGAGTCCATTCAGTTTCTAACGTTGTAAATGCTGATGAGCCTGTACCTGATGGATTTACTGTAACCCCACCAAGCACTGTTGATTTTCTTCTTAATGTTTTATCTACTGTAGAATTTGATGTAGATGTCCAAGCACTGCCTGGATCACTACCTATGCGACCAAATATATCAATGTTAGAAGAAGTTGAGATTTTATAAAGTGCTAATGCATCATCGCCATTAAAAACTACTGCCGTATTAGCTGTTGCAGTAACACCATTCGGTAAACTTAAAGCTGCAGAAGCATTCTTATATACTATTGTTGTAGCATTTTGTAGAGTTCCAGATAATTGAACATCATTATCCGGAGAAGAATTTCCATTAGCATATAATCTCAAACGGTAATTCGATAAATCAACAGCAGTTCCTGTGCCATTATAAATCTCAATATATTTATTATTGCTACTTCCTTCTACATATTCAGATATAATCAAATCTGTAGCATTAGGTCCGGCTGTCTCAGTGTATATGTCAATTTTGTATCCGGATGCTCCTGCCACAGCCCCCCAATTTGCTGTAAAACTTGTAGCTGATACTGCTGTAGCTGCTGTTGCTACCGGGGCAGCTAATCCTGAGGTTAACTGGCTTCCTGTTCCATAAGCACTATTTCCACTGGCATTTACAGCTCTTACCCTGAAATAATAAGTTGTATTAGCTGCCAGACCGGTAACGGAGGTTGGGGATGTAGCAGTAATTCCATTATATCCTGAAACAGGGGTTGTAAATCCGGCATCAGTTGTTACATCTAATTGATATGAGGTTGCCCCTGTAACAGCATCCCAGTTAATATCAAAGCTTGTTGAAGTTGTATTAAGTGCAGTTGGCGCTGGCGCAGCGCAAAGTGTAAATGTACTGGATGTAAGAGGGTTGGTAGTATTGTAATTAATTAAAGCTCCGCTGTTATTATATGCATACACAAATGTGTAATATGTAGTTCCTGCACTCAGCCCGGTATTATTAATTCCACTTATAGTGTTTCCAACGCTTACAACAGTTCCGCCACCAATGCTATTACCATTAGCATAGGTAGTTCCATCAACAGGATCAGAACTTAAAGTGCTGCCAGTACTCCGAATAACAATATAACCATCAGGCGTGCTACTTGCGGCTGTAAAGGCAGTGGTAAAAGAGCTAGTTGTTTGAGCGCTGAATACGAGTGCTGTTGGTTGTGATGCTGGTTCAGCTTTTAATGGCGTACCAGGGATTGTATTACTTGCTGCACCATCGCCCACCGCACTAACAGCTTTAATCTGAACCTGGTAAGTAGTGCCGTTAGTTAAACCTGTTATCACAATCGGGCCGGTAGTTTGTGCCGGCGAACAAGCAGTAAATGAGCTTCCGCCATCGATCGAGTATTTATAATTGGTAATAATTGAGCCCCCGTCGCTGGCTGGCGCTGTAAAGGCTACTGTAAGTTGCGCATTGCCTGCTGTTATTCCTGTAATGGTTGGTGCACTTGGAGTAGTAATCGGCGTTGCAGCCATAATGTTAGAAATATCTCCATCACCAACGGCATTTACTGCCCTTATGGCAACATTGTAGGATTGCCCGTTGGTAAGCCCGGTAATTAAAATTGCTAAGGAAGTGGAAGCAGGTGAAACGGCTGTAAATGTGGAACCTCCATCGATAGAGTATTTATAATTGATAATTGGAGAACCTCCTGTAGAAGCCGGAGCCGTTATCCCCACCACAAGTAGCTCATTATCTGTAAGAATTTCCGTAATTACTGGTGCGCCAGGCACAGTTGCCGGGGTTGCGCTGTTTGAAACAGTACTGGGTAAGCTGGTTCCGATACTATTGGTAGCCGTTACCGTAAAAGTATAAGCTGTTCCATTGGTTAAACCTGTAACGATTATACTTCCGCTTCCTGCCTGGTTTACAGTGCCTGTAATGTCTCCGGGGCTGGAAGTTGCCGTGTAGGAAGTTATTGCATCACCTCCATCATTTACAGGGGCTGTAAACGAAACTGTCGCCTGACCATTGCCGGCCACTGCAGTTACACCTGTTGGTACACCAGGTGCTGTTAACGATGCAGGAGTAACTGAATTGGAAGCTTCACTTGCTGCCCCGGCTCCTGCCGCATTGGTTGCGGTAACTGTAAATGTGTAAGCCGTACCATTGGTTAACCCGGTTACAATGATCGGGCTGGCAGTTCCGGTACCGGAGAGGCCTTCGGGATCAGATGTTACCGTATACCCGGTTATGGCTGAACCTCCGTTAAATGCCGGTGCCGTAAAGGCAACGCTGGCCTGTGTATTACCTGCAACCGCAGGGCCTATGGTTGGCGCGCCGGGAACAGTATATGGGGTAACACTATTTGATGGGCTGCTTGCTGCACCTGTTCCTGCTGCATTGGTGGCAGTAACGGTAAAAGTGTATGCTGTGCCGTTTGTTAGGCCTGTCACTGTAATAGATCCGCTTCCTGCCTGGTTTATAGTTCCGGTAATTCCTCCCGGATTTGAAGTAGCGGTATAACTGATTATAGGAGAAAATCCATCAGATGCAGGCGCTGTATATGAAACGGTAGCAGTACCGCTTACACCCGAAACGCTTGCCGTGCCAATGGTTGGTGCACCTGGTATGGTAAATGGGATTACTGCGTTTGATGCTTCACTTGGTGCACTGGTAACACCGTTTGTTGCTGTTACGGTAAATGTGTAAGATGTTCCGTTTGTTAAACCGTTAATTGTAATGGTACCACTTCCATCCTGGGTTACAGTACCTGTAATTCCTCCTGGATTTGAAGTTGCGGTGTATCCTGTTATAGCTTTGCCACCGTTGGAGGCTGGTGCTGTGTACGATACCGTAGCCTGGCCGCTGACACCTGAAACCGCTGCTGTGCCTATGGTGGGAGCATCAGGTGCTGTATAGGGTGTTGCAGCAGTACTGGCAGTCACTGTTCCATCGCCAATTGCATTTACAGCTCTGATTTGAACATTGTAGGTTGTACCATTAACTAATGATGAACTGCTGGCTGATACAGTGTTAATAATAATGGGTGAACTTGTTGTTCCTGCTGACTTAAAAGTACTGCCGCCATCAGTGGAGTATTTATAATCAGTTATTGCCGAACCACCATCTCCACCTGCAGTAAAAGCAACTGATAACGTAGCGTTTCCAGGTGTGATAGTGTTAATAGTTGGTGCTAAGGGAGCTGATGTTGCAGGATTAACCGTACCGCTTACTGCAACATTTTGCGTTGTTGCTCCAGTTGAAGTACAAGTTACATTCCCTGAGGGAGATCCCACCGGAGCTGTAGCAGCAATACGGACTTCTATTGTTTTGGTAGCTACCGTTCCATTGGTAGCAGCAAATGAGACTGAACTACCAAAAGATCCTGTGCCATTTTCGCGAACTTCATAATTTGCAGGAGCTGTGATTACCAAATTTGCCTGTAGTCCGGTAGCAGATATTGTAAAAGTTTGAGATGTTGAGGCTGTTCCCGTGATAGTTGTGAAACCACTTAAACCTGTAGTTGAGGGAGCTGATATTGAAGCTAATCTATATAATGTTAGATTTTGTTGTGTCCCAGTATAGCATGCAAATCTTGGAGACGTTAAATTATATTGTAATAAACGTGCCGTAACACCAACATTCGTCACTGTAAAAACACTTGTTGACCAAGCAAACGTCCAACAGTCTGTGTTAGCTGTAATGCTGGAAACAGCATAAGCAGCATTGGCAACAGTACCAGTAAAAGATGCATACTTTCCAGAGGTCTCATTATATATCGTACGTCCACCATAGGTCGCATTTGTTTGTATTTTCCAAATAATAGCAGCAGCTGGATTGACAATTGCATTGCTAGAAGGTGAAATAGCAGTATTTCCAAAATAGGAGCCTGTATTTGTGTTATTCATTGCCATAGTTGTTCCATACGCAATTACATAGTATCCGTCAGTCAAATCAGCTAAAGATGTAATCTTCGTGTAAGTTCCGGTCTGCCCCCATCCCCGTCCCGGCATCAATATAAAAATAGCAAAAGCTGCAATAGCAAGACTGTGGGTAAGGCTGCGTGTAAAGTGTATAGGTTTTATCATGGCTTAAAAATTTTGGTTATAGTTGGGGTTCAATGTTTCTTATTTCAGGTTTCTGGTTTCAGTGCTTCGCGTTTCAATGCTACGCGTTTCATGCTTCGCGTTACAATGCTTCGCGTTTCATGCTTTGCGTCTCAGCGTCTTTGCGGTTAATTTATTTTTTTACCGCGGAGGCACAGAGGCGCAGAGGGGTTTCTTGTTTCTTGTTTTTCGTTTAACGAGAAATCTGTGTTTTCCGTGTAATCCGTGTTCCAATGGTTTCAGGGTTTTTGTGCTTCGCGTCTCAGCGTCTCTGCGGTTAATTTATTTTTTTACCGCGGAGGCACAGAGGCGCAGAGGGGTTTCTTGTTTCTTGGTTCCAATGGTTTCAGGGTTTTTGTGCTTCGCGTCTCAGCGTCTTTGCGGTTAATTTATTTTTTTACCGCGGAGGCACAGAGGCGCAGAGGGGTTTCTTGTTTCTTGTTTCTCGATTAACGAGAAATCTGTGTTAATCAGTTTCATCCGTGTAATCCGTGTTCCATCATTTGCGGAGGTCTTCAGTGGTTTCGGGTTGTATAGGTATTGTATAAGTGCTTTGTTATCAATGTTTTTCAGTGTGCCCCGGTGCGGGGGATAAAAAGCCCGCGGGCTACGAGGTAAAAAGATGCGTATCATTCGGTTAAAAGATGCGCATCATTTGGGTAAAAGATACGTATCTTTCGGGTTAAAGATACGTATCTTTTGGCAAGTGGTTTAGCTTTGCTTGCTAAATTCAACGGCATTGGTTACGCTGGCAAACTCTTTGCCCGGCCTGAACCTTACCGAAACCTTTTTTACCTGGTTCTGGGTCAGGGCCTTGGCATCGGCGGCGCCTGTGCTGCTGGCCGAAAGGCTGAAAGAGCCGAAATCGCCCAGTCGTACAATTTTACCATCGGCCAGGGCCTGGGGTACTACCTGCAGAAAAGCTTCGAGCACCGCCATGGTGTCGGCCGAACTCACGGTACTGATGGCCGATACCTGCTTGGCAACCTGCCGCAGACTCATATCGCCGGCTGATACCAGTTGAACATAAAATTTTGGCGCCTCTTCGGGCTTCCCCGGGTTACGCTTTGCAACGGCTTTATAGTTTACTGCCATGGGTTAAAAAATTAATAGTTAGTAATGTAGGAATTAT
>APMI01079616.1_pt1 | contig 11605 bp, 13 predicted proteins | sample 667938 | NCBI WGS metagenome assembly APMI01 (sample SAMN01084076, study PRJNA167559) | wastewater metagenome | biome: Wastewater | place: Denmark: Ejby Moelle, Odense | collected 2011-11-28 | reverse complement strand
AGCCGAACTCCGCAAAGCGATTGAGGAATATGCCCGTCGTACCCGTCGCTTCGGTAAAACCGACGAGCAGGTACAGGAAGAGGAAGAATAACTTCCTCAGTTTGTTTACGAGGTTAATAGGGTATGCGCCGAATTCTGATAACCGGTTCAAATCGTGGCATCGGGCTAGAACTGGTTGAGCGCTATCTCCACTACGACGATACATTTATTTTTGCCACCTGTCGTCATCCAAGCGGGTCAACCGCGCTCAATGCTTTAGCCCGTCAACATCCTGAACGTTTGAAGATCATTCAGCTCGACGTGACCGACCAGCAGTCAATTGCTGAAGCAGTCAGGCAAATTAGCCGCGAGGTGGATGGGCTTGAGATGTTGGTGAACAACGCCGGCATTTTACCCGGTGGCGTGGCTGGATACGAGAAGAACTCAGCGACTTTGGGCTATCTGCAATCCAACGCTGTAGAAGAAATATTTCGCGTCAATACGATTGCACCGATGATGATCGCTCAGGCATTTAGTGATTTGCTGCGTAAAGGCACGAATGCACGGTTGATCAACATGACCTCGGATGCCGGTTCGATAGCCATGACGACCCGTTCGGCTTACCACTACAGTTACAAGGCCAGCAAAGCCGCCTTGAATATGGTCACCCGCTGTTTATCAACTGATTTTCAAGCGGACGGTGTCATTGTGATTTCAATTCATCCCGGTTGGATACAAACCGATATGGGCGGGCCGAACGCCACGCGAACGCCAGCCGAAACCATCCCCAGTATGATGAAAGTGATTGACGGTTTGACCCTCAATGACTCCGGTTCTTTTTTGAACTGGGATGGCAGCATAGTCCCTTGGTAATAAGTCCAACCTCTAAATACTTGCAAACCATTCGACTTTTCGACTTTCGCTGCCCAAAAATCCTTTAAGGCAAATTTTAGGGATCACCTATACACTGTAGATAGTCAACTGTACTCATTTGAGGAGCTTAATATATGAAAGTATTGGTCACAGGCGGTGCGGGCTATATTGGCAGCCACGTCACCGATTTATTGGTCGAACGCGGGTATGATGTGGTGGTTTTCGACAATCTATATACCGGACATGTCGAGGCCGTTCACCCTAAAGCCACCTTCGTCAAAGGCGATTTATTAGATAAACCCGCTGTTGATGCCCTTTTCGGACAGCACAAATTTGAAGGCATTCTGCACTTTGCCTCCCACACGCTGGTCGGCGAAAGCATGGAAAAGCCGTGGCTTTATCTGCGTGACAACGCCGTCGCGGGCAGCAACTTACTGGAAGCTGCTGCAACCCAGGGTGTGAAGCGCTTTATCCTTTCTTCAACCGCCAATTTATTTGATGATCCGGCAAAAATTCCGATTGTGGCGGAAGAACGCATCGTCCCCGGCAGCCCTTATGGTGAAAGCAAATACTTCATCGAACGCTATCTGTACTGGATGGATCGCATTTACGGCATGGCTTCTTGTTGCTTGCGCTACTTCAACGCCAGCGGCGCACATCCTAACGGTCATATCGGTGAAGATCACACCCCCGAATTTCACCTCATCCCGATCATTTTGCAGGTGGCTTTAGGCCAACGCGAGAAACTGACCATTTTCGGTGAAGATTACCCGACCGCTGATGGAACCTGCATCCGTGATTACATTCACGTTATTGACCTCGCTGAAGCCCATGTTCTGGCGCTGGAAGCCTTGGCCGATGGCAAGAGCCGCAAGTATAACCTCGGCAACGGCAAGGGTTATTCGATTATGCAGGTGTTGAACGCCGCCCGCGAAATTACTGGTCAGGCAATTCCCGCTGTTAAGAGCGCCCGCCGTGCCGGTGATCCCGCAACCTTGATCGCCGACAGCACCCGCATCCAAGAAGAACTCGGCTGGCAGCCAGAATTCGGTGATCTGCGCCAGATCATCCAAACCGCATGGAACTGGCATCAGAGTCACCCACAGGGTTACGCCACCAAGAAGTAATCTATTCATCTAGATTAAGCAAAGAGCGCACCCAAATGCGCTCTTTGTATTTAGCGCATCCACACCTGCTTATAGTCTTTAATATATTGGCACATTCGGATGGGCGGTCGCCCTAGCAACCGTTCCGTTTCACCCAAGATTTTTGCAGCCATACCCAAACGCGCGGTCGTGTATAAAGCGCTCGTCACCAGAATGTAAGCCCAGGGGTTGCCCTGTGACTTCATGCGACGCGCAAAGGCGATAATCGAAGGATTGCGGTAAGTGATTTTGCGTCCTAGAGTCGCGGTGAGCAAATCCGCTGTAGTGAAGTAATCAAGTGCTTCACTTCCGGTCAAATCATAGGCTTTATTCTCATGACCGCTTTCGGTAAGCGCCTTCACACCCACAGCCGCGATATCCCGCCCATCAATGAAGCTGGTTTTACCGTGTCCCGCTGGCATCATCAACATATTCTCGTCGCGGATTTCAGCACGGTGAGTTGTGCTGAGGTTCTGCATGAAAAAGCTGGCGCGTAAGAATGTCCATGACATGCCCGATCCCATCAAATCTTTCTCGATGGTGTAATGTGGCACAATCGGATTATTCTCGACTCCCAACAGCGATAAAAACACGATCTGCTCCACACCCGTGTCTCGTGCTGCTTGGATTACTGGGCGCACATAAGTTTTCACATCAGCAATGTCAGGCGGTCGAACCAGAAACAGTTTTTTGACCCCTTGAAAAGCAGGTTTATAAGTCGCCGGGTTTTTGAAGTCAAACGAGACGAGGTTAGCCTTGTCGCCGAGAATAGCCCGTGCCTTATCGGGATTACGCACGGCTGCGGTTGGACATACACCAACTGCGGCAAGCTGTTGAAATACATCGAGACCGATGTTGCCAGTTGCACCGATTACCAGAATTGCTGGAAGCATAAATATGACTCATTATTACAAATCCTCATTTTATGAATCATACGCCCAAATAGGCAGCAAAAAGGCATATCCACCTCAATTAATATGCCTTTTAATACTATTTACGACTTCTTCATCACTGGATACTGAATTTCCATCACACCATCAGGATCAGCAAAGCGCTTGGGTGGGTGCAGATAAAACTCGCGGCTGGCATCGCTCTGCTCATAGCCATGCGACTCAATCCATTGGTTGAGATCAGCATGAATCTGACCGACCGCGCCGAAGTCATCATAGCTGCCGTTATAAATCGCATAAGCCACCGTGACAGCAGGAAGTTGATGAACCGCCCCTTTACCTTGCGTGATCAACTTCGATGATGGCAAACTCACATAAGCCATTTCGACATCAATCCCTTCTTTGTCGGTTGGATAGTAGAGCGCAAAAGAAACCCCATCGCTTTTCAATCCTTGTGCCGCCATCAACATCCGTGCCTCACCATCTAAGGCGATGCAGCGTTCGCGCATTTGCTTGGGTGAGGACACCACTTCACGCGCTCCGACAACCCTCAGCGGCTCAACCGTTTTCAACAGCACATCAATTTTCGACATTTGACCTTCTCCCTCAATTTGGTGTAAACGAATTTCAACCTCATATAATTTTTCCCGTGCCTCAGTTGCTTCCTGTTCTAACTGCGTCCGGCGTAAGAGGAGCATTCCGCGCAGTGCCTCCGCACTTAGATCGTCATCCAACATCTGGCGAATCGTCTCCAACGGAAAGCCTAACCCCTTGAGTGCCAGAATACGGTTCAAGCGCGGCAGTTGATCAAACGTGTAATAACGGTAATCGGTAAACGGATCAACATAAGCCGGTTTGAATAAATCAATCGCGTCGTAATGGCGCAGCATCTTTAGCGACACGCGATTCAAACGGGAAAAATCACCAATCCTGAACATGTACATGTCCTTCTTATCAGTCAGCGCTTGTGAATAGGATAGGGTTTACCATAAGGGGAGAGTCAAGAGGGCAAAATAAAACAGAGGACGCGGTGTCCTCTGTTCATCAATCTGAGTTCGGTTTTTTCAAGCCTACGCCGGAGGGGCGATGGGCTTCGGGCTTTCCGGGAATGTACCATTGCTGGCGACCGGAGCGCTGCCCTTCATGACTTCTTCAAACGCTAGACGGTCCAGTGTTTCTTGCTCCATCAACACCTTAATCAGGCGGTCGAGCTTATCACGGTTTTCCAGCAGTGTATTTTTAGCCCGGGTGTAAGCGGTTTGTAGGATGCGCCGGACTTCGTTATCGATCTCCTCGGCAGCCTGTTCGCTGTAATCCCGTTGTTCGCCTATTTCACGACCGAGAAACACGGCACCATTGTTAGAACCGAAAGTACGCGGGCCGAGTGTTTCGCTCATGCCGTAGCGTGTCACCATCGCACGAGCCCAACTAGTGACTTTTTCCAAGTCGCTGCTCGCGCCGGTTGTGAACTGGCTGAAGACAATCTCCTCAGCCGCACGCCCGCCCAGTGCCATTGTAATCGTATCCTCGAAGAATTCCTTCGAATGTAATTGTGTGTCTTCTTCAGGCATCGACAGCACGTAACCACCGGCGCGACCACGCGGTACTATCGTGATTTTGCTGACTGGATCCGCATTTTTCAACAGATAACCGAGTATAGCATGACCACCTTCGTGGTAAGCAATCTGGATTTTTTCTTTCTCAGAAATCACGCGCGACCGGCGTTCCGGTCCCATCGTCACCCGATCCATGCTCTCGCTCATCTCGCTCATGCCGATGGCCTTCTTGTTGCGGCGAGCAGTGAGGATGGCGGCTTCGTTGACCAAGTTTTCCAGATCAGCACCGGAAAAACCGACGGTCATACGGGCAATCTGTTCCAGATCCACATCGGGAGCCAACGGCTTACCCTTAGAATGAACCTTCAGAATATCAGCACGCCCCTTAATATCGGGATTATCCATGATGACCTTGCGGTCAAAGCGACCGGGACGCAGCAGTGCCGGATCAAGGATGTCAGGACGGTTGGTCGCGGCACATACGATGACGTTTGTACCCGTCTCGAAACCATCCATCTCGACCAATATCTGGTTAAGCGTCTGTTCACGTTCATCATGACCGCCGCCCAAACCCGCACCACGATGGCGACCGACCGCGTCGATTTCGTCAACGAAAATGATCGAAGGGGCTTCGGCCTTAGCACGTTCAAACAGGTCACGGACGCGGCTTGCGCCCACACCCACGAACATTTCAACGAATTCTGAACCGGAAATACTAAAGAAAGGTACACCAGCTTCACCAGCCACAGCACGAGCCATCAAGGTCTTACCAGTACCGGGAGGGCCGACCATCAACACACCCTTGGGAATACGCGCACCGAGGCGAATAAACTTCTCAGGTTCTTTCAAAAACTCAACGATTTCCTTGAGTTCTTCTTTAGCTTCTTCCGCGCCAGCCACATCCGAGAACGTCACTTGTGGGCGTTCCATATCACGGGTGACACGGGCGCGGCTGCGACCGAAGCTCATCGCTTGGTCTTGTCCGGTCCGTACCGAACGCATCATACGCCACAGCAGCCAGATAATCAGCAGAGTCGGCACAACCGCCACCAACAACTGGAATAACACATTCGATGTGTTATCGCCCGGTTGCTCGGTGTAAGACAAACTGGAGAACTGGGCTTCCGTCACACCGAAAGTTTTCAGCGCCGAGAAGAGATCGGTCTCACGTTCCTTATAATAGGAAACCTTCTCGCCGCTCTTTAACTCGATCTTAACATCCTGTCCACCTTGAACCGTGATGGTCTTGACCTGATTGTTTTCGATAAACTGGGCAAATTTATCCAGCGAGATGTTATTCCCACTGTTGCCACTGCCGGGTGCAGCAAACACAAATATGAAGAGAAGGATGACCACACCGGCGATAATGAGCCAGAATCGCTGTGCGTTACGGCCACCAAAAGGGGAATTGCTACTATTGTCGTTTTGCGGTTCGTTTGGTCGGTTATTCACGAGGACGGCGCGAAAAACGCTGCATGAAAACAGCAGGACGCGCCTCTCTCCTTTCTACGCTTAACCTTACGATAGTGTACTTAATGAATAGATCACGTTACAAATCAAAATTCAGAGGACGAGATAGAGTTGTAAACCTTACCTTTCATTATACTGATGATAATCGCCAATCCCTCACTGGTCAATATCACCCGCATAAATCTCCCGTTAGAAACTTGCTAACGTAGCCACGTATTACGATTGTAGTGTATAGTAAGGTTTAGGGGCATAATTATCTTATGCTTAAGGGATAATCTCATACTTAAATGAGTAAAGAATTGATGTATATCTATATCCATCCCTCTAATGGATGATGGTACAATGGTATCTGTAGTGTCGGGCTACCTGTGTTACGGCTGGGAAATAACATGTCTATTAATCCACAAAATAATGATGACGAACCGGAAAACGGCAGTATGACAAGTGACGAAGAAAAGAAACGTCAGGACGCAGAAGCCGAATTCCTGCGTCGCAATGCCACCCGTGGTCTGGGTAACACTGATTATGAAGAATCAGAACCTCGTTGGGGAACGGCTCGTTTTAACGAACGTACCACCTTGATGTTATTTGTGCGTGGAGCGCCGGAACCGTTTGTCTTTGATGCAGGTGCTATCGAAGAACTGGTTATCGGACGCATTGATCCCGATACAGGCCAATCACCTGATGTTGATTTGGAGAACTTTAGTGGGATGGAAAAAGGGGTCTCGCGCCGCCATGCCACCATTATACGGAAAGACGGATCGCTTAATCTGGTGGACGCAGGCAGCCATAACGGAACTTACCTGAATGGTCAGCGCCTGATTGCCCATCAACCACGCGTCCTACGCGACGGCGATGACATTCGTTTGGGATTCCTAGTATTACGTGTTAAATTCGTGCGAGTCCAAATTACGCCCTAACTGAAGCCCATTTTAGATTTCAATACATAATGCTTGATCGTACCAATGAACAATGGCTGTCCGATTTAACAGGCACGCCTGATAAACAATCGCCCGCGCTAGAAGATTTGCGCGAGCGGCTTCAACGCGGCATCTACTATTACCTCAGCCGCGAACGCAGTGACCTCGCCAGTCTGTCCAGTTCCGAAATTACCCGGATGGCTGAAGATTTAGCTCAAGATGCGACCTTGCGCGTCATGGAAAATCTGGATAGTTTCCGTGGTGACAGCCGTTTTACCACATGGGCCACCAAAATCGCCGTGCGTGTAGCCATCAGTGATTTGCGCCGCGCCCGTTACCGCGACTTCAGCTTGGATGATCTCACAGCCGATGGCGATTTGATGCCATCGACCACCGCCAACAGTGTCACCGGAACACCTGAACACACGCCAGAAGCCCAAACCGAGCGCGAAGATGTCATGCAAAAAATCAGCGACGCGTTGAAGGCAGCCCTTACGGAGCGTCAGTATCAAGCCTTGGTAGCCGTTGCTTTACAGGATATTCCGCTGGAAGTCGTAGCAGAACGTATGGGAACCAACCGTAACGCCCTCTATAAACTTCTTCACGATGCGCGTCGCAAGCTGCGGACGTATCTCGAAACTGAGGGACTGTCCACCAACTATATGCTCGATTTGTTCCAAGATTAAGATACTGTCTTAATTGATGTAAGAACGATGGTTGTGCTATCGTCCAATTAATATACAGATTGAAGAACAGGCCAACAGATCATGGGACTGCCAGACGAACAATTGCGTAAATTGATTGATCATATTTTTGTGAGTCATCAAGACAGTGAAATGGATTGCGAGTCATGTACTTGCCAGCTCGAATGTTTGGCAGAAAAAGTGGCAGCCGGAGCCAGCCTGAGCGACCTTCTACCCGAAGTCGAGGCACACATTCGCTGTTGTCGTGACTGTCGGGAAGAGTGGCAAGCGCTCCTCTGCATACTCCGAGCCGAGCGTGATGGAAACCTGACCACACCGCAAAACTAAAAGCCGCGGTTTGTAACGCCATCTTCTGATTTTTGACTATTCGCTGTAATTTGGCTATTCGTATTATCGAGGTTATTGACCCCATGAAGCGTGAACGTGTTGCAATTATTGGTTCTGGCCCTGCTGGATTGACCGCTGCTCTTTATACCGCCCGCGCCCAACTCAGCACCGTGGTTTTCGTCGGTAAGCTGCTCGGTGGGCAGATTTCAACCACCCATGAAGTCGAAAACTTCCCCGGCTTCCCCAACGGCACAACTGGCCCTGAACTGGTCGAGAACATGAAGCAGCAGGCCGAAAAGTTCGGCGCGAAGTTCGTCTTTGAAAGTGTGACCGAAGTCGATTTCACCAAAGGTTCACCTTTCCTGCTCAAGACCGATAACGGTGATGAGTATTTGGCGGATACTGTCCTTGTGACCATCGGTGCCAACCCGCGCGAACTGAACATCCCCGGCGAAAAGCAGTTTGTCGGTCGTGGTGTCAGCTATTGCGCCACCTGCGATGGCTTCTTCTTCCGTGGTAAGGATATTACCGTCGTCGGTGGTGGTGACTCAGCCCTACAGGAAGCCCTGTTCCTGACTAAGTTTGGTAAGACCGTCAACATTATTCACCGTCGTGATGATCTCCGTGCCAGCATTGCGCTCCAGACTCGCGCCAAGGCTAACCCGAAAATCAGCTTCACCTACAGCACGGTCATCGAAGAAATTAAAGGCGAAGGCAGTGGCGGTGGCCCTGCCATTGTCAAGTCCATAACCTTGAAAGACCTGAAGACAGGCAAGACCTACGAGAAGCCCACCGATGGTGTCTTCATCTTCGTTGGATACGATCCCAATAGCTGGCTGTTCAAAGATCAACTCGCGTTGAGCGGCGACCAGTACATGAAGATCGACTCCAACATGCAGACCAGCATCGAAGGCGTGTTCGCCGCAGGTGAAATCCACGACAGCGTGTTCCGTCAGGCCATCACCGCTGCCGGTGACGGTTGTAAGGCAGCCCTTTCAGCCATCAAGTGGATTGGTGAACGTGAAGACAGTCTGCAACCTCTCGAAACTGTTGCCGTCGCCGGTGACTAATTGCTGCGTCTCGTAAATAATGATGTAGGGACACGGCACGTGTTGAGCGACTTAGGGTTATATCAACAAAACGACACGAGGATGGATCAATATTAAACCTCTGATGCTTGCCTTTTGTGGTATGTAGGGCGACATTACAAGGTGTGTTCTGTAGGGAGGGTCACAGACCCGCCCGTATGGTTCCCTCCATCGCTTGCGGGGGAGGGCTAGGGTGCTAGCAGGGGTAGGTATTTAATGGAGAGATGGATAGAACAGACTAAATCAGCTATAGATTAAGTAACCAAACACAATCTAAGTTGAGAAAAGTATGCTCTATCCTCCAGAATTGTTGACATGGACAGCCAATGTGTCAAGCCATTTACCGCATCTGAGCAAAACGCAAGCAAAGGTGTTGGCGTGGTACAGTTTTGCGGTGAGTGTGGTGCAAGGGAGTGGGATCAGCCAAGTTGTGTGTTATCTGAGCGATGTATTGGGGCAACGTGAAGAGACGATGCGCCAACGGTTACGAGAGATGTTGTACGATGCAAACGACAAGCGCGGCAAACATGACGAGAGATTGATCCTGTGCTGTGTTTTGCGCCTTTATTCAAATGGATCGTCCAGCATTGGTTAAGCGCAGATCAGATCATCTTTTTGGCATTGGATGCCACGACCTTACGCCAAACCTTCACGGTACTGAGCGTGAGTGTGCTGGTCGGGAAGTATGCCATTCCGGTGGCGTGGACGATCTTACTAGCCACACAAGCGGGTCAATGGCAATCGCATTGGAAAGGCTTGTTGCAGGCGGTACACGGTCTAACAACCCCTGCATTGCAGGTGATGGTCTTGGCTGATCGTGGCTTATATGCCAAATGGCTGTTTGAGCAGATAGTCAACTGTGGCTGGCATCCGCTGTTACGCATTAACGACCAAGGCAATGTTTGCCTCCTGACAAGCGGACAACGCTTGAAACTACATCAACTGGCTCTCCTGTGCAAGACAAAACAGTGGCAGGGGGAGGTGACTTGTTTTTCCGCTCAGCGTCGCCTACGCTGTACCCTTCTGATCGTCTGGAACGCTGACCAGAAAGTGCCCTAGTTGTTGGTTACCGATTTGCCGGTCTTTCAGGTTAGTCCCAGTTGGTATACCCTCCGCATGTGGATTGAGGCGAGTTTTAAATTCCTCAAATCGGCTGCTTTTCATTGGGAGCGGACCCGTATGACGGATCCCGTCCGTGCCGAACGCCTCTGGTTAATCCTTGTGATCTGCCCCCAGTGACTAGACCAATGGGAGTGAGAGTCGAGTTTGTTGTGCAAACACAGCGGGAGGCAGATAGCCTAAACTGCTGTGCGGACGATGATGATTGTACTCCAGACGCCACTGTTCAATGATCGTTTGAGCCTCCTGACCATCAGCAAAGAGCCAGCGATTCAAACATTCGCTGCGGAAGGTGCCATTGAAACTTTCAATAAACGGATTTTCCCAAGGACTGCCGGGCGTGATATATAGGGTATGGCAGTGGCGTTCACGCAGCCAGTCTTGAAGCGCATAAGCGATGAACTCTGGGCCGTTGTCGCTGCGGAGATGATCGGGAGCACCTCGCAGCAAAAATAACCACTCCAGTACTTGAATAACCTGTCGGGACGAGATGGAGCAGGCAACATGAATGGTCAGGCATTCGCAGGTATATTCGTCGAGAACAGTGAGCATCCTCAGCTTGCCACCACGCTCGGTGCGTCCTTCCAAAAAATCGTAAGTCCACACCTCATTGGGATGGCTCGCACGCTGGAGATTGGCCGTGGAATCCCCATAACGTCGTTTGGTCACTTTTCGACGCGGCAATTGCAGCCCTTCCTGTCGCCAAATACGGTACACCCGCTTCCGATTGATGACATAGCCATCTCGTTTGAGCATCGCCGCAATCATCCGATACCCATACATCGGTTGCTCGTGGGCATACTCTCGAACTAAGGCCACGGTTGCGGTTTCATCCGAACGGGTGTGGCGGATGTAGCGCGCACTCGAACGCTGGATATTCAACAGTTGGCAAGCATGGCGTTGTGACAGCCCTCGTTCTGTCATTAATTGCTCGACCACACGGCGTCGGGCACGAGGGCTTACCACTTTTTTGACACTGGCCTTACCCCAGTTTAGCGGAGAGTAAAAATGTCCGTTAGACTGAAAGTAAGGAGTCGGAAATGGGAAAGAACAAGAAGTACAGCAATGAGTTCAAGCAAGAAGTGCTAGCCATGGTGGCAGCGGGAGAGCGAACAGTCAGCCAGATTGAGCGGGATTTAGACATCACGCCGGGACTGATCTACAAGTGGCAGCAGCGCTACCGAGTGGTAGAAGACCAGTTGCAACCGAGCGCAGAACGGGCTGAGCAAGCGGAAATCCGACGGTTGAAACGTGAGTTGGCGATTACCCGACAAGAACGCGACATCCTAAAAAAAGCCATTCGAGTGTTCTCGCGGGGGGAAGTGTGAGCCGCTACCGATTTATTGCCACGCATCGCCAGAATTATCCGGTGCAACGCTTGTGTGCCGTGCTGGGTGTATCAAGTAGTGGCTACTATGAGTGGGTACGGCGTGAACCGAGCCAACGGCAGCAAGCGAATGAGGCGTTGGGGTGGCGTATTCGAGCCATCCACGAAAAGAGCCGCCAGACCTACGGCTATCCGCGTATTCACGCC
>APMI01063504.1_pt1 | contig 11609 bp, 10 predicted proteins | sample 667938 | NCBI WGS metagenome assembly APMI01 (sample SAMN01084076, study PRJNA167559) | wastewater metagenome | biome: Wastewater | place: Denmark: Ejby Moelle, Odense | collected 2011-11-28 | reverse complement strand
TGAAGTTGAACAAAGCCCGTTGAAGGCGCGCACCTTGTCCGGTGTAAACCACCCATCCGCTGCCCGTGATTTTTGCTCCGCGAGCCAAATCAAACAGGTTCAATCCTTCGGCGACATCCCAGTGGGCCTTGGGCTCTTCAGCAAAAGTCGGTTTCTCTCCCCAAACCCTAACCACTGGATTGTCGTTCTCGTCCTTACCGTCCGGAATGGATTCGTGCGGTAGGTTCGGAAAGTCGAGCTCGATCTTGTTGAGATCTTCTTCGAGAGCACGGTTGCGGGCTTCTACTTCAGGCAGCGCATCGCTAATCGCCTTTGCTTGTGCTTTTGCTTCGTTGGCTTCGTCAATCTTCTTTTGCCCCATCAGTTGCCCAATGGTCTTGCTGATTCGATTGCGCTCTGCTTGCATGACCTCAAGTTCTTGGCGAAGGGATCTCCATGCTGAATCCACCCGCAGAAACTCGTCAACGATAGAGGAATCGAGTCCTTTTCGTTGAATACCGTGCCGAACGAAGTCCGGCTGAGTGCGAATGAGTTCACGATCTAGCATGGGAATTACAATTAGACCCGAATCGAACAAAACGAGATTAAGAAACCGTCGCCCAATTGCGTCTTTTGAAGTTTCCGGGCTACGTTCTAAAACAAAGCTGGCCCATACTAAGATAGGTTCCCAATGAAAGTTCTTGCTCTAGCTATTGTTTGTGCAGCGACGGCATCTGCATATTGTCAGAATACGTCTGCACCAACCGTCCCCCCCGGTCATTGGACGGAATCAATTCCAGACGGACATTGGGCAAAAGCAGCTTTAGAGGAACTCGCAGCCAGAGGTTTGATTTCCGGTTACCCAACTGGAGGATTTCAGGGCCCTCGACAGATGACGCGATATGAACTCGCTGTGACGGTTCACGCTGCCTATCTTCGCCTGAGAGACACCATCGATGGCCTTAGTGGAAGTATTGACGCGATTAAGAACGCGACTCCAGCTACAAAAGAGTCGAAGCCAGTTGATCTGACGGATATCCGCAACCAGTTGCAAGATCTCATGGGTTCGATCGCTAACGTAAAGGCATATGGCAAAGATATCGAGAATCTTCAAAAGCTAACGATCTATTTCGAGAAAGAACTTAACCAGCTTGGCGTCGACACAGAGTCGATCAAGACTCAACTGAACGATCTCAATACTCGCGTTTCAGCGATTGAGAAAAAGAGAACTCCGGTAGATATATCCGGCGATGTGAATCTCTGGATGGGAGCCGGGAACAGTCGCGATGACTATTACGGACTCAATAAAGACGGTCGAATCGTCGGGACAAGTACTGGCAGTTCACCGATCGTCGATGTTTTTGGGCCGGTCGCAACACCTGCGGGCTTAACCCGAGACGCCACGATATTGTTTGAATCTGCGTTTACGTTTACAAGCACAAGCGAATCTGGGCCGAAATGGCACGCCACTTTTGTGTCGACTAACATGCTCTCATCGGCTTCGTTAGGAGTGCCGTCGTCCAAGGTAGCTTTTGGCGATCTTTCTGGGAATTTCAACCCGTCGCGGGGCTTCACCTTGGGCGGATACGAAGAAGCACCGATGGATACCTATTTTCAAGAGGCTTCTGTCGTTTTTGGTGCTAAGCCTGCTATGGTCGAGGTCGGACGGCTAGGCTACAAAATCAGTCCGTATCTATTCCAGAGGCAGGACAACACAAGCTACTTCTCAAACGAGCGGTGGGATGACGGTAAATACCGATTTGATGGAGTCTTGGCGAAGTTTAGAGCCGGAGTGGCTGGCATAGATCTATTCGCCGGTAACTCAAAGGGTGTTCAGACCTCGGGTGGTTTGCACATTAATCCGATCAATTCTGGTCCGGTAGATGGTCCTTACAGCACCTCAATTGGCGCTCAGTTCACCGCAGATCAGTTGGCTGGTGCAAAGGTTGGGGTGAAGCTGAATCCAACGACTAAACTCAACCTTAGCTACTTGTTGCTTGACGGCGACGGAAGTTTTTTTGTGGGATCAAAAGTTCCTGATAGGCTCGAAGTTATGGGGGCGGATGCTAATGCAAGCCTTGGAAAGCTAAAGGCAACCGGTGCTTATGGTCAAACTACATTAAAATCAGGTTCGGACAAACTCGTCGACTCTGATAATCAGGCTTGGAACCTTCGGGTGGATTATGCTTCCGGTCGGTACGGCGTATTTGCGGGCTATCGCGATGTTGCCGGAAACTATTTAGCTCCGGGGGATTGGGGCCGTGTTGGCGTTTTGCGAAACCCAACCAACCTGAAGGGTTGGAAAGTAGGAGGATTTGCTGACGTTAATTCCCGTGTGCGATTCTCAGCGAATAGTGAGTTTGCGACGGGCAAGAGCGATGCTTTTGCTGAAGGCACTCTTCTCAACAGCGATTCGAAGGTGAATTCTTACGAGTTGCGGCTAGACTATCGCATCGGTCCTGCTGTCGGAATTCGGTTAGCATACGAAGACACCTTGTTCCGAGATATGGCTGGCGCTGCGAGCACGTTCGGAAATCCACGTTATCGCTGGACGACCGTTGGACTCGACTATGCGATTGGCGGTTCTTCGCGCTTCTCGCTTCAATACGAGTTGTCTGATGTTGATAACGACTATCAGGTGACGACCCCCGGAAGTGAGTCAAGGTTTAGAGGCGGGTTCCTAACGAGCCAACTGACCATCAAGTTTTAGCCTCTCTTGCTGTCGGTTCTTTGGACGCTTCTGGTCAGCAAGGTAGTGGTCAGTACACTGTAGGTCTTAAGCCCTACGGTTTACATGACTAAGCTTTGCTGATGAGCGATCCGACAATGGTCAAATCGGGCTTTTGTGCCTGTTTTTGACCAAAAACTTCATAATCCAGGCGATTAGACGTCTTTGCGCCTTGTTTTTTTACGGGGCATTCGCCATAATCGGAGAAGCGTAGGATGCGCGTCCAACCGGCGACTAATCCGTAGAACGGAACGAGGAAGCTCATAGGAAACTCAAGGAAGTTATGAGAGTCCGAGTCCCGCCAAGCGAGGCGTCACTGTAGGTTGCTCGTCCAACGCAACACTCCCTAGGAGCAAACTACAAAAATATGAAGCGAACTCTCAAGTACGCACTCACGGCAACCTTCGCAGCAGCGTTGGTTATCCCAGCCGTCGCTCAGGATACATTCCCTGACGTTCCTGCAAATCACTGGGCTTACGAAGCTCTTGCTAAGTTGAAGAAGGAAGGCCTTCTCGTTGGCTACCCAGACGGACTTTATCGCGGTTCACGCGCAGCTACTCGATACGAGCTCGCTGTTGCTATCCACGCCGTCTACACCAACCTCAAGACAGTCACCGACGGTCTCCAGACCCAGATTGACGCTCTTAAGAACGCCACCCCAACCACCACCGGCGAAAAGGTCGACCTCACGGACATCCGAAATGCTATTTCGGCTCTCCAGAGCGACGTCAACACCGTTAAGGCATATGGCGACAACATCGCTTCCCTCAAGAAGCTCGCTGACACGTTCGAGAAAGAGCTCCGCTCACTCGGCGTAGATGTCGAAGCTCTCAAGAAGGACCTCAGCGACATCGCAGATCGAGTTGCTAAGCTCGAGAAGCGAAAGCCAACCGTCGACATCAGCGGCGACTTCAACATCGCTGTTCTTGCTGGCAACAGCCGAGATGATCGATTGGGTCTTGACAAGGATGGCCACGTTAATGGATTCTCCGCAGCTGGCCCTGTTGGCTTGACCAAGGACGCAACCATCCTCCACGAGGGCGCGTTCACGTTCAAGGGCACCAACGAGACCGGTCCTACTTGGAAGGCAACCCTCGTCGTCGGTAACTTGTTCCCGACCTACGGCGGCACCTCCACGTTCACCGGCGGTCCTTACGTTGAGGCTTCAACCGATACGTACTTCTCTGAGTTCTCAGCTAAGTTCAACACCTCAATCGCAGGTCTTGGATTTGATGTTGAGGCTGGTCGAGTTGGATACAAGATCAATCCTTGGATTCTTTCCCGACCGAAGACCAGCAGCTACTTGGTCACCGACCGAATTGCTGATGGCAAGTACACCTTCGACGGCGCGATCCTCGGCTTCAACTTCGGTTAAGCCAAGCTCGACGTTATCGCTGGTAAGAACAGCAAGCGACTTTCACAGTCCGGTATCGACATCAACCCAATGGTTGTTTCGAACATGCGCGTTCCTGGTTTCGACAGCACCAATTCGATCGACCGATCACTGGGCCTGAACCTGAACGTTCCTCTTACCTCCGCTGGTAACCTCAACCTCGCTTACCTCTGGCTCGATAGCGACGCAACAACCTTGACCGTTCCATCCAGCATCAAGACTGGTAACCGAATTGCAGTCTTCGGCGGCGACGCTTACTTCTCATTCGGCAAGATCAAGGTCACCGGTGGCTACCACAAGAGCAACCTGCAGAACAACAACAGCAACGTCATCGATGATGACAACTCTGCTTGGAATGCTGGTCTCTCCTATGCTGGTTCAAACTGGAACCTCGGCGCTTCCTACGCCGAAATCGAAGCTAACTACGTTGCTCCTGGCGATTGGGACCGAGTTGCAGTTATTCGCAACCCAGCCAACGTTAAGGGCTTCATCGTTAACGGCGACCTCGCAATCAGTTCTAACCTCAAGCTCACCGCTGGTGGTCAGTTCTGGAAGGGCAAGAGCGACACAGTCGGTGGTCTCTTCACCACCGATTCAAAGATCAACAGCTTCAACGTTGGTCTAAACTACGCTCTCTCGTCAAGCCTCGGCCTCAGCCTCAGCTACGAGGATGCTAAGCTTGAAGATCTCACCGGCGTTACCGGCGATCCTCACTTCAAGTGGACCACCCTTGCTCTGAACTACGGCCTCGGCGCCAATGCTAAGTTGAACTTTGGCTACGAAGTTTCGGATCACACCGACCTCGGCGGCCTCGGCTTCACCTCAAACAGCGGCAAGTACACTGGTGGCCTGTTCACCACCCAGCTCACCATCAAGTTCTAAACTTGATCGTTAGCTAAGTGAATATGGGCTCCGATTCTAAAAGGGTCGGAGCCCATTTTTCTTTTGAATAAACCCGTCGCTTTGTCTTCTAAGGAATAGATATGAAAGTAAACCGAAAAGCTATCGTAGTCGTTGGTTCTGTCTTGTGCCTTAGTTTGATCGGCCAAGCTCAGATCAAACAGATTCTAAAAATCGTTGGTGTAGGCGCAGCGGTCAAACAATTTGGTCCTCAAATCAATGATGGTATCAACAAACTAGTCAAGCACAAAGACACCACGATGGAAACAACGAAGGTTGTTCCTATCATCAGCTATGGCATCAACAGTCGGCAAGCTATCGGTGCGGCTCAGGTGATGGGTCCAAAGGGAAAAGTCGATAAAGTTAAAGCCGTTGCGCAACTGGATCAAGACCTCTTCGGTCGCGAAGTAAAGATTCGCGCGATGGTGCCGGTCGATAGTGACAACGTCACTAATCTGAAGCGAGTTGAAGGCGTAGGCGTCTCTGGCGTTGTCGATCTGAAACTGTAGGGTCTTTCCTGTTTGAATAGGCTGGGCAGTAAAGTCAGAGCGTTCCAGCCTTTTCGTTTCTAGTCATTCATCTTCGGCAAAGAACTTGGTATAATCTTCTTTGCTTCACGCGCCGGTGTTGGAATTGGTAGACAAGCATGCTTGAGGTGCATGTGCCCACAAGGCGTGAAGGTTCGAGTCCTTTCCGGCGCACCAAGATTTAAGTCTAGGTTCAGATGAACCTAGACTTTTCTATTTTGCGATTTGCTGCGATCGCGTTTCACGAATGACGGTGACTTTGATCTGGCCCGGATATTGAAGTTCTAGCTCGATCCGCCTGGCTACTTCGTTGGCTAGTTTCGCTGCTCCAAGGTCGTCCACCTCTTGCGGTTTGACGATGAGTCGGATTTCTCGCCCAGCCTGAACAGCATAAGACCTTTCTACGCCGGGGAAGCTGTTTGCCAGGGATTCCAAGGTAGCCAGCCTCTGAATATAGTTTTCAAGGTTCTCGCGGCGTGCGCCTGGCCTAGCCGCGCTTATGGTATCCGCGATAATGACCAGGATGGCTTCGGGTGTAACAGGTTCGATTTCGTGATGGTGCGCGCCTACAGCGTGAAGAATGGGTTCCCGTTCATCAAGCAGTCGTAAAAACTCCATGCCCGTTATCGCGTGGGGCCCTTCCCACTCAGGCCCTAAAGCTTTGCCTATGTCGTGAAGGAAGCCGGCGCGCTTTGCGATCTCGACGTTGAGTCCCAGTTCCGCCGCGATGCCGCTCGCGAGTCGCGAGACTTCGACGCTATGGTCAAGAACATTCTGCGCATAAGACGTGCGGAATCGTAGCCGTCCCATGGTTTCAATAATTCGTGGACTGAGGGAGTGGACGTTCGCCCTGTCTGCCGCACGCTCGCCCGCTTCTGTAATAATCCTCTCGACTTCTGAGTGCGCCTTCTCATGGAGTTCTTCGATCCGTCCAGGATGGATGCGACCATCGAGCATGAGGTTCATGAGGGCAAGCCTCGCAGTTTCTCGCCGAACGGGATCGAACGACGATATAAGGACAGCTTCTGGCGTTTCATCGACAATGAGATCCACTCCTGCCACTTGTTCAAAGGCTCGGATATTCCTACCGTCGCGGCCAATAATTCGCCCTTTCATGTCTTCGCCAGGAAGATCGACAACTGCTAGCGTCGCTTCCGTAACGTAATCGACAACGTTGCGTTGGATGACATCAAGAATCGTCTTTTTCGCTTTGCGCTCGATTTCTTGAACGGCTAGGTTCTCGGCTTCCTTTGCCCTCCTAACAGCAACCTCACGGAATTCTCGTTCGACGGACTTCAAGTAAATCTCGCGAGCCTCTGCTTTATCAAGGGAACTCACGCGTTGTAGCTCGGCTTCTATCTCTCTTCTTCTCAGTTCAAGATCACTTTCCGACTCCGCGAGTGCTTTGGCTTCTACGCGTAGTGAATCTTCGCGTTCGGTTAGCTTTGCTCGTCGGTCTTCAAGAGACTCTTCTTTTAGAATCAGCCGATTTTCTAGCTTGGTTAGACTCACCGCGCGCTCTTTAGCTTCTTCTTCTGCACGCGACCGAATGTTGAGCGATTCTTCTTTTGCTTCTAAGAGGATGTGTTCAGCTTTGATGTCTGCTTCTTGTCTTAGCCGCCTCTCTGACGCTTCGGCATCTGCCTGATGGCGTTGCGCCAGGAGATACATGGGCCGAATAACGATGGCGTACACGACCAAACTAACGATGATGGCGACGGCAATCCCGATCAATATGGCTAGTACGACAGGGTTCACTCTGGTTCACCTTCACCGAAGATCCGGTTGATCATGGTTTCGACTAATTCGGCATCAAAACCCTTTGACATAAGGAACCGAGTAGCCCGGAATCGATCGCTTGGTGACTTGTATTTCGATTTAACTGCTATCTCCATTCGAAGTTCCTCAGGATCTGCGCTTGCGATCGCTTCCGCCGCAACCTCTTCATTGACTCCCCTTTGAGCTAGAAGAGTCATGAGTGCCAAATTGCCTAGGCTGTTTTTTGTCCGAACAAATAGCCCGGCAACTCGCAGATCATCAATGATTCTACGTTGTCGAAGCCTGTCGATGGTTGCTTCCAAGACATCGGGCGGAAATCCAGCAAGATGTTGCCGAACTTCCGCCTCGAACCTGTCTCGTTTGGACAAGTATTTCAGAGCACTTGCCATCGCTTCATCGAAGCGATCTGACATGCCTACTCTTCCAGATCCGCTGGATCGTCTTCGCTGAACGGTTCGTCTGGCGCGGAAGCCTTTTCAGCCTTAAACAGATCTCTAACCTTTGTGTCGATTTCGGCGAAGATTGCCGGATGCTCGTCGAGGAATGTTCGAGCGTTGTCGCGTCCTTGGCCCAGTCGCTGCTCACCGTAGTTGTAGAAGGTTCCCGCTCGGTTAATGATGTTCTTCACCGTTGCGATGTCGAGCAGATCACCTGAGCGCGAAATGCCCTTGCCAAAGATAATGTCGAATTCAGCCGTGCGGAACGGTGGAGCAACTTTGTTCTTGACTACTTTCACTTTCGTTCGAGCGCCAATCTGCTCTGCGCCAACCTTGATGGCGTCGCCTTTCCTAACTTCGAGTCGAACGCTTGACCAGAACTTGAGCGCGCGGCCGCCAGGGGTGGTTTCTGGGTTACCGTACATAACGCCGATCTTTTCGCGCAATTGGTTGATGAAGATGGCGCTGGTTTTACTCTTGCTAAGCGAACCACCAAGTTTTCGTAAGGCTTGGCTCATCATTCGAGCTTGGATTCCAACAAAGGAATCCCCCATTTCGCCTTCAATTTCGGCTTTGGGAACAAGCGCGGCAACCGAGTCGATGACCACAATATCGACCGCGCCAGATCGGACGATTGCGTCGGTGATTTCGAGCGCCTCTTCACCGCTGCTGGGCTGAGAGATATAGAGTTTGTCTACATCGACGCCAAGTGTTCGAGCGTACTCGGTATCCAGCGCGTGCTCCGCGTCAACGTAAAGTGCTAATCCTCCAGCCCGCTGTGCTTCTGCCACGCAGTGCAGAGCAAGAGTCGATTTACCGCCAGATTCAGGCCCGTAAATCTCGGTGATGCGTCCACGAGGAATACCACCGACGCCAAGAGCCATGTCGAGGCTCAATGACCCGGTAGAAATGGCATCGATATGCTCCTTCTCACCGTCACCCATCAGCATAACCGCTCCTTTACCAAAGGAACGCTCAATTTGACTTAGGGCGGCTTCGAGGGCTCGACTTCGCTCAGACGTTGCGGCTTGGGCGACTGGCCCTTTTTCAGATGCGTTAGCTTTTCTCACGGTTCTTTAGTTGATTTTAGCAGACATTTGTGCAGATGTATAGCCCTTAACCAAAACTTGTCAACCTATCATTTTGCCAAGATTTGCATCGCCTCAGAGACGGAGAGGGGGTGAATATCAAGCGCCTTATCTCGGCTCTTATGCCCTTTGGCAACTTGAACCGAACTTGTCGGTATGCCAAGTGCCTTTGCGACCAACTTGCAGACGGCTTCGTTGGCTTGGCCATCGGTGGGGGCTGCGGTCACCCACACTTTGACAACTCCATCGGATACGGTGACTTTGTTTTGACTTGATCGGGGCTGAACTCGAATGTGAAGCAGCTCAGTCACGAGCCACCGTGAGTGCTTCGACCTGAATTGCGGCTAATTCTGGGTTTGGCAATGCGTCGAGTTGACTTGAGAAACGCCCTAGGATCGTTTTCATTTCTTCAACAAAGCGCAATTTATCTTGCTTGAGCTTCTCACACTCCCATCTGAGTTCGCTCACCTTTTGTTGGACCGCGACGCGCTCTGCCAAAGCCGATTGTCGAGCTTCCTCTAATATGAGGCCGGCTTGTTTGTGAGCCATCGCCATTGTGTCAGCGGCGGCTTTTTGCGCGCTGATCAGGGCTTCTTTCATCGTCGAGTCATCCAGACGGTACCGCTCATTCTCGGCACGGAGGCGATCCATTTGCTCTCGCAGAGACTCGTTTTCGGCGAGAAGAATATCCATCGTTCTCGCGGCTTTTTGAATCAGTTCATCGACTTCATCACAATCGTATCCACGAAAGGTCTTGGTCAACTGGGCATTTTCTAAATCTACTGGCATTGTGCGTTCCATCGCTTTACCTCACCACCAGTTTACGAGAGATCGTTCGGAATATGAAGCCCTTCTTCATCAAGGTACAACGAACCGTGGCGCGAGTTCCGTTTGATAGTTTTGTGTTAGGGGCCGTTGTCGATGAACTCAGCGCGTTCGTCGGCGGAAAGGTGCAAGACGTGCGCCAACCCTCGGACAACGAGATATACCTCGGGCTTTACTCAGCCGAGGCTGGCGAGGCAATGCTTCTCATTTCGTCTCATCCGCTGTTCAGCCGAACCCACTTTGTAACCAGAAGACCGAAGAATCCGCCGGAACCGCCGACTTTCTGTGCGACGTTGCGTTCCAGAATTGAGGGGTCTCGAATCGCGCATGTTCGTCAGATTGGTTACGACCGTGTTCTCGAGATTGCGTTTGATGGACCGAAAGGACCTCATCTGCTGATTGCGGAGCTAATGGGAAAGCATAGCAACGTTGTTCTCGTCGACGAAACCGGCAGGTGTGTGAGCGCGATGAAATGGGTATCACGAGCGCATAGCTCGCGACCGGTAGTGCCGAATAGCACCTACAGCTGGCCACCAGTGATGAACGAAACGGAAAGAGCCTGGACCGGAGGTGGACCTCTTGCGTGGATCGAAACCGCAACTGAGTTGAAGGCACTTCCTCCTTTCACTTCTCGCCTGCTGGAGAATGTGCCGATTCCGGCAAAGTGGTTGCCGGTACTGACCGACGATGGGGCTTATCCCGTCCCCCTCGAAGGTGGGTTTGCTCGCGGGAGCATCAGCGTCGCTCTAGAACAGTACTTCGACACGGCGATTCCACAGCTACTGGCTCAGACCCTTCGCGATAACCTCCTGAAGAGTCTTGAACGTGTTCTGAACGCACGAGACGCCGCGCTTAATGAATTGAAGCAAGCGGCGGAACTGGCAACAAGAGCAAATCAGATGCAGCGATATGGGGAACTCATTCTGGCTTACGGCCCCGCAGCAGAGCCAGGAATATCCATGCTGGATGCTTGGGATTACGACGGAACTGAAGTTCGGATTCGTCTTGACCCGGCCCTTGGGTTTAAGGACAACGCCAACACCTATTTTCAGAAGGCTCGACATGCAAAAGATCGCATGGGTTTGGTACACGATCAAATCGCACGGCTCTCGAAAGACCGAGACTCAGTTCGTGATCTGATGATTCGAATCACAAACGAACCTCGATTATCGAATATGCAGGAGATGCAGAAGTATGCGCGAGAACGTAAGTGGATCGGAGCGATTGTCTCGCCGTCGAAACGGGGCAAAGATGAGCGCCCCTACGAGGGCCATCGGATTCGAGAATTGCTCGGTCCGGGCGGCCTAACCTATTTGTATGGTGAGAACGCAGATGCTAATGACTTCCTCACGATGCGCGTTGCGAAGCCGAACGACATATGGCTCCATGTCCGTGGATCAACCTCGGCGCATGTGGTGATCGCGACGCGAAATCACCCAGAGAAAATCCAAAAGGAGCACCTGGAATATGCCGCAAAGGTGGCAGTCCAGAATTCGCCGAGTAAGCACGCTGGTTATGTTCCAGTCGATTACACTTTGCGGCGGCATGTTTGGCGTCCCCGAGGAGCACCTCCGGGGACCGCGCTGTATAAGAATGAGAAAACCCTCCATGTGGAGGGTTAGAGATTATTTGGGTTGACCTTCACCGGGTTTGTAGTGAGGATCGCTACTCGCGTTCGGGGCAGCAGGATCTGGCTGCTCTTTTGATCTCAGCTCTTGCACCGAAATCGTCTTGCCTTCAGCGCCTTCAGGTTGTGAACAACCGACTAGCATAAGGCAAGAAGCCACTAACGCAACGACTAGCTTGCTGACCAAAACGGCCCCCAGAATTTCCAAAGATTTCGATTATCCATCGCGTTACAGAAGCTGTTCCATCCTGAAGATTCGTTTTGAGAAGGATTGTTGTAATACTTCTTGATGAATTTTTCGTTGCCAAATTTCGCCGCGTGCTAGT
>APMI01015872.1_pt1 | contig 11613 bp, 9 predicted proteins | sample 667938 | NCBI WGS metagenome assembly APMI01 (sample SAMN01084076, study PRJNA167559) | wastewater metagenome | biome: Wastewater | place: Denmark: Ejby Moelle, Odense | collected 2011-11-28 | reverse complement strand
GGCGTGTGGTCGTTCGGGCCGAGCACGACGACGATGTCGTAGAGATCGTCCTGCCGCCACATCTCCTCGTGGCTCGCCCCGAACGGGCGGGTGACGGGACGGTTGTAATCGGCATGGGCCGGATCATCGCACCAGCCATCCAGCTCGGCTATCGCGCGGGTGGGGAAGGGGGAAGCGGGCTTCTCGATACGGTCTGAGCGATAGTATACCGTGCGAATGGGCCAGCGGCCGACCGGGCTCACGCCGTCGCCCTCGACCTTTTCCACCTGTATGCCGCTGCGTCCGACCGCGCAGCGCCAGCGCCTGTCTCCATAGGCTGCCTGCCAGCCCTCGCCAGCGGCGGTCACGATCAGGTCCATGGGTTTTCCTTCCAATAGAATTTTACGACGAAACAGCAAGAAGCGCACCCTGCTCCGTTTCCAGAGGCAAGGGATATACGGCCGATCAGCTCGCCTCCAGCGGGAAATGGCAGGCGACGGTGCGGCCCGAGCGCTCGACAAGGGCCGGGTCCTCCTGCTTGCAGATCGCCTGCGCATAGGGACACCGGGTATGGAAGCGGCATCCTGAAGGCAGGTTCATCGGGCTTGGGATATCGCCGACCAGCATGGGGCGCTCCCGGTTTCGCTGATGCGGATCGGGCCGCGGCACCGCCGAGATCAGGAACATCGTGTAGGGATGGCGCGGGCTTGCGAAAATCTCCTCCGTCGTGCCGACCTCGACGAGGCGGCCGAGGAACATCACACCGATGCGGTCGGCGAACTGACGCACGACGCTGAGATCGTGGGTAATGAAGAGATAGGTGAGCTTCAGCTGCTCCTGCAAGTCGCGCAGAAGGTTCAGAACCTGCGCCTGGATCGACACGTCGAGCGCCGAGACGGCTTCGTCGCAGACGACGAATTCCGGGCTGTTGGCGAGCGCCCGGGCAATGCCGATGCGCTGGCGCTGGCCGCCGCTGAACTGGTGCGGATAACGCCGCAGAAGATGTGGCAGGAGGCCGACCATGTCGAGCAGCTCCTTGCAGCGCTTCTCGATATCCGCTTCGCTGCCATAGCCATGCGCGCGCAGCGGCTCGGCCAGGATATCCTTCACGCGCATGCGCGGATTGAGCGAGGCGAAGGGATCCTGGAAGACGATCTGCAGCTTCTTGCGCATGGCGCGCATGGCCTTCTCGTCGAGCGCGCCAAGCGGTTCGCCGCGATAGAGCACTTCGCCTGACGTGCGCTCGATCAGCCGCAGAAGGGTGCGGCCCAGCGTGGTCTTGCCGCAGCCGGATTCGCCGACGAGCGCGAAGGTTTCGCGCGCGTGGATTTCGAGATCGACGCCATCGACCGCGCGCACCACCCGGCTGTTCGCCCCGAAGAGGCCCTTGCCGATCGTGTAGTGCTTGCTCAGCGCCTTGGTGGAGATGAGGACGTCGCTCACGCCTGTGCTCCCTCTTTCGTATGAAGCCAGCAGCGGGCGAGATGCCCGTTGCCGAGATCGGCGAGCGGCGGTTGCTGCTGCCGGCAGATCGGCATGGCATCGCCGCAGCGCGGATTGAACCGACAGCCGCCGGGCAGCTTCGCCAGATTGGGCACGACGCCCTTGATGCTGTTCAGCCGTTCCCCGGTGCGCTTTTCCGTTGCCTTGGGAATGGAGGCGAGGAGACCCCGCGTATAGGGATGCGAGGGGTGGTCGAAGAGATCGAAGACATTCGCCTGCTCGACGATCTGCCCGGCATACATGACGTTCACCTCGTCGCACATCTCGGCGATGATGCCGAGGTCATGCGTGATCATCACGATGGCGGTGCCGACCCTGTCGCGAAGGCCGACCATGAGGCGCAGGATCTGCGCCTGCGTGGTCACGTCGAGCGCTGTCGTCGGCTCGTCGGCGATCAGCAGCTTCGGCTCGCAGATGAGGCCCATGGCGATCATCGCACGCTGGCGAAGGCCGCCGGAGAGCTGATGCGGATAGACGTCGAGGCGGGCGGCAGGCTCGGGAATGCCCACCATCTCGAACATGCGCAGCACCTTCTCGCGGATCTGCCGCTTGCCGAGATTGCTGTGAATGGCGAGCGGCTCGCCGACCTGCTGCACCATGGTCTTCACCGGATTCAGCGCGGTCATCGGTTCCTGGAAGACCATGGAGAGTTCGCGGCCGCGCTTGCTGCGCATCTCGTCGGGTGAAAGGCGTGTCATCTCGCTGCCGGAAAGCTCGATGCTCTCGGCCGTCACCTTGCCATGCGGCGCGGGCACAAGGCCCATCAGCGACAGCGCGGTCATGCTCTTGCCCGAGCCGCTTTCGCCGACGAGACCGACGATGCGGCCGGCGCGGACCGAGAAGGTGACATCGTCGAGAACGCGCACGGGGCCGTTCTGCGAGGAGAATTCGGTGCGCAGGTTGCGCACGCTGAGGAGGGGTGGCGGCTGCATCATGCCTCGTCAGTCCTTCATATAGGGATCGAGGGCATCGCGAAGCCCGTCGCCGACAAAGTTGAACCCCAGCACCGTCACGAGGATCGCAACCCCGGGCATGATCGCGACGAGCGGCGCGGCGAAGAGATATTCCTTGCCCTTGGCGACCAGGAGGCCCCAGCTCGCTTCCGGCGGCTGCACGCCGACGCCGAGGAAGCTGAGGCTCGATTCCCACATGATCGCCTCGGGAATGGAGAGGGAAAACAGCACGATCAGCGTCGGCACCACATTGGGGAAGATGTGACGCGCCATGATCGTCACGCGCGAGGTGCCGTTGGCGCGTGCGGCCTCGATGAATTCCTTCTCCTTTACTGCCAGCGTCTGCGAGCGTACCACGCGGGCGACGCCCGCCCAGCCGACGAGGCTGAGGGCGATGAAGATGTTGAAGAGGTTGGCGCCGAGCGTGTACATCACGACCATGGCCAGCAGCAGCGAGGGGAAGGCGATCATCATGTCGGCAAGACGCATAATGATGAAGTCCACCTTGCCGCCGTAGTAGCCACTGACGATGCCGAGAACGGCACCGATGACCAGCGAGATGAAGCTCGGCACGATGCCGACGACAAGCGAGATGCGCGCGCCGTAGAGGATGCGCGTGACGAGGTCGCGGCCGAAATTATCCGTGCCCAGCCAGTAGCTCGCGGACGGGGGTAGGAGTTGCTCGTCGAGTGCGACACGGTAGGGATCGTGCGGGCTGATCAGCGGGGCGAAAAGCGCAAACACGATCAGAAGACAGATCAGCTCCAGACCGATCATTGCCATGCGGTTGCGACGGAAGGCCCTGATGGCGTCGCGCAGGAAGCTGTCTTCCCCGCCGACATCGAGCGCCTCTTCGTTCATTTCGGCGACCCCACTCATTTGACGCCTCCCTTCATTTGGTGGCGGATCCGCGGATCGAGCACGGAATAGAGGATGTCGGCAACGAGATTGCCGAGGATGACGAGCGCCGTCGCAAAGAGCACGGAGCCCTGCAGCAGCGGCATGTCGCGCGCCTGGATGGCGTTGACCGAGATGCGCCCGACACCGGGTATGCCGAAGATGGCTTCGGTAATGACCGCGCCCGAAAGCAGGCTCGCCACCTGGATCGCCATGATGGTGACGACGGGGATCAGGGCGTTCTTGAGGGCATGGCTCGATATGACGCGGATTTCGCGCAGGCCTTTGGCGCGGGCGGTGCGGATATAGTCGTGGCGCATCACCTCAAGCAGGCTGGAGCGGGTGAGGCGCGCGATGACGCCGGCCGAGCTCCAGCCGAGCACGATGGCCGGCAGGATGACGTATTTCGGTCCGTAGAAACCGGAGACCGGCAGCCATTTCAGCTGCATGGCGAAAACATATTGCAGAAGCAGCGCCGACCAGAAGATCGGCATGGAGACGCCGAGCAGCGAAAAACCCATGAAGAAATTGTCGAGCAGGGAATCGCGCCGCACCGCCGAGAGCACGCCGGCCGGAATGCCGATCACCCAGGAGACGACCGCCGCGCTCATGGCGAGGATCAACGTATTGGGGAAGGCGTTGAGGATGAGGGTGGTGACGGGTCGGTTCAGCTTGATCGAAACACCAAGATCGCCCTGCAACGCCGCGAAAAGAAAGCGGAAATAGCGGGTGATCATGGGATCGTCGAGGTTCATTTGGCTGCGCACGCGCTCGATGACCTCGGCGCTGGCATGTTCCTTCATCAGCAAAGCGATGGGATCACCCGGGATGACGTTCAGCATCACGAACAGCAGGGCCGTGGTGCCGATCAGGACGGGGATCGAAACCGCGATGCGCTTTAGCGCGAAGACAAGCATCGACGAAACTCTTTCATGGAAGGGCAGGAACGCTGGCCGCGACGACGGCGCGGTCGCCGGGAGAGGCGCCGCCGGAGCAGCTCCTCTCCCCTGTCATGGGAGGCTTATTCCACTTCCATCTTGTAGTAGCTCATGTCGCTCCAGCCGTTCCACGGAACGACGAAGTTCTTGACGCGCGGCTGCACGACATACGCATGGTCGAGGCTGAAGAGCGGCACCCAGGCGGCGTCTTCCTGCACGATGCGATTGTTCATCTCGCGGTAGAGCGCGCAGCGCTCGTCCGGATTGATCAGCGTGCGGGCCTTGTCGAGGGCAGCAAAGACCGTTTCGTCATTGTTGTTGTAGGCGCGCACGGCCGTGCCGCTCTTGCTGAAGAACGTGTAGAAAAAGTTGTCCGGATCGTTGAAGTCCGCTGACCAGCTCTGGGCGTAGTTGTCGACCTTGCCTTCCTTGCGCGACGCGAAATAGGCAGCTTCGTCGATCGTATTGATCGTGGCGTTGAACCCCGCATCCTTGATCTGGGCCTGGATGATCTGGTTCATATCAGACCACTTGCTGGACCAGTTGCTGGCCTGCGTCAGCTTGATATCGACGCCATTGGGGTAGCCTGCTTCGGCCAGGAGTTCCTTGGCCTTCTGCGGATTGTATTCGATGGGCGTTGCAGGCTCGTAGCAGGCGACGCCGCGTGGCATGACGCCGTTTTCGATCATGCCCTTGCCATAGAAATTCTTGTCGAGGATCTGCTGGCGATTGATCGCCATCTGGAAGGCCTTGCGCACCCGCACGTCGTCGAACGGCTTGTTGGCCTGATTGATGTGGTAATAATAGATGCCGACGCGCGGACCGGAGCGGATTTGCCCTTTCCACTGCTCGCTGCCTTCGAAATAGGGAAGCTGGGTCGGAGCGGCATCGACGTCGAAAATGTCGATCTCATCGGATTCGAAGAGCAGGCGAAGCGTTTCGGCATCGCCGACGACGCGGGCGATGATGCGGTCGAGCTGCGGGCGGCCCTTGTAGTATTCATCGTTGGCGGTAAGCACCTGGCTGTCGTTGAGATTATACTCTTCCAGCTTGAACGGACCCGTGCCGTTCGTCGTCTCGGGGGTGAGGCCGTATTGATCGCCCAGCGGCTCGGTGAATTTGCGATTGTAGATCGAAGCGCCGGGACTCGCCATCAGCGCCAGGAACGCGCCATAGGGATCGCGCAATGTGATCTTGACGGTATATTTGTCGACGGCCTCGAGGCCGCGCACCGTGGTAGCGGTGCCGTCGAGGCGCTCCTTGGCGCCATCGACGAAATCGAGAATATCGGTGCTGAGCGCCTTGGTCTTCGGGTCCAGCATGCGGTCGAACGTATAGACGACGTCGTCGGCCGTCAGTTCCTCGCCGTTGTGGAACTTGACGCCCTGACGCAGATGGAATGTATAGGCCTTGCCGTCAGGGGAAACGTCCCAGCTTTCGGCGAGAGCCGGCACCAGCGTGGACTTGCCGGGCTCGGTCGTCTCCGCGTCGATCAGGCGGTCATAGACATTGAGCGGCAGGGTGTAAAAGTCGGTCGTCTTCTGTACGTCGACGTTCTTCGGATCTTCCGAAAAGGCGATGCGAAGGTCCGCGGCAACAGCCGGGGAAAGAAGTGCAAGGCCGACAAGGCCCGTCGCCATCATGAGTTTGACTTTCGTCAGCATTCCATTCCTCCTAGCTTGACCTGTCCCGATCCACTCCGGTGGGCACAGGGCGCAAAACATCGCGAGGCCAACCGCAAAGCGCCGGCCAATCGGTCCTTCGAAAACTTTTTGCACGAACGCTCACTCAGGCTTTCGCCGAGTGGCTGCAGGGCGCCCGCAACCGGCGCCGCCACAAGTGCGACATTAACTCTATCAGTTGAGGTAGGTCAGTCGCGATTCCGCTTCATTCCCTAAGCTTTTTCGTTCCCGCTTTTGCTTCTTTGTTATTTGCCAAAAACAGACCCTCCGCCTGCCTCCAACACCACGATACTGTCAAAGAATGTTAGGGTTTGGAAATAATTGATACGCTTATCTTATTCATATTCGATATAGATATGCGCCATTCCGCCATGCCACGACACATCGCGTAATGTGCCGTAGCAATCCGCACGGCAGGCGAACACGATCAGGTCCGGCCAAGCTTATCGATGCGGACGGCAAGCGGCCGGGCGGGGCCGAGCTTGCGCGCAAGCGTCGCGACCTGATCCGCAAGGCGCATAAGATCGGAAAAATCCTCCCTGTTTGGCGCATCGACACTTCGACGGGCGCGAAGAGCATCCATCAGGAGATCGATATCGCAACTTGCCAGGCTGCGGGGGCCGTCCGCCGCCTGAATGGTCACGTCCAACACATTTCGGATCAACCTGTCATAGGACAGCGCCTGCAGGGCTGTCGCGAGCGAGGGAAACGTAGCGAGAGCTTCGCCGTTGTCCCCATCCAGATAGCGAAGCGTTACAGGCGCATCGTTATGGGCCGCCAGAACCCGTTTTGCGGTCACGGTGTGCATGCGCTGGCACCAAGCATGAGGGCGACCCCGAGCGCCACGAGGGCAACGACGGTGCTAGCTGCGTTCAAGATCCAGAGATTGGATCGAAGCCCCTCCCAGCGTGGACGCGGCGCCTGTTTGGCGGTACGCGGCAGGAACTCGGGCATATATCCGCCGCGCGGAATCCTGATCTCGACGTCGTCCTCACAGCCCGCCTGCTCGTAGTGCGCGGCAAGCGCCGCGCGCAGACGACTGACGGTGGTGCGCACGATAGGATCGTCGATCGCATCGAAACCGTTCGTCCGGTTGAAGACGCTGGCGGCGATCGCCTCGGCGGTCACCGGCTCGCCCGGCCGAGCGATGGATTCCTGCACAAGGTAGCGCAGAAGTTCCCGCATGCGCTTGGATTTCCGCAGGGCTTCGGAGGTACACACGGAATCGAGCGTTGTGAGAACACGCTCCGGTGCCATGGCTTCAGTATTTGCCAAAATAGTCATGTCGCTTCTCGCGTTCTATTGTTCTGCTCTGGAGGCACTAAGGTATGCGCATTCGCCGCGGCACGCGGGGCGGCGCGCCATGGATGGGGCAAGCTCTTACAACATGGATTTCCAGACCGGTCAGGCAGCCAACCTCGCCGCGCCGGGTGTTCACCCTGCAACCGAAGAGGATCCTCGAGGCGACCGGCGCCTGCCGGCCACAATCAGGCGGCCGACGAGCAACGCAGGGGAGTTACGTCATGCAACTCCCTTGCGGTTTTCGGACGCCTGGCCGGCTGCGATATCCTGCCAGGCGGTGTCTTTTTCCAGCACCATCAGTTCCGCCGTGGTCTGACGGCGCCTGACGATACGGAAGCGGCCGTTGCTCAGGAAAACTTCGGGAACGAGGTCGCGGGCATTATAGGTGGAGGCCATCGAGGCCGAATAGGCACCGGCACAACGAAAGGCCACGAGGTCGCCAGCCGACAGTTTCGGCAGGTTCTCATACAAACCGAATATATCGGAGCTTTCGCAGACCGGCCCGACGAGGCCGTAGGACTGCCCTTCACCGCCGAGCGCGCTGTGCACGACCTCAAGCGGATGGACGGCGCCGTAGAGCGCGGGGCGAATGAGATCGTTCATGCCGGCATCGACGATTGCCAGTGTCCGGTCGCCTGCTTCCTTGGTGTAGAGAACCGTCGAGACAAGCGCGCCGGCCCGGCCGACGAGCCAGCGGCCCGGCTCGACCGTCAGCGCACAACCGAGATCACCGACCGTTTCGGCTATGATGGTCGCGAGTTCCGAAACCTCGGGCGCGTGCTGCTTGCCATAGGCGATACCGATGCCGCCGCCGAGATCGAGCCGGCGCACCGCATGGCCTCGCGCCCGCAGATCACGCACGAGATCGGCAAGAACGCGGTAAGCACCGCGATAGGGCGCAAGATCGAGGATCTGCGATCCGATATGCACGGCAAGACCGACCATTTCGACTTCGGGCCTTCCGGCCGCCGCTTCAAAGAGGCTCGCCACCTCCGCCAGCGCGACACCGAACTTGTCGCCCTTCTTGCCGGTGGAGATCTTCTCGTGGGTGCGGGCATCCACATCGGGATTGACCCGCAGCGCGATCGGTGCCCGCAGCCCCAGCGAAGCGGCGATATCAGCGACCAGATGGAATTCGGCAGGCGATTCGACGTTGATCTGATGCACGCCGGCTATGAGAGCCTTGGCGATTTCACTTGGCGATTTACCGACGCCGGAAAAAATGATCCCGGACGCAGGCGCACCGGCCTCCAGCGCGCGCTCCATTTCACCGCCCGAGACGATGTCCATGCCGCACCCGAGACGGGCGAGCAGTTGAAGGATGGAAAGATTCCCGTTAGCCTTCACGGCATAACAAATCGATGCGCCGACCGGGGAAAGCGCCGCAGACAGTTCTTCGTATGCCTGCGTTATGATTTCCGGGGAGTAGCAGTAAAACGGCGTACCGACGGCATCTGCAACTTTAGAAATACACTCCGCGTCAAGCGCAATCTCCGAATTTCTCGAAAGGGTGGCACTACCAGCCTGAGAGTTGCGTGTATCGAAGTGCTTATTCATGAGATCAACCGCTCCAAATCTTTGGGTAGCAGCTTGCTACCGTGATAAGTAACATCTCACAGGGCTTTGTAACTGGGAAATGCATTAGAAAGTCGTTTTATTCGAATTCAATATGAACCGAAGCACACACGATGCGGCTGAACCAAAGACAGATTGAAATTTTCCACGCCGTCATGACCGAGAAGAGCGTCACCGCAGCGGCGACGTCCCTTCGCACCTCCCAGCCGACGATCAGCCGGGAATTGCGCGATCTGGAGCAATATCTCGGCTACGATCTCTTCCACCGCTTCGGCAAGCGCATCACGCCGACGGAACAGGCGCAGGCGCTTTATACCGTCGTGCGCCGCTCCTATGTCGGCCTTGAGGAGATCAGCCGCGCGGCAACAGCCATCGGCGGGCGCAGCACGGCGCATCTGCGTATCGCCTCGCTGCCGGCCTATGCCGATACGGTGCTGCCGATCGCTGTCGAAGCTTTTCTGAAGATGCATCCGGGCGCACTGATGTCCATCCATTCCATCGAGGAAACCGCGCTACAAAACGAGTTAACCGCCGCAATGTTCGATATCGGACTTGCCGAGCAGGGCCAGCAATTCGGCGATGTCGCGATCGAGGCCATCGACGTGGGCGAGGTCGTCTGCATCCTGCCCACGGGCCATCCCCTGGCACAAAAGCAGGTTCTTGCCCCGACCGATTTCGAGGATTCCGAATTCGTCTATTTCTCGAAGGAAGATCCCTACCGGCGCAAGCTGGACGACGTTTTCAGCAAGGCAGGCGTCACACGACGCTACATCGTGGAAACCACCACCGCCTCGAGTGTCTGCGCCATGGTGGCGCGTGGCATCGGCATCTCCATCGTCAACCCGCTGACGGCCGCACACAATCTCAACCGGGGACTGGTGGTGCGCAAATTTTCCGTACCGATCCCGTATCGCATCCATCTATGGCGCACGACGAAAGCGCCACGGGCGACATTCGCGATGCGCTTCACGAAGGACCTCAACGAAGCTCTCGTCGAGATCAAGACCAAGGTGCGTCAGGCGCTTGCCCTGAGCTGACAGTCAGCGACGGAACGCGATGACCGATGGGCCGGCACGGCCGGCGAGATAACACAGGAGGTCGTCGGGCATCATGGCGGGAGCCAGCGCATCGCCCTGGCCGAGCCCGATGCCAAGGCTTTGCAGACGCTCCACATCCTCGCGCCTGTCGACACCCTCGGCAATCACCTCCGCGCCCATCTTTACCGCCATGGTACCGAGCCCCTGGATAATCCCGCGGCTGCGCTCGTTGCGCCCGGCCTCTTCGACAAGCGTGCGCTCCAGCTTGAGTGTGCCGAAATCGAGATTGGCGAGGCGATTGCGGCTGTCGATGGCCCGGCCAACATCGTTGGTGGCGAAGACGACGCCGGCATCCCGCAAAGAGCGGATGCTGGACAGGAAGGCCTCGCTATAGGTGGCGCTGCGCTTGCCCGCAAGTTCGATCTGCAGATAGCCGGGCGCGATCCGGTGCCGCTCGAGCAGTTCGAACAGGGATTGCGCAAAGCCAGGCTGGGAGAACAGCTTCTCGCTGGCTTCTACATAGACGCGCAACTGTGCCTGCGTTGCGAGGCGAGCGAGCAGATTGAAGGTCGAGCGCAGGAGGGAAAGCAGAAGCGCCGCACCCTGGTTGACGCCGTCTGCCACCTCCATCACCTCAGCCGGCGCTATAGCGCCATAGGCATTGTGCGACCAGTGCGGCACGACCTTGACGGCCCTTAGCTGGCGCGTCGGCAGATCGAAGACCGGCTGGAAGGCAACATCGATGGCCCCTTCGGTGATGGCGTGGGAGAGCGCGTCCTCAAGGCACGTTCGTCTCTCGTATTCGATAAGGAGTTCAGCGTTGAAGGATTGGACGCAATTGCGTCCCGCCGACTTCGCCGCATAGAGGGCAAGGTCGGCATTGCGCATCAGCGCATCGACCGATTCGATGGAGCGCAGGTCTTCCAGGTGCGAATAACCGGCGCTTGCGGAAACCTGAACGATGTTGGCGTCCAGCGACGCCGGCGCGGCGATCCTCTGGACGGCCCGCGCGGCATAGCGGCGTGCGGTCTCGCGATTTCCGGTCAATACCACCGCGAACTCGTCACCGCCGAAGCGGAAGGCGAAGGCATTATCGCTCTGGCGAACCGCAAGCAGGATCGCAGCGACGTGCTTGAGCAGCATGTCGCCCATGCCATGGCCGAGGGTGTCGTTGACCTGCTTGAAGCCGTCGAGATCGAAATAGATCACGGCGAAATCCGCGCCGGCCAATGCCTTCAGTTCGCGCAGCATATCCTCGAAACTGGCGCGGTTGCCGATGCCGGTCAGGTGGTCCGTATACAGGAGCTGATGTTTTTCCTCGATGCTCTGGTTGAGCCGCAGGTTGAGCCGCCGCGTCAGGAAAAGCTCGATCAGGACATAGGCCACCGCGACGACGCCGAGCACGACATAGGCGATCTGGATGCGCTTGAGGTTGGTGACGCTTTGCAGGTGGGTTTCGACCGCCGTGTTCATGCGCTGACGGCGCGCCTTGTTCGCCGCATCGCTGAAGGCGATGATACGCTCACGATATTGCATGGCGAAGAGATCGACGCCGCGATAGCTGCCGGAAACGCCGGGCCGCAGGTTGTTGACGGCGGCTTCCAGACGCGGCATGGCGCCCAGAAGCTCGCCGATCAGGGTTTCGTCAAGGGCTTCCGCCGCCTGAACCTGCCGGTAGCTCTTCGTGCCCATGACATTGACGCGCGACCAGAAGAGATCCAGCGCCAGTTGCACGTCCTTGGCGGCC
>APMI01038171.1_pt1 | contig 11617 bp, 4 predicted proteins | sample 667938 | NCBI WGS metagenome assembly APMI01 (sample SAMN01084076, study PRJNA167559) | wastewater metagenome | biome: Wastewater | place: Denmark: Ejby Moelle, Odense | collected 2011-11-28 | reverse complement strand
AAGACCCTCACAGAATTGAGTGGCCTGAGATCGACAAGCGGAGTGCAAGTCTCGTCTGGCAGCCTGCAATCTGAAAACGTGAGATTGAGACAATAACTCGATCTTTCTGTTTCTCAACTCAATCAATCTACATCATAAATCAAGCAATTACGAAGTCTTCTATTATCTTACCAAAATTCAACTAAACCTATATCTGCTCCATCGACTATACCTTCTATACCTTCTCCTGCTTTATAACAATCTTCATTGACAAACAACTTGAACATAATAGCGAGCCTATAGAAATAAATATCCAACTTAAAATCTCAACTCCAGATGAATAGTTAAAACTAGCAATAATCAATTACTAAGCTAAGAACAAGTTTGTAATCATCATTCTACTAGAATCTGGCTAAGGCATAGAATTAAATCCAGAGACTCATCACATAGAATACAACTCTATAATCCATGACTACTAATATGAAGATGGAAATCCAGAAGTATCAGATCATCTATGAAGAACTTGAGAAATCCAAAATTCAGCAGCACTCTGATCTATAGAAACTAATCAGGAAATTAATAGAATAGTCGAAAACTGATGCACTATAGTGGGAGAGGAAAAAGAATTAAAAAATATCTTAATTACAATAAAAACATACCAAATAAGTTAGACAGCTGTAAAATACTAAAAATTCATTTATTGAGTCATTAAATCTGAAAATACAGCAGCTATAATCATAATTATCTTTGCTGAAGTAGCAATTGACTCTTAAGAACAAACTATAATCTGAGTTCAAGCAGTCTAGAGATTAAATTGAAAGACTCAAACATAAGATCCATTAGTATGAGATTAAAATATAAATGCATGCTAAGTAAGAATAAAGGTTTGCAAAATTACAGTAGGAAAACAAAGATATATTGGAGCAACTCAGAATATTAAACCGTGAACTTCAAAGACTCAATAATGAACTACAAAGACTCAACACCGAGCTGCAGCAAACATCAATCATGTACGAGAGTGAGAAGCAAAAGTTATCATAAGAGTTGCAAATAAATAGAGAAAAGAAGGATGAAATATATGAGAATTTAGTAAGAGCCTAAGCATTCATCCAAAGATGTGAGTAACAAATTGAGTAACTCAAATTACTATTAGAAACAGAATCTCAAAAAGTGAAACTTCTCATGTCTCAGCAGCAGGGCCAAGATAGATCCGTATAAATATAATAGCAGATAACAATAAATAGAAGACTGAAGGATGAACTCAATAGTGTGATTCAAAAATCAGAAACAGAGAAAGATCAGCTGCTCAGAGAAATTAAATTGTTAAAGACTCAAATAACACAATTGGATTCTACCATAGTTGAAAATTAAAGAAGATATCAATACAAAATAGAGTAACTTAGCAGATCGAAGAGTCAGTAACTACTCAATCAATAGCAGGAGACCAACATGTTAAAGACTAAACTCAAATAGACCTAATAAATAAGTAAGAAATTAGAGAAGCAGAACAGATAAATTGTTGAATAATTCAAGAAGTCATCAACTCAGTAGAATAGTCAACTGCTTAAATAATTGCAATATATAAAATAGCAGTCACTAAGAAAGTAGGGAGAGTCATCACATCTTGCATAAGAACTTGAGAAAGCTTAGCGAAGAATCCAAGACTCAGCAGCAACAACTCAATCACTTGAGTCCCGCTTGGCTTCAGTTAGTCTTTCATATAATAAGCTGTTGTAATAAGTGGCAAGTATAAAGCAATAAAACTCGAGACTGAATACTTAAGTGTAAAGCAAGAGTGAGTCGCAGAACTAACTCAGAATAGAAATAGCAAGACTGCAAACGGAAATACAGTAACAGCAAGATAGACTAACTGTAATCACAAACATGCTCAAGGATAATTACTAAAGAGTGCTAGGATAATTATAAGTATAAAGGAGCAATAAATAGGAAGTATATCGAAATTTATAATTAGCTTAAAACTATATCCAAAAGTGTGAAGAAGATATCAGATAACTACGATTGTTATTAGATCAATAAACTTAAAAAGTCATATTACTTAATTAACAGAGAAGCAGTAATGATAGCGCTTCCATTTAATTCCAAAACTATCGAGCTATAAACTAAAAAATTAATGAAGAAAACTTAAGGAAAATTCATGAATTGGAACAATAAAGAGATAGTATAATTGTGGAAAACAATCAGGTAAAAGAATAAGCCTAAAGATTGCAAAAACAAGTGACAGTTTTAATGACCTAACAGCAATAAAGTCAGCAGATAAAATAAAGTATTCAGTCACACACTCATTAATTGTCATCACTGCAGTCAATAAATGACAGATTGAATGCTGAAATCGATCAGGTTAGAAACTTAGAGCGAGCTGCTGTTGAGAAATCCAGGAAGTCAGAGATATAGGCAGATAACAACTCACAAATTATACGGAACTTATAACTGTAGCTCAGTCGAATTAATAGATAGCTGTTGGATGTGAAGAATACCCACACATTAGCATTAGTATAAAAAACAAAGTCCGAAGATTTAAATGCAAACTTAATTAAAATACAATCTGAAGTTAAGACTTTCTCTTAAACTAATCGCAATTTGCAAGATGAAATAAACAGACTTGATAGAGATATTCAAAATAAGTCCAATTAACTAATTGCTCAACAGGCAGCTGCTTAGCAAGCCAAAGTCAGCTTGTCGAAAACTCAAATTGAGTTAAATAATATAACAAACGCTCACAAATAATCGTAAATGTTAAGAGCGAAAACTGAAGTATAACTACGTGAGGCTCAAAATATATTGTCTTCAGCTTCATCAAAAGATGCAACCATAACTGAGCTTCGTAATAAGACTATGCAAATGCAGCAGGAATCTTCTCAAAGAGCAAAAGCATACGAGCTTGAAATACTGGGTTTGCGTAACTAAATAGTGGAACTACAGCAACAGATTCATAACACGTCAACCAGCTCAGTGGAGGCAACTAGTTTCTAAAATTTATTATAGAACTTGACCAAAGCTGAAAATCATATCCAGTTCATATAGTCGGAGTTAGGTAGACTGGAAAATGAAAACGGAATGCTTATTAAAACACTAAACTAGAGGGACGATGCAATACTCAATCTATAGAATCTCTTGCAAGAATCCAATGCTCAAAAGTCAGATAGTTAGAAAATCAGAATCCAAATATAACTGAATTTGAAGCATTAATCAGAAGCTAAAGCCGCAATTGCCAATAAGTTAGCATAAGCTGAAGGCATCTTTGAATAAAATTTAGCAAGAAGAGAGCAACAATATAATGCTATCAGCCATGAACTGAATGAGTTAGTAATCTAACTTAAAAATAAAAATGAGGAACTTAGAATTAAAGATGAATAGCTACAATTAAGAGACTCAGAATTGAAAAACAAAGACTACTTACTAAACAGGCATGCGACTGAAATACAGAACCTGCAAACATCCTTGGAGCAGCAGGCTTCGCTTGATCAACAGACTCAGAACAGGGCAGAAGAGTACAACTTGGCAATTAGCGAACACCAAAACAAGCTGACCAAAGCAAACAATTAAATATTTGAGCTCAAGCGATAACTGAGCAATAAACATTTACTAGAGTCATAAGTGCAAGACTTGAAATCTAATTTAGGATAAATTTAAGGAAGAAAGTCTCAAGCTGAACTAAATTTAAACAAAGCAGCACAACAGCACAAAGATACATAAATCGAAAGAGATAGACTGAAGAGATAAGTGTAAAATCTTAATAATAAACTAGCAAGAAAGGATTAGATCATGGGTGCTTTGTAAGCAGAAATCTAAAAACGGAATGCCAGTCTCCTCAGCATTATTGCAGAAAAAGATTAGAAAATTAATAAGCTTGATGATGATAGGCGTGAGCTCAGAGAAAAAATAAATACCAGTAATGCATTCAAATTGGAAAATGAACTTAAATCAACAACTCAAGCAGTCGAATGGTTGAAAAAAGAGAATGAAGTCGCCACATCAAAATTAAGCAAGGTTGAACAATAACTTGCCTGTGTGAGTAATTTAAACAATGAAAATCAACGTAAATACGAAAGTGTCAGAAGGGAGTATGATCAGAACAGATACAAATTTAACTAAGCTGAAACTCAGATTAAATTCTTATAGTTATCTATCCAAGACTTGAACAAAAATGTCGCTAGGCTTAGATAGTCATAAAGAAAATGCGAGAATTTGATTATTAAAATCAAACAAATTGAAGAAACATTGGCTACTCTTGTTCCTGAAAATCTAAGAAATAAGACTCAGAATATTTGCCGATAGTTCGAAGGGTTAATTGAACACTTTAATAAAGTCGTATAAGAGCAGAAATAAATCATCTATCGTGATTTCACTCAATAGTTCCCAGAAAGAGAAGAAGAACTTAAAAAAATACGGTCGCTTAGTCTAATTGAAGTTGAAAGAAGCAGAGAGAGGGATGCTAGCTTAATCGACTAACTCAACGATAAATTGATCAACACTGAAAGATAAAAGCGCAACATCTTTATGGAACTCGAAAAAATAAAATCGAACAGAGACACGGAGATTAAGCTTAACTAATCTCATAACCGAATAGTATAGTTAGAGAAACTGGTGTAATAATTGAGTGCTCAGCCCATCATGATGAACAGTGATTCCAGACTCTCGAATATTTCAGACCGTCCGAGAGGGCCATAACATATATAATCGATGGTGATTAGTGAAACTCAAATACCCAACGTCAAGTAATAGCTAAAATAAGTAAGAGAGAAAGTGCTTGCTCAAGAAGAAACAATTTATTTTTTACAAGACACGCTCAAGAAGAGAGATGAAGAGATCATCAATTTAAAATAAGAAAAATAGAAAACTTTGTAACATGCAAATAAACTGATAACCGAATTGGAAGGAATCAAGAAATAATTTGATCAAATTTAGGTCCAAGCACAAAGAAAATTCAAATAATAACTTGATATTATAGTATCCACTAATAATACTGTTGTTGACCAATTAAAGTAAAAGATCAACTCCTTGGAAGCCGAGCTCAAAAAGTAGAAGTAAAGAGTGTACCCTGTTTCACCAGTCAAGCAGTTCACATTCGAGAAGGACGATGTTAATAAAGTGAGTCAATAAAGCTCTCCTTAAATAAAATCCCCTCTTCTCTCCCCAAGGACAAAGGAGGCTCAAAATTTAAGATAGAAGCTTGCAACACTTGAGAATAAATTGACCTTGCAGCAGGACCAATAAAAATAGTCATTAGAAATGATTCGAAAGCTTCAAGACAGCTTAGACAAGGTTCAGACTTAAGCTAAGGAATCTAATAAACTCAAAAATGACTTCTAAAACTAAAATAAAAGATTATAAATAGAAGTTCAAAGAATCTAAAATGCTTTGAAACACGCAGAGAGCTTCATTAACAATAGAGAAATTGAAGTAGCTAAAATGGTGCAAACAATTTCAAGCTTACAAAAGACTCAAGCTAGCTCCTAAGAAATATTCAATAATTTAAATAAAGAAATTGAAAAATTGAAAAACGAAATCGGACTTTTGGAAGATCAAATTGCTGAGAAAGTTATAATTATTAAGGGGTTAAACGACAAAATTTAAAGCATGACTGTAATCTAACAAAGTTTAGAAAATTCTTTAGCTGAAATAAAAAAAATTGAATTAGAAAAGAGTGAACTTTAGAACAACATTAAACTGTTAAATAATGAGATAGCATTACAGAAATAATAACTGAAAAATAAGACAAAATAACTTTAGTTCATTAAGACGAAATACGAAACTGAAATTCATTTACTTGAATAGTCATTCCATGATTAGGAGCAGAAAGTTCATGAGAGAGACGAATTAATCAGCAAGAAGACCGAATAACTTAAAAAAGCATCTGCAGAGTATGAGTCGTTAAAAGCTAAAAATCAGAGTATGGTTGAGTCTAAAGATTTAGATGCTGCTGTAACATAGAAATCAAGATTATAGAATTAGCTTAGTCTTACAAAACTGAAGTTAAATGAGTTATAGATTAGGGCAAGCACTCTGATTGGCGAAAATAGTAATTTAGCTACTGCTATGAATATTCTTAAAGAATAAAACACTGAATTACGAAATAGCAATCAACAATTACTCACTTCATCTTCCCATCTAAAGACTTAGTCTTAAAAAGCACAGGCATTACACTCAACAATTACATCATTGACAAGCCAAAATGAGAAATTGACAAATGATTTACTTACGGCAACAAACGCACATTCTACAGAAGTGAATAAACTTCAATAATAAAAATCAAAGCAACTAAATGCTAAAGAAGACTAAATAACTTTCCTTAAATCCGAAATGGACAAAGTGTTCAAAGATAACGAAGCAATGAATTTCGAAATTGAGAGACTACATAAAGAATTTGCAAAAATGATGGAAATGATTGCCAATCTCCAAGACGAGGGCAAAAAGACTCAAGGCGATCTAATTTAACAAAATTAGACCTTAAAGAAAGACAATGAAGCACTAAAATCAACAAACTCTCAGCAAACTATTGTTTCACAAAGTTTAAATGCTGAGATCAATCATCTGAAAGACGGCATGGAATTCCTTAGGACAGAGAAGCAAAACATATAGAAATAATTAAAGAAAGTGTAAGATAATCATAGTGATTTATTCAAAAAGTATGAGTAATTAAGTCAAGCAGTGGAGAGACTTGCAAAAGGCGATCAAGCTGTCCGAGGAAGTTCATTATCTGCGACACCAATCAAAGCATATCCTAATGTAGATAACTCCGCAAAGAAAATCCAACCATTCGAATAATCTCGAAAATCGCCATCATCATTAAAACAGCAGGAAGCAGTTGAACAAGAGTCCCAATTAGTGATGTTGGATCGTATATAAAAAATATCGCGACTGTTGACTGCCAGTAATGACAAAATTTAATAACTGCTGAAGGTAAATGACGAACTTGCCAACAAAGTGGAGGACTATGAAAGCAGATCTGATTCCTTAATCAAAAAGCTTGAAGCTCTCTAGCAGGACGAGAATGAGCAGAAGAACAAAACCATGCAGGAAATCACTGAGAAAAGTTCATAAGTGCAGCGTAAGAGTGAACTTATCGAATCCTTAAATCAGTAACTTATAACCCTAAGACATGAAGCTGGTGTTATGATGGATGATAATAATAAGCTTGCAAATGAGCTTCGTTCCAAAGCTGAGAGATAATTGAATCTTATTCAAGAAAACTAAAGAATAATTTCGAATTTGCATGATATTTAACAAAAACTTAAGAACATGACACTCTAAAAGTAAAGTGAGGCAGCACACGCCAACAATCAGATAGCAAGTTTACAAAATATTTAAAGATAAAATAGACAACTTGTTGAACAACTTACAAAATAGAAGAGTGTTCTACAACAAGATAGTTCCAATAGTTAATAAAAAGTCAGCAAACTGGTCGATGAGTTGAGAAATTTGAAGTTAGATCAGTAACGTTTAGTTGATTAGCTACAGAGATCATAAGGTGAGCAAAATAAGCTGATCAATGAATTGCAGATTTCAAAGAGTGACCAAGTTAGAACTGCAAATGAACTAAAAATTTTAAAGGTTTAGTATGAAAAAGTTCAAAATGAGCTTTAAAGTTTAAAGAGTGACAAAAATAAGATGGTAGATGAACTACAAGTCTCAAAAGGCGACCAAAACAGATTAATAGATTAATTGCAAAGATCGAAGAATGACCAAGATAGTCTTATTAAGAAGGCTGTAGCAGATGCCTCGCGAATTAATGCTCAAGTTGCTAATTTCAGGATAGGTAATCAAAGTAATAAATAAGAATAACCTTAAACCAACTGGTTAGCAGCATTGAATTAGACCATCAAGGACAAGTTGAAATATTTCAGTGAGCAAGCTACATAAAAGGACGTAATAATTTAAAAGTTTAAAGTTTAAAACGAAAAACAAAGTTAATAGCTCGGTCAAACAAAACAAAAGCTAATCTAAGTTAAAAGTGTCATGTAAGAAAAGAAAGACTCATAAATGGTATAATAGAGATATGAATAGCTATTATCTGATTTGTTACAGTACGAATAACTGAACAAAAAGCTCACTTTATAAATTCAGCGCTTATCTGATGAGTTGGGTCTATACAAGGCAAAAGTGGAATAGTTCTCTAAGCATGCTATCGACTCTTCAAATGAACAGAACAACAGCTCACTTGAAAATTTGGAACTTCGTAAGAAGCTATAAGATGCAGAATATAAGCTTCTGCAAATTCAACAAGGTACAGAGATTGGGGAGCATGGTACTGGCAATTAAATCTTATATGAGTACGACAAAAGCGAGAGGAAGAGTAAGCTAGAGTAGTTCTTAAGAGATAGTCTTAGAAAAATCACGTTTTTGTAAAACAATATTGATAATCTTCAATTAGAACTCAACAGTAATAACTCAAGACTGGAACAAATAATTGATAATTTGTCTGATGATTCACTGTCTGTGAAAATGAAACAATCGTCTTAATTGAGGGCTCAGCTTGACCAGCTATAGCAACAGCTGATGGCAAACGAAAAAGAGGCAGTTGTGTCTACTGAAAATGTTGACAACGTCTTGAGGAGTATTCGCGAAGTTTTCAATGTTGAAGATGGCAAATTCGATAAATAAAGAATTAACAAGCTACTGGATAACTTAGAAGCCAGTGTAAATGCAAGCCAAAAACTACATGAGAGATAAATGTTGAATATGGCACTAACATTACAAAATGAGAAGACTGACAGGTCTATTTCAGATGAAGATGAGTTCCATCGAGTGCATCAAATGCCTGAAAGAGAAAGAGATGAATCCATAGGTTACCACACAGAAAGATTAGCTATCAGTGGAAGAGTATAACTCATTAAGGAAATTAAATAGCTCAAGAGGATGATCGATGTCTATCACAGAGAGGCAACCAGAAGATAACGTAAATATAATTAAGTGATGAATGGGCTCAAGGCTGATACTGCATCATTAAAGTCGGTGTGTGGCTAAATTATTGGATAGAGTGAAGGTGAAGTTAAACCGGGCAGTCCTCAAGAGAAGCTGCTTACCAAGATTAAACAAATAAATCTTAAAATATGTTCAGAGGCGGAAAAATTGAAGAAAAAAGACAAGCATGATGAGGAAGGCAGCTCAGGATTTGATGAGATGATAGGTGAGTAATAGATCATTGCGAGAGGCCAGAATGCCGACAATCAAATTATAGAGAGCGCAAGAGAAAGCTTGAACGCAAGCAGCAACATGCAGAGACAATAAAACACAGTAAACATTCCCAGTCAAGCCAATCTGGATGCCAAATCATTTCTGGAGTACGTTCTGAATAACAATGAGTTTGATAGAGAGGAAATTCTATAACTCAAAAAGAAGGTAGCTGAGCTTAGGTCTCGGCAAAATCGAAATAATATTAAGTTACTGTAATAAAGAAATTCAGAAGTCTAAAAATTGTTCGCTAAGAACAAATAAGCGATTGCCGAAGGTGTTGGCATCAATCAGTATATGGAGACTATCGCTGAGAACTTAACTGAAGATTAGGTGAGAGAATTACTATCTGGTAAAAACGAAGAGCTCTCGAACCGTGTGATAGAATTAGTGAATAGTATTGAAGTACAAGAACAAGCTGGGTCTGTGTTTAGGCCTGCTGACTCAGAGTACATAGCGCAATAGATTCGATAAATAATGGAGAAATATTACCCGCAATCCAACAAATTCAGCGAGGCCCTTTATTAATTTATCTTGCTCATGCTTTCGGCTCCTAATGATGAAGTGTTACTAAGTGTGATAGATAACATATTCTCCACAATTATGGACATCGAACAGGTGTACATCAACGCCCTTTAAGATAAGGAGAGAATGTTCAAGGAGCACAGCTAGATGATGAAGAGAGTGCTTGAGAAAAGTTCATCTGACAACTCTGAGGATATCAACAACATGATGGAAGAAAATGAGGAAGCAGCCAGACCTCAAGGAAGGAGTTTCGCCTCCGAGAAAAGGGACAAGTCTGAGGACAATTACTGATTTAAACTGTTTTATATATGACGTATTAACAATTGTTGAAATTGTTATTATTATGCTATAACAAATAGAATATAAGGAGATTTTTGTCGAATTTAGGAAATTAGATAGTACAAGTATCATTACATTGCCTCTTGACTTGTTTCACATCTTAACCTTGGCTAATTTGAGCATTCCCATGAGCTCGATAAAGCGGGCTGTTAGATTGAGCATGTACCATTCGTCCTTGGATGCCCGCCAGTCACTTGGGTACTCGTGATGCCAGTTGTGGTAGCCTTCTCCCTGAGCCAGTACTGAGACAATGTAGTTGTCCCTAGGCTATATTTTAGGATTCCATGGGCGTGACCCGAACATGTGACATACTGAGTTCACGCACCAAGTAATGTTGAGGTTCCAAGCATAAATGAACATAGACAAGCTAAAAGCAGCCAGCACAGGGATGTTTGTCATTGTTGAGTACACAATTGCTAAATAAGAGGAAAGATTACTTGGTAGAATAAAACACATGAGTACAGAAATAAATGAATAGTACTTTTTCTGCCACATTACCACTGGGTCATTCATGAGATCACTCATGTCGATCTTCTTGCCCTCTTATATAAGCTGGGGGTTCTTTTTCTCAAGAAGCCATCCCACGTGAGCAAAGAAAAAGCCTCTGCTGATAGAGTGGGGATCCAATTTGGTGTCAGAGAACTTATGATGAAGCCTATGGTCTCTGCTCCAGTGGAAAATGGATCCCTGATTGGCCCCTGAATTTAGGAGCATCAGGAATATTTTAAGAGGAGTGGAAGCCGAATAGCTTTTGTGCGCCCAGAGTCTATGCACTCCTCCGGTGATGCCAAGCGAGTACAGGACCCAGAAAAGCAAGAATGGAGCCAAAACCTGCATAAATATGATCATACATGCGAGAACTTAGGCGAGAAAAATACGGCATATACAAGTCCAACTAGTGCAAGAAGATGCACATAGATGAGCCAGGTAGACTAGAAGGGTCTTAGATTATGCCTTTGGTAGAATTGGGAGACAAAAGTAGGTAACATAGGGTGTGTAATAGATATAATAACACTAATTCAGATATATTGGAATTAGTATTATTGGGGAAATGCATTATATGATGTCATTATATCAAAGTAGACGTCATATCTACGTCAAACCTAATGGAGATTTTACATTATTTGCATATATATTAAGTCTCTGCCTTCAACAATCACATTCATATCATATCTTAATAATACATATATAACAGTTGAACTGTTGTAGTGCAAAGTTGCCAACCGCTAAACATGATAATATTTATAGATAAAAAAGTTTTTGTACGAGTAAGATTCTCCTATATATTCTATTGTTTATGTTTATTCTCTTTATCTTCAATATGATAATTTTTACATAAATTAACACATCAAATAATACATACAGCTCATATCTTAAATAAGTTTAAATCTATGTGAATGAATAGCATAGATGTGCATATTTGTGCATATACATTAATATTTTTAAACTAAAACTTATTGAGGTAAATAAAAGTGTCATAAAGTAATAACAATTATTATATGCCTAAATAAATATTATGAATTTGTACATACTCTTCTTGCATGCATGCTATCAAAACAAAGGAGTTCACACATTTTATATT